>Ga0214477_101579_pt1 | contig 10355 bp, 11 predicted proteins | sample M1_20Mar14CPVII9_FD_165058 | JGI IMG/M metagenome (GOLD analysis project Ga0214477, IMG submission 165058) | Marine eukaryotic communities from Monterey Bay, California, United States - M1_20Mar14CPVII9sort6BwellC16 | ecosystem: Environmental > Aquatic > Marine > Unclassified | place: USA...
GCCTTAGCCTCCTTGTAGCACTGTCGTAGTGTTTCATCTTGAAGTAAATACTTATTGATTGAGAAGGTGCGAATGTTGTTCAAGCGCCACGAAAAGCTGTAGTCCCAGGGGAGAAAGGTAGCCATCTTCACTACTCTAAAGATAATATTTATCTCCCTCTCCCCCCGTCGGCGTCGGATATCTTTCACTACTCCATCCGTCATCTCCTCCTCACGGTCAACCAACATAGTCATCTTAGATAAAATATAATATGCGGATCAGCGTTTTATCCATCGTCCTTGCTTCTTCTGTCGGGGTTCTAGTTGAAAGTTCTCCCAGCGGCAGTGATATCGTCAATACATGTGTGCTCGTTGATAAACCAGAGCCAACAGGATCATATGAGATATACTCCGGAAAAACTGATTGGTCATATGCGCATCTAATATTTGGTGATATTGATGATAACGATACAGCAATGGCTGTCCTTGACGTGCTTAAGGAGAAAGATACCAAGGCTTCCTTCTTCCTTCATACGGATCACATCAATGATGAGAATCGTCCTGCACTTGAAAGGATTTTAGCTGATGGGCATATCATTGGTAGTAGTGGGGTAGAGAGGATTGACTTTCTCTATGCCAACAATACATATATTGAACAACAAATTGTTGATGCAGATGATATCTTCAAAGAAGCAATTGGGTACGCTCCAACTCTATTTTTTCCTACCAATGGAGCATTAGATCGGCGTGGACAAAAGATTCTTCAAGATAATGGAAAGACGACTGTTATGTGGAGTGCAGGAGCTAATGGATGGTGGTTTCTAGGTAAGAAGTCATAGACCCTTGGGTGTGGGATACTTGTGTCATACACATATTATAACTTATCCCCTCTTCTAATTACCTCTCAGATAATGACAAACCTCTTGAGGAGACTATTGCAGCGCTACGATACACACTACCAGAAGCGGGAGGGATTGTTCAGATGCCTACCAATGCGAGAAGTACTTGAAGAGTTCTTGGATCAAACACTTCAGTATTGGTGAGTAGTAGATATGCCGTTGTATAACTTTCAATCAAAATGATACTTTTGTGTCTAATTGAATGTCTATTTCTCATCTGTAGGAACTTTGTTGATTATGAAACATGCACCGGCCGCTCATCTGGGGGATCCAAGTCATCAAAAACAAAGAGTGCTAAGGCAAAGTCCTCAAAAGTAGTTGATGCAAAGGCAGAAAAGGCATCGTCCTCTGAGAAAGCAGCAAAGTCGAGTAAAGTATACAAGAGCAAGACCGTCTTCAACTGATTAAGTATATATTAGAGGGGCTTATATTTGTGAAGTGAGCGAGTGAGTGTTTCTGTGGGATGGTAGATATATAAACTAGGCTTAAGATACGGATTGCTATCAAGAGAACAGAGCGTTACAATATCCGACCTAATACTTTACATTTTTACCTTTAATACAATATTCTCCTCCTAGTATAGATCTAGGTTCTTTTCATTCTATATCAATCTTCTCTACACTCCTATTTATAGATCCTTCTCTCTCTCTTTGTGAGTTGAGAGTGTAACTCACTGTTGCAACTGCTTCAGCCACTGCTTATCTTTGTCATAGTCAAAGAATAACATATCTCCATCGAACATCATGACATCATCGTTACTAACATCATCACTGCTAGCAATACCACTGTCGCTGCTACTATCATCAAGTAGTATATCTTCCAGTAGCAACATGCTATGACATTCTGTACTCATTCTAGTTTTTCTTTGTATAGACGATGATACATTATGACGATGTGTTTGTTGTATAACTTGTGAATGATCAACGAGTTCACATGATAACTTTGATTTATATACAGTCGGTATCGAGTGATATAGAAAGGGATCAACTTTTGATAATGTATCGAGATCGGATGATGTTGTTATTGATGATACATCAATGTGCTGTTTGTCGGCGGCTGATGTTGTTTGTGGCGGTGCCGTCTTGGTCTTGACTTGTATTATCACATCGTTGTGATGATGATAATGATTGGATATCTTCTTCTTTGATACATCACTCATGATACTATTGCAATAGAGTGTTTATAACGGTAGGATTATAAAACTATGAGAGATTCAATGAGAGTTCATTTCAATCTCTTCTTCCGGAGTTAATAGTTTCTCCACATCGACGCTCACAAGATGCTCACAAGATTCTCACAACAGTCATGGACACTAAAAGTTGTCGATTTAAACAAATGTATATAGACCGGCCAATATAGCTCGTAATGAAAGTGTTTCCATATTGAGAACGATAAGGGCTAAAGTTTTTATCTTTTGACCGAAGAAACTTCTTACCTTCTTACGGTATGGTGTATACGTACGTGTATACGTTACGAGTTGGACTTAAATAGTTAGACAATACTTAGTGTTTGTGTAAAGTACCTTGTTTATCATATCTATGATCTCAACTTTCTATTTCATATACTTTCCCCCTTTCTCAATAATTGTAAATAAATCCCCCCCTTGAATTTGACTTATGCACTACTTGTATCACTCCCTTCCTTTCTACCAGGGAAGCGTTCACGCATCTTCTTCATTGCTTCTTCAATAACGTCAGCCATCTCTTTCTCCCATTCGGCACGGTTGGCAGTCGACACTTTAATCGAATCTTCAATAAACTGGGCAAACCTAAGAGCTTGCACAGTGACGGAGTACTCATGATCCACCCCAGCTCCTGCCTCTGGATCCACAAACCCAAAGTGGTTGTTCAGCTTATTCCGTGTATCCACGAGAATTATTGGATACTCTCGAGTGGTATTATAAGTTGATAACTCCTCACCACAACTTTCAAACAATTTCATGTACTTATTTCCCAACTCGTTGCGTTGATTACGGTATCGAGTCCTGGCAGATATGATAGCGGTCAAAGCGTTATTGTTGTTCGTAATATGTCCTTCGATTTCCTCCTTTCGTTTAGGGTCATATTCATTGTTCAAACTCTGCTGACGCAATGCGATTTCCTTAGCGATATTGTCTACACGATTATCCAATATCTTATCATTAACACAATGTTTGAACTCCTCAAAACTATTCCACAATCCTCTCAACTCAAAGTCATAAGCACCTTTGATATGAAGCGCAACTTTCTCCACCTCAACAATCATAGCGCTAAAAGTAGTATCACAAATCCTCTTAGAACGCACATTTCCAAGTTCAGAAACAATATTTTCATGGGCAATACGATACGGTGTGGTGGGATTGCTCGGGAGATATACACCTGTTATGTAGGTTGTGTCACCTCCCAACATAGTAGAACCATCTGCTGCCTCTTCAGTAGGTGCATCCTTCTCAATGCCCTCGGTTGTTGCGGCAGTTGTGAGAAAGGGAGGGTGTAAACTAGCAGATGGCTTGAGTGTGCTGCCTTTTGCGGTTGCGTGTGGGGAAACCTTAGGTAAACCTGCTGCTGCCGCACTACCTGCTGCTGCTGCCGCCGCCGCCGTAGCCATACCATCATGACGTGAAGGGGTAGTATGTTTACTACTATCAGCCATACCCATAGCTTCCTTCATCATCATAAATTGTTGAAATAATTCCACATCTTTCCTATCAAAACCTACATCCTCCCTTAACCCACCACCATATTCATGCCGATGTCCATCATCATAACTACTCCCATATCCCCGGTGTCCATCCATTTCAGCGCCGCGACGACGTTTAGATGAATCGGTGCACATCTCATGTGCAAAGTCACGTCCACTATCATCCTCCCGTGGACGACGACGTTCACTTAGAAAAAATCCTGGATCGCCGTGCATCATTGTACCACTACCACCCATACCAATACTACGTGATGTTCGGTAATCGGAGGAGGAGTAATGAGAGGCTGGAGGAGGTAACATACCACTATCACTCTCATAATCATGAGGATTGTGCCTTGTCCTCATTCTCCTCCTCATATAGTCGTCCATCAAATTTGAAAACATATCACTGACTTCTCCTCTACCCCCACCACTGTAGGGGGTACTGCCGCGGCCATCTCCACCATGCCGATCCATATTATCCGAGTTTATGGTAAATATTTTAATAAGTACAAGGTGCACCTAATTGATAGTTCATCATTTTTTTAGAGGCTAAGGATACCAAAAGATACGATATTTTTAAGCCACACTCATTGACCATTGATATTGATGAAATGATAAAGACCGATATAGAATAGAAGAGCATAAACAATATCATACCATACAATTAAAACATGTCAGATTATCAAGCTCCAATTATACACTTCCACCCCAATTATACACTTCCAGCGGTGGTGGATACAGAAGATGCCACACCAAAGAAGCCACAGCGTCGTTTAACGGCATATCATATCTTCTTCCAGATCGAGAGAGAATATATTATCCAGACGATGGACGGTGATATCGCCGACCAGTCTACGATGGAGAATAAGACCATTCATGACGATGTGCCACAACGATACAAGAATATCAAACTATTGCCCGAATGGTACCGCGTGCCTCCTGGTAAGCGTAAGAAGAGAAAGCACCGCACAACGCACGGGAAGATTGGTTTCCTCGAGCTTTCCAAGATTATCTCGTCACGATGGGCCGAGCTTGAGAAAGTTGATCCAGAGACCAAGTCTTTTGTACAGAAGATTGCAAAGGCGGAGACAGCAGAGTACTACAAGGAGATGGATCAGTATAAGGAGCTCATCAAGGATATTCCACCATCTGTTCTTCCACCAAAGAAGACAAACAAGAAGCGTACTGTTCTTCCATCAAAGAAGATAAACAAGAAGCATAAGACTGTTATTGCATCTGGCGAGACATGTCCCGAGGATTATGCCACATCCTTATTTGCTGAAAAGTACACCAAAAAATGTAATGATGGACAACGAAAACAACTACTACAGAATCTCCCACCCTTCCTCGTCCGGAATGGTATCAACCTACAACAAACGGAAAACAATCAAATTGACCATCAAATTGAAAAGCAAATGATGATGGGTGTAGTGACGGGTAATACTTCATTGGATCCTAATTGTGATGTTTTATTGGATCCACAATTAGCAAGGCAGTTGAATGATGTAGCAAAAGAATATAATATCAATTATTTGAAAAGGAAAAGAGAATCAGAACAAAGAGCAAATCAACAACAAGTTATCAATGGAGTATCTGCCTATGAAGTATTGGGTATCACTGAAGATTCTACTGTTGATGATATTAAGGCCGCCTATTGTGCACAAGCATTGGTTCACAATCATTTCAGAGCATCTGATGAATGCAAAGATGAAGGTAAAAACAAAATGGATATGATACACGAGGCATTCTCTACCGCCATGAATAATAAGGCACCACATCCAAGTCGATTTGGTGATGCTTGTCCTGGTTCGGAAGTACAGTTTGCGACCGAGCGCAATTCGACAGATAATTCTCTCCATCTCTCCATTGGTACCATTCTACCATGTTTTAACAAATGTGGCATATCATCCTGGAGAAAGTGTAACATATGTTATAACCGAGAGGAAGGTGTATTTCAAATGAGTATAGGGTACCAACTTGCAAGATCTCTCATTACAATTGGTTATCCCTTCATTGTCAATAATAATATGAGATATGGTGAGGAAATATCAAAGTGTGAAGCTGACATGCATTTCATGTATGATGAGAGATCATGTGTCGCGGAACAAGACGGCAATGCTCACTTAGGATACAAAACAAAGAAGGAGTTGGACGGACTTACCGACAGAGTTGAGTTTGTAGTTGAGAATGGTGGCAAGTATGGATTAATTCTTCGTAACAATTGCCGCAGGGACGTCATGCAGGATCATTTACAGGTCATATTGATTGACGCTTTGATTCGTGAATGGAAGAAGGGAGTTGATATGGGGTATTCATTTGTCGATAAGCCGATCATTGTCTTCATTGATTATATAGACGAGGATGACTACCCTCACAACTTGATCAGGGGCGGCAAGACTAGTAAACATCTTACTGCGGCAAGAGGTAAGTATGGAGAAAGAGTCTTCTCTGTCCACTGCAGGGACCAGTCAAATACAACAAATAACACGAGGCTAAAGCAAATGGCCTTTGATGTCAGCCGTAACAAGTTGGGAGAAGAAATCCCGGACTTTGTTGAGAAGGCTCTTGTCAAGATATTCCCTTGGTGCAGAGGTGAGGGATTAAAGTGTAGGATTAAGGTTTAGTAATCTCTAGAGAGTAGAATGATGGCACCGTAGTGTTGCCCAAAGATATAGATCGGCCAATATAGCTCGTAAAGACAAAGTTGTTTCCCTCAAAGTGTCACATCTGAAAGAGACATTGTACTTGTGTGCAATTAAATAATTTTTGGACTTGCACTTGAAATTAACTAGGGAAGTGATCAGGTAAAATCTGTTGGTACTATAAAGTAGTGCAGATATGTTAAAAGTATAAATTGAGTGCAAAAGGGCCGCATCAAACTCAAAATGACTAGCAGTAATGACCGGAGAAAGCCGATTACTACAGCCCCCAAGATGTTGTTGTGATGAAGAGCTAGGCAGTTGACTCACGAGTATGCCCTACTTAGCAGCCACTAGCCAATACGATTGCAACATCATTATCATAATCATCACCTTAATCATATCGAAGAGCAGTGGCCGTTCAATTCATACTGTCTCCAATTGCAACACATTCAATTATCGTCGAGACGTTACATTGTTGTGCATAAGTTTACAACACTCAACCGATTCATTGCAATAAGCTTGATCCCTATCATCGATATATCCATTGCAAATCCTATTGCAATCGCCGTCGACGCTTCATCAAGCGCTGACCAAGATATTATCTCGCACATACTTCGAATATCTAAACAACATACATCCAAGCAAGTAACGGCACGATGATCAACCTACAACGATCAACAGTCCTCACAGCCTTCCTAAGTATCACATCAGCAGTCACAGCCCTCGACTTTACACCAGTCAACACAACAACCGATACACAACACTTTGATGATCTAATTAATAATCTCCTCTCCACCGCAGGTGATGTTGAATTCCGTCCCAAGGGTGGCGAATCAACCCTTCAAGTGGAATTATCCCATCTCCAAAATTGTGCAGTACAATTCACCAATGGGTATGAAATGGGTACTTTGTTTGCTAAAGATCCAGATACATATGAATTAATTAATGATGGTAATTCAAGTAATCCAATCTATCGTCCTACCAATACTACTATTATACCCAACGAGGGTATCATCTTATCAAGTGGTCATCCGACTGCATTATGGAATCAAGATTCAGATAAATATACCAAAGATTGGGATTCACCATTGGGTGGTGATCCAGACTTGTTTGTTACTGCGAATCAAGATGAGTTATGTAGTTCCTGTTCAAGTGCATATGCTATTCGTGATGCATGTGTACTAGAATTTGATTTCCGATGTACCGGTGGAGAGCAATATGTACCAGAGGTATCATTTAAATACATCTTTGGTTCTGAGGAATATTATGAATATATCGATTCACCATATAACGACGTGTTTGGATTCTATCTAAATGGTGATAACATAGCAAGAGTGACAGGATCAACCACCGGTAGTGATATTGTTAGTATTAATAATGTCAATTATGATGATAACAAACAATACTTTAATGGTAATGATCCTGGCACATCATTAGGTGATAGTGGTAACAAGGCTGATCCAAGTAATGCACCAGGATATGGTGTTATTTACCCCACCATGGAGGCAGATGGGTTTACTAACACTTTGACTGCATATGGTACCGTGAATAATGGTGATGGGTGGAATACAATCAAGTTGGCTGTTGGGGATGTTGGTGATGAAATATTGGATAGTTGGGTTATTTTGGAGAGTGCTAGTTTTACCTGTATTGATAAGACGGAAGCTCCTAGTGTTTCATTGGCTCCTAGTGAGGGTAAGTGTGTACTGTTTGGTTTGTATGCTTGTATTGTCTCTTTGGTACACATACTCATATCACTTCCTCGTCCTCCCTTCTTCCTTCAACCATACAGCTCATTCATCTCAGCCAAGTATCTCCACTAAGCCATCTGCACATCCCTCAAGCTCACCAACACTTTCATCAATGCCTACCGTGGTGGGTAGTTTGAGCCCGAGTATCTCGTCAGCTCCTACCTCCAGCCCAACTTCACTGCCGTCAATCAGTTTGGCACCCACAAATAGTCCAAGTTTGCTCCCTTCCATTTCAAGTGCTCCAAGTACGTCAAGTGGTCCAAGTGTAAGCAGTGGACCTTCATTGTCGTCTCAACCATCCACAAGTTCGGCACCAAGTTTAGTTGCAAGTGAAGCACCCAGTATCTCATCGCAACCAACGTCAACGCCCTCTAGTAATCCATCAACGTCCACAAGCCCAAGCTCGTCACCTTCGGCAAATCCATCAATTTCGAGTGCTCCAACTGAAAGTTCCAAGCCAAGTACAAGTACTGCTCCTACATTGTCAAGCAAGCCTACCACTTCTTCGGCTCCGACTGTTAGTTCAGCGCCCACACTAAGCAGTATGCCTACTTTATCAAGTGCCCCAACGGTATCAAGCAAGCGTAAGTGGCTGTAATGAGTTTTTCTCGTATCTTTTCGGTATCCTTACTGATATCTCATGCTTTGCTTCTCCTACCTTTGTTCAATTAATATCCGCAGCTACCATCTCGAGTATGCCAACAGTCTCTGTGGCTCCTACCGTATCTTCGGCGCGTAAGTACAACAAGCTATGTATCACTAAAACATGTACACTTTTTCAATTTTGCTCATATCTTGTGTCTCTTTTTCTTCTTCATATATTCAACAGCCACTATCAGTAGCGCTCCATCAACCAGTACATCGCCCACTGAGAGCACAGCACCTTCAGAGACTCCAACGTCGTCTCCATCAATCTCTTCAGCACCCACGGATAGTCCATCGGACTCGCCATCAGTGTCAGGTAGGCCAACAGTCGAGGGAAGTTTACAGCCAAGTATCAGTACTGCTCCCTCCGATAGTCCTACAAGCTTTCCGACATCTAATCCGTCTGAAAGTCCATCATCGAGCCCTACGAGAGTTGCTAGTTTGAGCCCAAGTGTTTCGTCAGCTCCTACTGATGCACCATCGGATTCCCCGACGATTTCAAGTGCCCCTTCGGGCTCACCAAGTGATGCGCCGACACTATCAAGTAAACCCACAGTTACGGCTTCCTTGTCACCTTCCGTTTCAACCAACCCAAGCTCGTCACCTACGGCTAATCCGTCTATATCTTCAGCACCTACAGATAGCCCATCAGACTCGCCATCAATCTCTTCAGCTCCGACACACTCGCCTAGTGATTCGCCATCTATTTCGAGCAAGCCAACAATCACAGCTTCGGCATCTCCATCTGTGTCCACAAGTCCTAGCTCATCGCCCACAGCCTTGGGAAGTATTGGCCCGAATGTAGTCTTTAATGACTTGAACCAAGACGGTATTCAAGATGAGAACGAAGAACCGTTGCCGAATGTCAATGTTACCTTATATTGCATCGGTGAGCCAGATGGACATACTTCTGAGATCTATCAAACCTGGATCGTCGTTGATAGTGTTCTTACTAATGCCTTTGGAGAGTATGAGTTTACCTCCGTTGAGCCATCAAGTTGTTACATTCAAGTTGAGCCTGAAGTGAATGATAATGACAATTATGTCTTCTCACCCATTGTTGAAGATGGTAATCAGATTTATCCTAATGGTACAAGTCCAATTGTTGACATTGACTACAATTCCAATGTTGATGATTGGGATGTTGGTCTCTACCTTCCCTTGTCTAATGTCGGACCTAATGTTGTATTCAACGACTTGAACAATGATGGTATTCAAGATGAGAACGAGGGACCATTGTCGGGTGTTGATATCACCCTCATGTGTGATGGACAAGCCGTGGAGACTGTCACGACCGGAGTTGATGGCGTTTATGAGTTTGTTGATGTTACTCCTGGTGAATGTTATGTTCAAGTATCTCCCGAGATTGCCGAGAATGATAGTTATATCTTCTCGCCCATCCCTGAGCCTCTTCTCAATACTCCAACGAATCAAATCAGTCCAACTGGTACCTCTCCAGTTGTCACAATTGGATATGATGAAACCATTGATGATTGGAATGTCGGTCTGCACTTGCCTCTGGCAACTGTTGGCCCGGCTCCCGTCTTCAATGATGCAAATCAGAATGGTATTTATGATGACGGCGAATCGACGATTCCCAATATCCCTATTGTATTGATCTGTGATGAAGTTGAGGTGGCCACCACCACCTCGAATGTTATTGGGTACTACGAGTTCAATAATGTATTGCCCGGAGATTGCTACATTCAAGTTACTGTCGGAGAGGATTACATCATCTCTCCTATTACTACTGATGGCAATCAAATCCTCAGTGATGGT
>Ga0214477_101581_pt1 | contig 10333 bp, 7 predicted proteins | sample M1_20Mar14CPVII9_FD_165058 | JGI IMG/M metagenome (GOLD analysis project Ga0214477, IMG submission 165058) | Marine eukaryotic communities from Monterey Bay, California, United States - M1_20Mar14CPVII9sort6BwellC16 | ecosystem: Environmental > Aquatic > Marine > Unclassified | place: USA...
ACCTCTTCTCTTTCTTCTTCCCAGAGTTGTTACTTCCTGCCTTCTTAGGTTGGCTGTTATATAAAACAATATTAATAGAATGTAGATGAGTAAACAGCATGTCAAATACAAATAAAAGGTATCATGAAATAAAACAATCCCACTTACTCCTTATTCTTCTGTTTCTTACTCCCAGTAGAATTACTCTTTTTACCACCACCATCAACCTTTCTCTTAGTAGGTGGCATCTTTATTATTATATTATGAATATACTACTTATTAACTTATTGATCTTGATTATTATTGCTATATTATATACTGATTTAGGGAGGAGGGTATTGAATAGTTGGTTGTTGTTTTATATTGTGAGTTGGTATTAGTAGTTGTTTGTATTGGTGTGTTATTATACGTAAATTCATATGTAAATACCACTCTTGTCATATATTATTGTGGTGTAACGTTTAATACCAAATAATACCAATGTTTAATACCAAATTATAATACCTAAGAAATGACGAAGATTGTTTGTTTTATATTGTGGTTGGTATTGCGGCGTGGTGTAATGGTGGATGGTGTCGGATGCGGTATTATGCGTAATTTTGTACATAAATACCACTCTAATTATATTCGTTTGTGGTGGGTTTGCTGGGGTGGTAATAGTTTGTTGAGATTGAGATGATGGTGCAGTTGTTAGTTATTGTCGATTGGGTGTGTATTGACTTGCATAATAAAACGGTACTATTCACACACAACTCACGTAAGACACGTCCGACAATACACAAATATCACGCCTTCCGTCGTATACTGTATGCGGTAGTAGGGCATTCGCGGAAAATAGAGGACCACACTGCTACAAATAGATTTGTTACTTTATTTTGTTGTTGAGAGTTCTCGTGACAGAGAGAAATTTCAGTCCCTTGAAAGGATACCATAGTATGTTGAGTAGCTACCTCCCTTAAACTATAGTATGACGGCACATGGCCGCCATAACAAGGCCTTACGGCCGAGTTTAATACCTTCTTCTATCTATCTCATCACATTATGCAAATTGTGATGGGTGAGGAGGTTGAAAAGAGAATGTAAATTATATGGAGAAGCAACAGAAGAAATAATAAGAGTCTTCTACTGCCCAGGGCATGATGGTACTACACTGGGAAGGAGTTCTCAAACATGAAATTCGGGCCGGGGATGGGGAAGAGTAAAAGTTAACTACATATGTACATCTTACAAGTAAGTCTCCACTGCCCTGAGACACTTGCCCCGGACACAAATATATATTTTTATAAATGTAAACTTATGCAAAAAAATCGCGTATCCTGAGGTAGGGTACTGGGTTCAAAACCCCACAACCACCGAGACCGACGATGGCTCCTTTTGGCTGCGTAGATGTAATACCTGGTATGTGCAATAATCGAGGAGACGGGATGTTTTGTTTTTTTTGTTTGTGGTATGTTAGTAGTGTTATGTAATTTTGTTTTAGAACTAGCTATTCAACTAATACCCCCATTTTTATTTAATACCCCCACCTTCACCAGTTTAAACAAATACCTACCTACCTATTCATAGCTCTCATTAACGAGAAAAGATACTGAGCAGGTTGTAGAATAGAAGATAGAAACTAAAGGGCACAATATTGCCCCCGGTGAATGAAGCCCCCGGACGGTCGTGTCAAATTAGAAGAATTCAGCTTTAATAGAGGTTACTGTTGCTACTCTTTTGTAGGTGCAAAAGAAATTGGATATATATATATATATATATATATATTAGAAGAACCACCACCAGCACGACGTATAGTAAAAGGTAAGTTCATGTGGGTACTAGCACAAAAGTTAATCTAAATTAAATTTTGTTTAGGGGTAGACCATCTTGTTAGCAATCTCTCTCTCGTTATGGGTATGCATATGCATTTATATGTTATATATTGATATGAATTTTAATATGTTTTGTTAACATTAACTCATATATCTCACCTCAAACCCATTTAACAATCTTTAAATAATTTAAATTATCGGTAGCAATATGGCAAAATCAAACAACAAAACAACAACAGGCAAAGCCAAAGCTCATAAAAAGCAGAAGCTCAGTGCATATGAACAGAAACGTTTGGATAGGATTAAACGAAATGAGGAACGATTCAAATCATTAGGTATTGATGATGCAAAGAAACAGGTCCGAAAAGCAGCACGTGGTATGTTAATGTATAATATTATTATGTTGATTTTGTCTTTGGTATTATTAATATCGAATCACATTAAAACACATATTTAACACTTTATACACCCTTTCATATTCCGATTAACAGGGAAGAAACGTTCAGGGAAGAGTGCTGTATCATCAAAGAAGCAGCAGCCGAAGCCTCCCCCTGAAAAGCGTAAGAAAATTGACCGTGCCGTGAAGAAGAATGTTGACTACTCGGAGTTGGATAGTGCAGAGCCGAAGAGAGTTGCACAGAAGAAGACGGAGAAGGTGGGAAAGAAGGGACGCGGTGCTGGCGGATCCAAGGGTGATACTGTAAGTATTTGTTTATATTATGTATATTTATTCTAGAGTTAGATATGGGATATATCTCTAATTCTCATACTATTCTCTGTTTGGTAACTTAATATCAGTCAACTAAATCCAGACGTTCACCACGAGAAGGAACGGGTGCTCGTAAGAAAGAGAACAAGGTAGTTGTTCATAAGCGTACTAGTGGAAGTAGTAAGTGGAAGAAGAAGGGAAAGCCGTTCAATCCAAAGACTGACGCCCGCGTTTCACGGCGCCCTGCTGTTAGCAAGACTGATACCAAGGTGGGACAAGTTTTATCCGCACAGACAGTCAGAATGTTACGTCCTGCTATTGCCGCATTTGATCCTTGGAAGAAGATGATGAAGAAGAAGGAGCCAAAAGTCAATCCTCGCAATTATGTTACATTGTATATGAAAACACTAAAAATTGACCGAAAGGCGGTATGTGAAAGTACTGTCAGGAAACTACTCACTGGGAGTATGACCCTGGATGGTCCAGGAACAGGAAGAGCTCTTGTATACCATCCACGCGCTACTGAACCTTTCCTCGAGCAAGCTGCAAAGGATGCTAAGGAAGAAGGACTTACGGTAAAGGAGCTTTTCAGAAACCGAGGCCCAGGCAAAAAGAGCATTATCAGGAACAAGGCTATTGCATTCCTTGGCAAGAAGGAGTATGGCTATACTTTTACCTCACAGAAAAAGAAGGATCAGTTGAGTAGATTCTTGAGGGACCATGCAAAGCCATACATTGAAGCAGCACTCAAGGCAAAGGTAGGCAAGGGTACGGATATTTGAATGATTGGGATTGAATCCCAATTCAGCAACACCCCATAATAGTTCTGTTCACATGTACAGCATCCAATTAGATAGAACTAATAAGAGAATTTAGTGCAGCCAAGGGAAACCCTCTGATATTCGAAACGAGTATCATCTACTTGTTTAGAACGTAGCAACAATAATTCTAGTGCATTATAATTGTTTTAAACATTACTTTATATACAATAATGAAGTCAATAGCGCAGATGGGGCAGCAATTTCAAAGCATATCAAAGCTCCTCGAAGTATCCAGGGATTTGCATGTAATACATCTTCCCTTCCGATAACTACCAATAGAGGAATAATACCACCCAAGAAGAAGGATATCCCGAGTAAATTCCAACCCCAACTAGTGTAGAATCCTTGTGTTCGCCATCCACGTATGTATATCATCCCTCCTTTCAATTTTGACCCTGGTAATTTAACAATCTTGAATTGACTTCCAGTCTTGATTTTAGCCATTGTGGTATAGAGACATGTAAATGCAAAACTTAATCGTATAATGGCTAATGCAATCGGAGGTAATGCAAATGGTCCTTTCTTGAAGATTGTACTCGTAAATGTTTCAATTGTAGCATATTCATCAATTGATTGTAGTGACGGTAGCATGTAGAAACATATTGACATTACAATTGTAAATACAATAACCGTATGCAATGGTGGAGGTGCACTCTTGACAGTAGATTGGTCATCTGTTTCCTTCTTCTCATCCTTCTTCTTTTGATCTGCCCTCTTTACAATATCATATGAATCCAAAGCGAACAACAACTCTTCTAAATCCAATTCTTCCTCATCACCATCATCAAATGCAACATGCCATAATCTATCCTTTTCATCATACGTATCAACTGTACCATTATATACCTCACTACCAAAACTACGTAATACTTGTTTACCAACATAATGCGTAGCATTATTGCCTTTTGCTAAATGTATACCAAGTAATATTTCTGCATAATTTAATTCCTCTTCATCTCCGTCAGTATATGTAACATGCCATAGACTACGGCTGTGATCGTATGAATCTATAGTACCTTGGTATATTTCGTTATCAAATTCTTTTGATATTTTGAGATTAATGTAGTAGGATCCGTCAATCTCTACTTTATTCTTTTTAGAGGATTTGCTCTTTGGCATGTTTGTGGTGATTTGCAATACTGTGATATCGATTGCAATACGGAGGGTAAACTTGGTGAATGACGTAGGTACTGACAGCGTTGGGAGTTTGGTTCTATCTCTAAAGCTTTTTCGACTTGATATCTCCGCGCCTTGATACCTATTAATATCTCCGCGCGGTCGTCTACTCACGGGGGATAGAGATTATATGACTCTACACTAACCAATATAGGTATATTACACAATTGCTAACTTTAGATTGGTTTAATTTATATTATGCTTTGCTTTGCTAAAGACAGAAGTAAAGAAAAAAATGCACTCTCAGTGGATTTGGCGATTTATTCACTCTATGAGCCCCTCTCCTCACTCCTCATTGCATTGACCCTCGCTCTACCATTACTTAGTTGCAGCAATTATGGACCTTCCCTCAGTTCCAGTGGCCGAGCTGCGTGGTCATAATGGACCTATTCATATTGTTCGATTTACAGGTGAGTTGTGTTTTGGTGCATGCGTCGACTGGCGGCGAGTTCAACACATATAACTCAAACTCATATCTCATGTTTCTATCCTCTCTCCTCTCGTTCATCTTTGTTGCAATAACATATCGATATACAGCTGATGGCAAGTATTGTATAACAGGAGCTAATGATAGAACAGTGCGGTTGTGGAATCCAACTCGTATCGACCCGGCCTATCGTCCACCGCCCTCATCAACAACTGCAAATAACAATACATCATCATCAACATTTGTATCATCTCAAGAGTACTACGGACGTCCCAAACAATTAGAATTGCCCTCAGCATTACCAATGCAAACATATAAAGATGGTCATATGCACCCTATACATTGTATTGCTACTAATTCATCGTCAATATTATTATCTGCATCAGATAAGACATTATTGGCTACGGATCTAGTCACTGCACAAACGAAACAACGTTGGTTTGGCCATACTGCTAGAATTGAAAGTGTTTCTTGTTTAGGTGGAGGTGAAAAGAATAATAACAATAACAATAGTAATGTTGGTGAGGAGATATATGCAAGCTCATCATATGATAGTACAGTCCGACTTTGGGATGCAAGAAGCAGGAATAAAGAACCATTAATGATATTAGATGATGCAAAGGATGCAGTGACTTGTGTTAGTAGTGGAGGTAAAGGGGAGGCTCAGATTATTACATCAAGTGTTGATGGAAAGGTATGTTGTATATGCTAACATTTGTTACTCAATGCTATGAATATGTATATATACTAATCCTTCACCAATCTACCTTGTTACTCAATGCAATGAATATGTATACAAACTAATCCTTCATCAATCTTCTGCTTCATTAGATAAGGACATATGATTTACGAACAGCACAGCTCTTCACAGAAGATATCATTCATCCGATTACATCCTTCTCCCTATCAAATGATGGTGCATCAATTGCAGCATCGTGCTTAGATGGTATTATAAGATTATGGGGATGTAGCTCTTCACTAGCAAATGACAACATACGAAAGAAACCTGTATTTAAGAAGTTACATTCGTCACATAAAAGTAACAACTACAAGGTGGAATGTACATTTACATCGAATGATGAGTATGTATTATCTGGATCAGAATGTGGAGATATAGCAATATATCCAGTAAACTTGGATGGAGATAGTAGTAATGATGATAATACATCAAATGAAGCAACAATTTTGAAGCGACACAAAGGGCCAACTACATCAGTGGCGGCTTGTCCTCAAACCAAGAGGCCATGGCTGATTGTATCAGCTAGTTATGATGGAACTGCAGTTGCGTGGGCTAGTCAGGCACAGTATGATTGTTGTTTATTGGATTAACTGTGCCAGTCATGCCAACAAAATGATCGGTGTTTATTGGATTAACTGTGCAAACATGCCCATACTCATGCCTATCCAACAAGATTTTGATGAGTACGTTTAGGGGAGGTACGAGTCGGATACTTGAAAATCTTGGATCATCAAAGTCACAATCGGATATGATGTATGCAACATTACAAAGCCGTATATTGAACCCATACCTATTGCAATTACTGACACATGAATCTACAATGAAGATATGTTCAACGATTGGCCGTTTGAAATTAGGACGTTTGCAACAACAACAAAAGTATCAGAAGCTTATTGACATAGAATGCATTGTTGCTACTCCCCTTTTACTACCACCTGCTGATGATGTCAACGATGATGCACCAGTATGTTATATATGTTTAGATAATGGACCAGATGAATCAGGGCAGCCAATCCGGCGTGATTGTTCATGTAGAGGATCAGACTGTGGCTTCGCTCACATCTCATGCCTTGCAAAATTTGCTGAACAAAAGACTGAAATATGGGATGGCTATAGCGTTGGTGATTTATCAGAACCTTGGGTGATGTGTCCTTGTTGTTTGCAACCTCATCAGAATGAGCTTGCTGTTGACTTGGCTAATGAGTTTGTATCTTATGTGGTGAAAGAGCATTCAAGTGATCTACTTTTATATCTATATGCACTTGACCATAAGCTATGTGCTCTTGTCGCAAGAAGTATCAATGGCATACAGATGAAAAGGGAAAGTAATCGAATTGCCAATACAATGTTGTTTGTAATTAGGAAGCTCAAAGCGGACCGCCGTTATATGTTCGATCAATGTATTGCAATAATTGAAAGCTCTGTATATAACCGCCTTGGCCAGATAACTCTTGTAGAGGATTTGGATGGATACAAAAAGGCAATCGAGTACTTTGAGAAGTGTCGAGACCTTGCCAAGGCGGTACATTATAGTGAAGGGGTTGCAATTGCTGACAACAACATCATAGGCACAAAGAAGGTTTATGGAAAAGACATTAGTAGTGACGAATATCTGAAGCAAGCACAAGCATTTTATCAGCTACAGGTTGATGTATCGGGACAAGGATCTGTGGATATTCTAAAAGCTGCTTTAAACGTCGCCATTGCTTTGAAGGGAACAAATCAGAGAAGACAAGCTGAAGAGCTTCTTTCAAGGTTGATTGAAATAAGCAAAAGATATCATGGCCGTGAGCACAATATTACAAAGCTTATCGAATCGGAAAGGGTTCAAAAGGTGGCAATAGGAGTCGGCAACGAGTGGAAGTTGTTCAAATTTGTCAAGCTCGAGGAAAATGGAAACAAATGTATCGTCCAAGGGCCAATCTTGGAACCACGATGTATTCAAACCGAGAAGTTGTTCACTGTTGCATCAGATATGTTTTCAGTGCTTGACTATCAGTGATGGGCGGTAAGATATGCCTGTTATGAATGAGAGATGAAATATATTTCAAGGCCCAATACCATAGTCTTGAGTCTACATATTTTAGGCTCTATCAGTGAAACATTTGAGGTAGGGCAACTATTGATTAAGTTTTTAGTGTAGCCTTATATTACCCCGTATAATCATAATATACTGTATCACTCTCTGAATTCTGTTGTTGCTGCGGCTGTTGAGCTTGATTACCCGCTGCCATATGGGAAGACAAATTCCTTTGAGGTGGTGGCTGAGCCATGCCGTTGTGAATTGCTTGATGGCCTCCTTGATGTGGATACTGATACTGAGGCACATAACCTTGTTGCTGTTGTTGATATTGCGGATGTTGATATTGCGGGTGTTGATACTGCTGTTGATACATGCCTTGTTGCTGCTGCTGATATTGAGGTGCATATCCTTGTTGAGGTGCATATCCTTGTTGCTGTTGTTGGTAAGGGTAGGGATTGTTAGAAGGAGGGGGCATTTGATGCATCATTTGTTGAGGTGGATACTGATTCTGATAAGGTTGCTGCTGCTGATAGGATGGGGGTGGTTGATTATAATACTGTGGTTGTTGAATTTGCTGATACTGTGGCGAACCAAATGAGTTGCTGTGATGTTGGCCCCGGCCTCCTCCTCTGCCCCTGCCACCACGGCCTCTTCCACCGCTATTTCTCCCTCCGACATTATTTCTATCTCCACCTCTACCTCCCTGAGTATTACCATTTGCCTGTTGCTCACGAGGTTTACGATTATTATTACCCTTCTTCTTAGCCTCACGTTCTTGTTCATCGTCACTATAATATTGTTCATTCGGTCCGGTCGCTTCCTCATCATACATGTTGGAGGCATCACATCCCTTACCACTAACTCTTATAATCTGATCTGTATCAATTAATTTGACATGATCTTTCAAAACATATATGGCAGCGTTGGGATGTGATTTAAGCATGGTACTTAGTTTTCCCTTGATTGACCATGGATCTTCTTCCTCGACCTTTTCTGGTGCCTTATTCGTTTCCTGTTTATCCTCGGGCTTAGTGTTGTTGGTATCTGTATCTTCTGTAGTATCTTTCTCGACAGATGCATCTTGAGGTAAATCTTTCTTCTCGGCAGCATCTACAGACTTACTGCTTTCCACTTTAGCTTCCTCTTTAGTTGATTCTTCCTTCACGGTCAAGCCTTCTTCCTCCTCTTGCTCAACAGTTTTATCAACAACTTCTTTAGAACCTTCTGCTGCATCTTCCTCAGCCTTCTTTTTCTTCCCACCTTTCTTCTTCTTCCCTCCTATATGGTGACCTCGCTCCTTCATCTTTTCGGCACTTCCGGGTGAATCAGGTAAACGAATTGCATACAATGGTCGTGACACTGGACCAAATACTTCGATGATCTTGCCTAGTATTTGTATTGAACAGTCTGCTGTTTGTGTCTCGCTGTCTACTTTGTCCAATGTTGTTGCTTCCAACTTGACAACCTCCTTCTCCTCATCCTTTTCCTCATCGCCATCCTTCTTGTCATCATCTTCAACTTTAATATCAACTAAAACCTCTTTGGTAATAACTACCAACATACTACCCTCATCTAACGCATTACCAATACTACTACCATTAATAACATTATGTGAATGATGTAAATAACTGGGAATATAACTATCAACTACAATAGTTCGTTGTTCGGGTATGTAGGATCGTATTGTCCCGGCTATTTGTAATTTGCTTTTAATTGTTGAGTCTATTGGTATTGTTGTACCGTTTGTGTTATTATCTTTTTGGAGTGTATTTGATTCGGTATTAGTTGTTGTTGTTGTTGAGATACCAACATTTAACTTCTCAAGTTCCGAAGTTGGACAGGCATATAAATCGATTTCATTTTCAGTCCGTGGTCCAAAGTGATGGAAACTATATATTGGATGATGTTGAGTACCTTTCGTCTTTTTCTGGTTCAGTGTTAATGTATCAGATTCGTCTGGCATTTGTGCTAATTGTTCACTTAGATCTATATCACTGTCATTATCACTTTCTACTTCTTCATTTGTTGTGTTATTGGTATCCTCTTGTTTGATGGCAGTGTTGATGTCCTCGGCTGCAGTAGTTGTATCAACTTTTGCGTCATCTTCTTCTTTAATGGATTCGCTAACCTCTTCCTCCTTAATATCAACTGGTTGTTGCAATACATCAATCTCTTCTTTAGTATCTTTCTTGTCATCGTCTAACATTATCTCATTATCATCTTCATCCTCTTCACTGCTGCTACTACTCTCTTCCTCACTGCTACTACTCTCCTCCTCATCGCTACTTGAATCATTATCCGGGGAAGTATCAATACAACCATAGGTACTACCAGATACATTGGCATGCATTGATGCAATGAGAAGATCATCAACTGATTCAACTACATCTCCTCCATTGTTATGTGTTTGATAACTCCGTTTATTGTTATTCGTACTGCTGCCATCATGATGATGACCTCCTCCTCTACCTCTATGCCGTGGCATTATGGCTCTATATTAATAAGCTATTGATACTACTATGGTACAAAGATATGAATGGTTGAGTTAACCCTTTAATAACCGTAGGGTACCACAAAAAAAATTCGAGCTCACAAATAAGGTGCACCTACAATAACTCTGCGGCATTTGTATATATCATCATAAATAC
>Ga0214477_101583_pt1 | contig 10318 bp, 5 predicted proteins | sample M1_20Mar14CPVII9_FD_165058 | JGI IMG/M metagenome (GOLD analysis project Ga0214477, IMG submission 165058) | Marine eukaryotic communities from Monterey Bay, California, United States - M1_20Mar14CPVII9sort6BwellC16 | ecosystem: Environmental > Aquatic > Marine > Unclassified | place: USA...
GAACATATTTGGTATGTTTGGTACCAATCCGTCCGACCGAACACGTTACACAGCCGAATATGCGTATGCAGCACAAAGAGAACGTGAAGATGAAGAGCAGGATGATGTTGAAATGGAGTGAATAGAGGTAATAACATACATATGAGTAGACGATAATAAATAATTGACAATAGTAGATACACTTGCTTCTCAACTTACCTTGAACTCCATTGAAATCTGATTGTTGTGTATTGTAGCATTATATGTGTACCGTGTGTACATACCAACCATGTGTGCATACCATTCGATGATGTGGCTGTATGGTGGGTATAAACTCTAGCTCAATCCATCTAACATTTCACTTAAAAAAACACCTACTCCACCCACTATTAATAACTCATAATAACATTGTTTGTATACCCAATAACCGACACTAAAACACCAATATACCTCAACTAATACCAAAAAACACTTCTGTAATTAGTTTTGACGTTGTATGACGGATAGACGACCTCCTATACCAATATATATAGTGAATCAACTTGGTCTTCTTGGCGTCGTTGGCCACAGTAGCGTTTTGTCTGTGGACAGCGTCATCAATATGGATGAACTCTCTCAATATATCGGCCTCGGACATATCAGATAAGTCTTTATCATTGATTGTATTCTTCACTTTGCCTTCCCTGTCTTCTGAGAGTTTCTTAATCAGTTCCATATACTTACCAAGATCATATGCTTCTCCAGATTTAGAGTTCTCTAACATTTTCGTTTTCCCAACACCCCAAGCCGCATCAGATTCAAACTCTGGGAAAACTCGGAACACATCCGTCTTGAATATATTAGTTGGTACAATACTGATATCTCTCCAGTAAGTCTTGGTAAGTACTTTCTTCTTCAAGAAATTTGTATGATCACGAGAGCCGGCACCCATCTCAAAATCTTTATCATGTTGTGTAGTTTGTTGTCTTGCCTCTTGCCCAAATACTTCTAAATCTACCTCACCCCTTGATTCATCTCTCCTTGCACGTACACCTTCGGCTCTTTCATTCTTCTTCCTTAACAGCTCAGTCTCTTGGATCTTTGCATCCATTTTGTTGATTCTTCCGATTTTAATCTTCCTCTGAATGTTATCAGGTAAGGCAGCTATTTTGTCGGGGGAGTAGAGTTCAATCAATTCCATCAATTGCTTACCCAACATCTCTACTGTCTCTTTTCTATCTGAATGCTTGGCAGCTTTTCGTTTCTTTGGTTGCTCAGCTTGTGAATTGGCCTCGGCGGTAAGTTCCCTGATATATTTCCTCCGTGCTGCATTCATTTGATATCCCTTGTTCATCATATATCGCATCTTACCATTTGTATACTCTGCAGGAACTTGTGGATCATAACTATGGCGCATGATACCATGAGCCGATTCAACAATACGCGATGCAGACGGTAGTAGTGCAAACACGGCCCGAAGTGAGGTGAATATGATGGGATATACAGAGAAGAAATCACGGAGTCGGGTCGAAGAGTCTGCTTTCCGCTTTGGATGGACCTCCCTCTCACTACTCAACATCTTCAACTCATCCAATATAACACTTCTACACCAACCAAGTTGTTGAAACCAATGGACAAGCATATCTTTATCCTCCACCAACCAATCATACCACTTTTGCTCTTCGACCGGCCTGGTATCCTCACCTTCATATAAGAAGTCTCCCCATTCAAGATTCTCACTGGGAACATTGGACGCATAATGACTTTGAGGGTCATCATACTGTTTATCGGCTCGATTAATATCAAGCTCAGCTTCGGAGACAATGGCAAGGATAGCACGGAAGATAGATGGACCTTTCTCGGGATCCATTACTGCCAAGAAGATCATGGGAGCCTTGAGGAGTCTTTGGTACAACTTGGAGATCTCATCATATCCAGCTTGGATACCAAACATGATTTGGTCTCTCTTCAGCATGGCCTTATCATTCAACAAATCATCGTGTTTGTCTCTTGATTTCTCCTCCATCTTCTTGATACGTGCATATGTCTTGGGGAAACGATCTTCGGGGTTTGTACGGGCGCTCTCCCAAAATGGTATGATAAAATCAAATAACAAATTATGCAACTCCATTGTACGGAATCCTGGTAATGTACATAGCTCGCCAGGGTATGCATGCCATTGATATGTGACTTCAAAGTAGTCCACAAGCTCAGCCTCGAACTGCAAAGCAACAATGATATCGTCCATCATGAAGTATCGAATGATTTCTTCTAATACAGTCTTCTTCCAACCAGTTACAAGAGGAAGATACTTCGTAGCCCAGCATACCCAAAAGTTCGACGGGGCATCGTGTAGATAAAGATCAAACCCTTCCAAGATGTGCTTTGCGTTCCTCCCATTAACTAGCCACCTTTGCATACGCTCTCGCATTGTCTTGATTGTATACTTGAGCAGTCCTTCTGGGCTCTCATATTCTTTTAGTACTTGATCACATATTGATTGAGCCATGTCAGGGTCACATATGACAATATCATGAAGAGCCTGCATGCACTGACGATGGTGTATTTGCCTGCTATTCCCCTTGTCTGTCTCGCCAAGTCCTTTCTCACTGCAGTGCTGGATAGCAAGATTACAGCAATGGAACGGGTCCATATGAACAATATGCTTTTTCAAAATACCATACACCTCATTGAGATCTCCCTTGGCATTGTCTATAAAGTACTCTTGACAAATCTTCTCAGTCTCTACTGCTTCCGACTCTGCGGCGTTGTCCGAGGTATTTCCGTTATAATGAGCAAATACCTCATCATTTGTACAATGCTCCTGCAATACTTCTACATTGTGATGTGCATTTGACTTGTTATCCTTGGATACCGACTGCCGAGTAGAGATACAATCGAAGAAAGGATTTATATAGAATCCATCATTCTTCTCGTCGCCCTCGTCAAACCCAGCATCACCCGTCCTTATTACTACATGACTATTGTAATGTTTACCGTGCTTAGTATCATCTGTAGATGTATAGAAGAACCTCTTATACCCGAATCGTTGCTTTGCAAGGAAGGTATCCTCGTACTTTTTCGACAGAAAGTAAGCATCGATGATACATAACCGCATGATATGATTGCGTATTGTTCTAACACTAAAGAACTCCTTCGTCATAAGTGGCCGCCCAATACAAAGGACTGCAAAGACAGCAAGCATAGCGGGGAAGGATGATAATGATATATTGAAGGCAAAGATAGCATGCCGGATGATTGCCGCTGCCGCATATGTCATAACCTGATCCCTATCTCCTCTTTCATACATACGAACAAGTTGTTCACCTCGAATGTAGTGGTGCCCATCACTGACCCATTGTATCAGTTGCTCATCTGTCTGAAGTGGCCACGGATGCCACGCAGGAGTCTCCTTTCTAATCCTTTCTCTAATCGCATCAAAGTTGTATGATAGTCTTGTCTTGATTGTCAATGGTAGTTTCTTGATACTATTATATTCGAAGATCGAGTATATTATAACCTTCTTATCAGTTGCTCCTTCTGAACCATACCACTTATTGAGTGCATGATTTACAACACTAAGAGGTACATTTTTCATAGCACATTGCAATACTAATTCACGACGTCCAACTTCCCATGTGTTATGATCATCAAACCACAATTTTTCTAGTACTCCTTTATCAAAGATACTAAGATCAAATGTTGGTTCCGATGGTCGTCCATCGGTCACGACCTCTTCCTCCTCCTCCTTCTCTTCCTCATTATCATCTGCAGAAGAAGAAAATGATCGGCGTGTCCTCCGTAACTTTGGTTGTTGTGTGACCGCGGCCTTCCTCTTTTTTGATTCTAACTCAGTCTCAACATTATCATCCGACATATCACTCTCAGTACCCGACGCCGACATAATCCTCTTACTCATTCTCTTGAGGATGCTGATATCTCCACTCGGTTCTAAAACATGAGAACATTGCAACAGTAGTATCAACTGCTTCATTGCCTCGATATATGTGTCTGATGATGTTAACACATCATATGATTCCATTTCATCATCTTCTAGCGGCTCTACCGCTAACTGTACATGAAATTTATTAATCAAATCTACCATATCCAACAAAGCATAGTCTTTTGCATCATTGCAACTATCACCATTCATAAACTTCTTCCATATAGCTCCTCGTCTCTCTCGTGCAGATTGTAATAGGGAGGTATCGGTACCAGTTACATGGCGGATGATCTCATGTTGTTTCTTTACACCTATTGTATCTTTGCCACATGTATAATATCTTGCTTGGTGTATCACATTATCAGGCTGAGGTACTGTAGTATATGATGTCGTTGTATCGTTCCTCCCATACTTCTTTCGGTGCCATTGTAGAGCATTGATATTATTAATATCTCCATCCACATTTACCCCACCATACACCTTACCACCCACCTTGTTCTGCCTCCATCCCTTGTCCCTTTTCCTAGATGCACCATGTCCACCTTTAATAACCCGCTTTACAAACGTATCTAGCTGTCCTACTCTATCATCTTTTGTACTACTACTTGGTTGGAATCGCAACATAGAGGCCATACAATACTCATGGATATTGTATCGACATGAGTATTCAGATATGCCTCTTATCCTTTGCTCAAAGGTGATATCGTCCGCCATAATAAGATGTATATATCTCTTAGCGCTTGTATCGGCCGGTATATATAATGTATTGTCCGATGTATATTATATGTTTATGGATATGATAATAGCCAATAGATCTATTCAGTTGTGACGATGATAAGAGGAGGATACGTAAAATAGATACCGTAGGTGGGAGATATATTATAACTATTAGGACGTGTAGAGGAGCCTAACCAGCAATGAATAACGTTCCTATGTACTCTATTAACACTAGTATTCGTCTACTGATAGCAAACAAGCATAATATGGGCTCTCGTTAGTAGTAGAGGTTCGGAGTGGAATGAAGACCCAATAAAATAGGCCAAAAAATGAAATTGATATTTTACCCCCCTAAACTTTTGCCCATTTTGTCCCCGAGAAAATATGTTGAACTAGGGTCAATTTACCCCTCAAAAACCGAGGTGGGGATATTTTGGGCAAAAATGCTTACCCCAGAATATCGGTCAAAGTTGAGAGTAGGTCCTACTTCATGTCTATGTCGTGCTATCAATACTCATCGTACAAACATAAATGATAGATGATTCGGAATCTACAGAAGCAGTAGATTACGATGGTGCCCTCAAACGTATCATGGGGATCAATATTGATGGAGCTATGAGGTGCTGAAAATCGTCCCTAAATGGGGTCTAACCTAAAAAAGCTTAGGTTTACCACCCATAGCAGCCAGAAGAGTAGTAAAAAATGACATGGATTCCTTCTTGGGAGTAAAGTGTCAACCGTTTTTCTTTTATTAGGAATCTAAAGAGATCATGGCGGCCAACAAAGAGGCTCACTAGAGCATCAATGCTGCATCTATTTAATTGAACTCTGTTTTAGAAGACTATCCATTACTTACTTCCAATTACCACTTGATTTGCCAGATTGACCATAAGATACTGTACTTAATGTTCGTAACTTTTATTACTCATATCATACATGGGGTTCAATGTAAACTCCAATAGAATGTCTCCTTTGTTGTATGTCAGTCGTTCGTTATTGCTTAGCCTAAAGACGGCAACGGTGTCACTAGAATTGTCAATTTGTGAACTGTATTTACCTCCATTTGGATCGGAGAAGCGTCTCAAAAGACCCGAAGTAGCTTTTACCTCAATGGCATCGCAGGATAAGCCAACTTCATTTTCAAAACCCCATTCTGCAACAAATGAAATTGTTATGTTTCCTTCGTCCCTCGCTGCGTTAATTCAAAAAGATTGTTCATAGTTGTTATCTGATGGATGAAAGGCGGACACATCGACATTTCCATTTAATGGATTCTTAAGCACTCTGACATGACTCGATGGCTTTCTAATCGGTCTATTCCTCGGAATGAATCCCCACAATCTTTCATGACAGGTACCGTTGTGAATTTCAAGATTAAGAAGTGTATCAAATCTATCATAGTCCAAAGAGTCCATAGAAGAGAACAACGAAGGGCATCGCCGTATATCAGTATCGCCGCGGTACCGTCTGTCAGGAACATTGGAGACAAAGGCAACTGCGCACAATATCACTGTTGAAAATAGAGTGATGAACTGATAGATCAACTGGGAACAGATCTGTTTCTTCATGTGTGCTTCAACAAAAGAGTGGTGTTTGCATACTTGTTATTAATTGTGATGTGTATCTTTTTTATCTGGGATATCTCTGCAAAGAGTCACTATCATCCAGTACTGTCGTGTGCTATAACTAACAATATTCAACAGGCAATTATTCGAACGGAAAGGTATTATATTGATGACACTGGATAATGATACAAATACTGTATGTATTAATGTGATAGTGATGGGTGGGTATATAATCTTTCTATAGGGTATCTTTTGCAATGAATCTCTTCTTGCCCCCAGTAGCACCAATAATATACTCTTCTAAGAAGAGATCAGATCTATTAGCCGGGTATAGAATCAATAGAAGTGCCGCCGTCGACAATAGAGTTGTAGAAGTAGAAGAGAAATGTACTCTAGAGCTAAGATCTATTACCGGTATATTAAATAGGCGCCGTCAGCAATGATTGATAGTGCATAGTGAGGCAAATGAAGAGGAAAAAATGACGGGTATCCTTCCTAAGAGTAGAAAGTTAACGTTTTTCCTACGTTAACTCTCAATAGATGTGGAAGTATGGCAGCTAAACGTAGGCTTGCGGCATTAATGCTAACCATTGTACCACCACATCAATCATCAGTTTGTGCTACATCAATATTTTAAACTAAAAGTTATGTCGGCGGCGGCGTGAGAAGAACTAGTAGAAGAAAAATGAGATCAATTGCAAAAAGTTGCTCCTCTATTACACCATCATTACATACATGTTGCCCTTGCTTTGCAAATCGATACAATGAACATACAAATCTAAAATATAAATATAAAAGAAGTGATTCATTAGCATTCATCAATCGTCATCATCAGTCTATAATATCATCACCTCCAAGGATACCCTATCAATCATCTCCAACAACATCAACTTTTATAAACATTAACAATGTATACCAAAGCAACCACTATACACAACTGCAAATGTCACTAATACCGATACCAGTTAATGAATTACAAGATATATTACCAACACCGTCCAAATTAACACCCAGCGGTGATCAATACGTGACATATCTAGGCCGTACGCCACAACAGCGATTCAATTCTCTCTTCGAGGGAGTTAGTATAGCGTTTTTAGGTAGTATGTTTGCCTACTTTATATCATTTGTTATTGGTCAATTCTTTGCAACATTGTTGGGTATTATATTCCTATTCTGGCCGATATTAAGTCCCGAGTTTAAGGCATACAATCGTAATTGGGAGTTGGTTGGTGGACGTGATTTGGTAGATGTTTGGATGGATGAGGAAGATTATAACAATGGATATTATGACTTAGTGCCCGAGGATAAACGGGGATTGTACGGTGCATATTATGTTGCACAGATTGAAGATGTATGTGTGGTAGATGATGTACGAGCGTCTAGCGAAGAGGAGTATGACTTAGAGGAGTTTAGTGGGTATACAATGGCAACGGATGAGTTGCAAAGTGTTACCGGCCTGCCTTGGAAGTTACGTCTTCGATTGCTTGATGATGAAGGAAGGGGAATGCAAGTACATTCTAGAATGTCGGAAGATTATCTAGATATACAACCAGGTATGAATGCGGTTGGAGTGTTGCTCAGTACTAGCAAGAAGTTTGGAAAGTTGGCAGGCATGAGTGACTTTTGTATACTAGATAATGTAGATGGAATTGCCGTTTCATGGGTAGGTGATTATCCATATTTAGATAAGGATATGTTCTTGAGGACGAATGAGAATGGTGTTACTGATAGTTTGTTGTTAGATTATGAGGATGATGGGGATGAGATAGAGGGAAATACCAAAATAGAAATAGACGACAAAGACGAGGCAGACGAAAAGGAGGAATACATAACGATTAGATGATGTTAATCTATAATATAATGTCTGTTTACAAGATTACCACAATATGACTATGGAAGATCATCAATGGACACAACTAGATGGATGATTGATTCATCGTGTAAGCGTATCTTCTCACTTCGGCATTAGATAAGGCAAGACGTTCCTTATGATAATATCGGCACCACAACTAACACGGCACTGCTCTTTGTAACTAACATCGCCATCAATTCTTGCCCTCTTATTTCGACTCTCGTCAATCTTTGCCTTCCATAGAGCCAGTTCAAGTACCGGGGTGCCCTCTTTGATCGATTCATATGCGGCTAGCCTATCGTACACGGCTTGGGTATCACTGTCTCTGCCTCTGCCATTCTTCTTCTTAACTGCATCGATACTATTTTCTAATTTCTCACGCCATCTTCTAATATCTAATGAATCTAATCGTTTGCTAATACTGATCCGAAGGAGATATCTAAATGTCTCATCAGATGTATACGCGTACGAGATACTTCTGAATCCTTGTTCGTTACAACTTGCCAATTCCGTTACGACTTGCTTCGTACCCAAGTATTGATCTGGAAAGTATTTTAGTTGTGTATTAATCAACTTCTGAATCATTACAAGAGGCACATTACGCTTTGCCATTGTTTGGAGCATACCTCCCCAATCAAACTCATAATAGGGATGTAATGATTTGTAACTCTCCACTAATAATTCAACGACTTCCGTCGAGGCGCTACACCATATGGAGTATAGTAATGGAATGTCTCCCCACTTATCTTTTATTATTAGTGCTTCGGGGTACTTTTCAATCAAGATCTGATACATATCAATTGTAGGTTTAGTTGAGCATGCCAATATATGTAATGGAGTCATCCCTAAGCAGTCTTGTTGTTTGCCTGTTGTATTCAGCTGACCGGGCGGCTTTGACGTCCATGGGTTGATTTCCCGTTTGAGATGTTGCATTGTTGTTTCATTATCATGGTATGATTGGTAGTAACATATCTTGTGGATTGGTAGATCATCAAATCTGTGTTGTAATGCGTCTGTTATTGTATCATTATCGTCATCAACCAATAATGCTAATTCCAACATTGCACAGTACTTTATTGCAATCGTATCTATCACACCTTCTGATGGTAAAGCAATATTCCGTACACTCAGATCTGTGAATGGTTCATTTGGGCCATTATATTTGTCTTCAAGCTGTTCGACAGTTTCGGGCAGTTCAAGAGATACCAAGGATGTATTATTACCCAAAATACTCACATCAACAACATCATCTATTAAAGGAGGCATTCGAAAGTTTGTGAAGTTGCAGTTTTTGAATGCTCTTGCTTGTATACTCTCCATAGTATCAAGCATGTGTACCTCGGTCAATCTACTACATCCTTCGAATGCCTCTACCCCGATGCCGATATGTTTCAATGATGATGGAAAAGTAATTGACGTCAAAGATTTGCATCTACTGAATGCATCCTGCTCAATTCGTTGAAGTCCTTCTGAAAATGATACATCTGCTAAACCCCAACAATTGCAGAATGCTCCATCTTTAATCACTTCAATGTTAGAAGGAATGTTGATGCTCTTCAGAGATTCACAATGGTAAAATGCATAATAACTCAATTTTTGAAGTCCATCTGGTAGAGTAATCTTATCTAAGATGTTACAACTTTCGAATGCACTTTCACCGATCTTCTTAACCGTAGATGGAAGGTTGATCCTCTTCAATGATGTACAATTACCGAATGCACGCTCATCAATTTTTATCAGCCCCTCGGGTAGTTCAACTACTTCCAATCGATGACGGCTATGGAACGCACGTTCAGATATAACTCTAACAGCTTGATCCACCCTAACATGTGTAACATCATTCGGCACTTCATCAACGCCATTGTAAGTGTAAATAGATGGTACATTCGATGAACTGTCTTCCATTTTTGCAAGCCCAAATATTTGACACAAGATTAAGATGTGCACAAAAATGATGATGTAATACTACTACTAAATTACGACACAACAACAAATAACACCGCCAATACTAATATCAACACTCAATTCTGTAACACATTGATGGTCTCTAGATTATAAGAAGAGGTCGATAATATGTATGATAATCATGTGATGAATATCGTACGTTACTCGCCTTTTTACGTGCGCAAAGCGGGGTTTCTAAGGTGGCCTCACGTAAAAAAGCACGTAAAGTGACGAGTGTACTATTTCACTCGTCTACACAAATTGGTCGATTCCTATGTAGATTTCGCTGGTGTGACAAATATACTCAATCATTTTACGTGCAAATTCACGTTAAAA
>Ga0214477_101584_pt1 | contig 10311 bp, 4 predicted proteins | sample M1_20Mar14CPVII9_FD_165058 | JGI IMG/M metagenome (GOLD analysis project Ga0214477, IMG submission 165058) | Marine eukaryotic communities from Monterey Bay, California, United States - M1_20Mar14CPVII9sort6BwellC16 | ecosystem: Environmental > Aquatic > Marine > Unclassified | place: USA...
CTCTAGATGTTGAGACTAAAAAAGCTGCTGAAGACAAAGCCAAGAAGGAAGAGGAGGCTGCCAGGCGTGCATCTATTGCAAAGGAGGTTGCTGAGGAAAGAGCAAAGATGGCCGCAGAGGAGGAGGCGGCGGCGGCGGCGGCAGAGATGGCAGTAGCAGAGGAGTCTGCAGTTGCTGATGGTATTCAAGCAATGGATATTGATGGAGTTTCAACTGGTAAGATTGTCCAAACGTATGCTACTCTAACAAATACAAACCATTCTCACATTATATCACATAACCTTGTTCTGTTTGTATCAGATATGGTGACAGTTCGTTTCTTTAGCACAAGCGGCAGTATCACTTGTCATTTGCCACGCAACTTACAACTCGCTGAGATTTGCAAGGGTTATGCAGATAATGTAGGTGCTGATTTGAATAAACTCAGGTTCCAATGGCAAGGCATCGGCGAAATTGAGAAGAGTAGTGAAACGACATTATCCGAGTTTGGAATTAATGAGGATCAATCGGTTCGAGTATACAACAATCGTAAAGCAGTAAGCTCCACCAACAAGGCAGTATTCATTACTGGCGCATCTCTTGCTCCAGATGTTATTAAGCAGACAAATCGAGTAATCAGTCTTGGAGGTGTACCATCTCATCCTGCTGGGCTGTCGAATCAAGGTCGAACATGCTATGCAAATGATGATAGCGATGAGGAGGATGACGAGGATGGCGAAGAAGAAGAGTTGGGAATGATTGAATCAAGCGATTTGGGAATGTTTAAATGGAATGAGAAGATATCTCCTGAAGCTTCAGAAGAGACTGAACCCTCTGTAGAAGCATCTCAACAACTTGACACATCATGTGATGTTGATATTAATAACACAAAGCAGCCTTCTCCAACTACTGCACAGTCTTTTATTGAGCGCAAGTCTATTGAACTGCCATGTATTCAGAAGAGACTTGTACAAGTGCCTCGTGCTACTGCTTTAGAAGTCAGTGCCATGCAGCAAGATTATGCTTACGGTGAAACGGCAATTATTTGTGATGAGAATCTCAATCAGATGAAAGGACATTATGATGAAGAGTGTCCTGTTCATGATATACTTAACTTTTCTACTGATCAATTGGCATACATTCGTCGTATGAGAGATAAGATGCCAAAAGATGAGCTTGCCCAATACATCATGGATGCTGAGATGGCTTTAAGGTTGAAGATTTTGTTGGCTGTGCCAGAGGATATGCAAAACCTCCTCACGTTTGGCACAAAACTTGACCCAGGCCATCAATGTCTAACCGGCCAGAACTATCCTGCATTACATGAATTAGAGAGACAATCACAAGCGGATAGAGAGATTTTGAATCTCTGTCTTGCCGATGATGGTTGTGTAAGTTTGTTAAATCTTACTCTTCCTCTTGCCTTACTTGACATGTTTTATGGAGAGGGGAAGAAGGTTACCGATATCCCGGAATTCCGTACAGGGATTTTGAGTAAGATGGGACAGTTTGATATTAGTTGTGCTGGTTATGACAATCTAGATGGTACACAGTCTGGTAACAGGAGAGTTGTTGATGCCTTGGCCAAGAAGATGCACAAATCTATGACACGATCTGACTTCTACTTGGTACAGCAGAAAGGTCTTGGTTTTAGAATTGAACTCAATCATACCATTAGACCAGATCTCAAGATGGTAATATCTTTCTCAACGGCGTATGTTACGAAAGAAGATCTCTATGATGAGAGATTGAAATCTCAGGATGTAGAAACAAAACTAGCTTTGTTTCTACGTGTGGTTACTCACACGGCATCAATATATAGTGAGGGCTTCCGTGCTAACTACTCTCCAGGACAGATCAATGAGATGGATAGTTCGTTGTCTAAGTTGTTGTGTCCAATTGTACTGCCTGATTATAATGGAGAGATTGTCTACCCCCTCCTTACCGATTTTGGTGATAAGAGTAAGATGTCTCATCAGAGTTATGAACTTGTGCAGAAACAGAGAGATGAGAATTTAACCAAGGCACGTCAAGTATGGGCCGAGATTCTTCGTAAAGCAAAGGCTAACGAGCCTCTTACCAAGAAAGAGCAAAAGTCTGTTGATAAATTTAACAAACATCATGCTAAAACGAGTGATATGTGGAAAAGATTCAATAGTGGCAAGGATGTTACCCCTCATGAGTTGAGTATCATTCGTAAAGTCACCAAGGGTGGTGAGAAGGGCGGTGCCACTGTTAAAGCTGCGTGGGATACTGCAGCCGATGCTCGAGATGATGAGCAAAAGGCAATTGTCAAGGCTCAGCAAGAGGGTGGTGAGAAGGGAGGTGCCACTGTTAAATCTGCGTGGGATACTGCAGCAGATGCTCGAGATGATGATCAAAAGGCAATTGTCAAGGCTCAGCAAGAGGGTGGTGAGAAGGGAGGTGCCACTGTTAAAGCCGCTTGGGACAATTATCATGATGGTGAGTGGAGAGAGATGTCACTGGAGCAGCAGTCTATTATCATTGCACAACAAGAGGGTCTCCAACAATTTCTAGATGAGGCTATGGAGATAAGATCTACTATTGATACACTCAAGAGTAACTATGATGGAGATGATCAATTCGACAGAGAACATGCTCTAGAATTCTTTAAAGAAGAGGGATGCAACCCTAGTGCATTGTCAAAAGTAATGTTTGAGGTAGACTGTCGTGAGGCAAAGATTAAGTATGTATCCGACAGTGCAGCTGGTCGTGATATGGTGAAGATCTTAACTGATATTGAGAACGAGTTTGGTACAAATGTGTTTAGTTGGTTGAAGTCTGGTGTAGAACAATCCATGGCAAAGGCCGAGTTTGATCGTCTCAGAGCTGAGGATGGTGACAAGACTGACGATGATATCATCGACGAGCTGAGTAAGATGACTACGACTGTGAAGGGTATCAAGGTCAAGCTGTTCAGTGATGGTACCATCAGCCATTTGAAGAGCCGTTTAAAGTCTGGTATAGAAAGATCCAAGGCAAAGGCCGAGTTTGATCGTCTCAGAGCTGAGGATGGTGACAAGACTGACGATGATATCATTGATAAGATGGCGAAGACAAACAAGTTTTCAGCTGGTGACATTAGCTGGTTGAAGTCTGGTGTAGAACAATCTATGGCAAAGGCCGAGTTTGATCGTCTCAGAGCTGAGGATGGTGACAAGACTGACGATGATATCATCGACGAGCTGAGTAAGATGACTACGACTGTGAAGGGTATCAAGGTCAAGCTGTTCAGTGATGGTACCATCAGCCATTTGAAGAGCCGTTTAAAGTCTGGTGTAGAACAATCCATGGCAAAGGCCGAGTTTGATCGTCTCAGAGCTGAGGATGGTGACAAGACTGACGATGATATCATCGACGAGCTGAGTAAGATGACTACGACTGTGAAGGGTATCAAGGTCAAGCTGTTCAGTGATGGTACCATCAGCCATTTGAAGTCTACCGTAGTAGAACGCTCCGAGGTAATGACTTTGTATAATGAGCTCAAGGCCAAGAATAATAGTCATGATGCTTGCATTGCTGAGATAAAGGCGTCTGACAAGATTCCAGCTAGTGCCATCAACTGGTTAATGGGGACAAAGAATGGTACAACTACTGTATCGAATGCACATATTGCCGTCAAGTCTAAAACTATAAAGGCGACCAAGAAGCAAGAAGATATGGTTGTTAGGCAAAAACAAGGTACTGCAAAGGGTCGAGCTTCTATGGCAGAAGCTAAGAGAGCAGTTGCCGATCCCAATCGTAATGCATCCAAGAGGCAACAAACTATTGCTGAAAATTGGGATAAAGGTATAAAAAAGAGAGCCAATACTCAAAGACTAAACCAAGATATCAAGACATTGGAGAAGGGTGGTGATAAAGTCATGTTACAATGCACTAAAAAGAATTGTGGAGATACTCGGCCATTTGCTTTGATTGACACAACACGAGACGAGCGAAAAAATGTGTTTTGAAACACTGGCTCAAAAAACTCAAAACACCAAAATTATGATATGCACTAACTTTGATGAGGTATTAAATGTACTTATAGTATATCAATTACAATTACAATGCCTACATCTTTTAGACAAGCTCAATAACGTTATCATTGCAACAACTCCGGTCAATTTTCTCCAAGTATTCACTTCGTTTATATACCTCAAAGTAGCCCCTTTTTGATGATGTGTCAATATGCACCAACTTACAAATGTGTTTTGGATATCTTCTGATCATCGTAGTACATCGCCCATAACATCAATCTATTCTCCACCATCTAGTTAATGGGATAACATGTCGTTTTGTCTCCCGAAGTGTGTTTATACGAGAGATATGTACATTCTAATATAGTACATTTGGCAAAATTAACAAAAATGCACCAACTTTATGAGGTGTTTTGGTAACGTTGCCATCATCTATTGAACTATCTACCAACATCAATCTCTTCACCATTAACTAATTAACGATAATGTGGGTAGTTTTGACAGTAGAGCTACAATGGATCAAAAGTTATAACGTCTCAAGTTGACGAATTATGTAGTAATCGAAATAGCAATAATAGAACAATAATACACGTAATAACATATTAGATGGATATAAAACACAATACTTCAGTCTATTGCTGGTTGATAAGATCAGTTACGAAGTGGTGGATTGGGTGTGGCGCTTGTTAATTAGTAGTTTGTTCTATCACATGGCCGATTTTGATAGACACAGTAATGGAAGAGAGTAGATCAGATGATTATGTTACATACTACTCTTACTCATTGTCTCTCAAACGCAATGGTAATCAGTTTAGGCATTGTTGATAGTCATTAAATAGATTGATACCTGTCTGTGGTGTCGATTGGGAGGATATAATGGTCGATATTTGATCAATAGATTAGAATGTTCAGCACCGTAAACAGAGTCTTCTCGGAATGAGACAACAATGTATTAAACACAAGCTTAGAAGACAGAAAGACAAAGGATGAGGCTGTTGATGAGATACAATGGTAGAACAGACGAGAATTACATTATTCAACAGATGTTACATCTATTCAAGAGATGATAGTGAGGTATCCATCACGATGTCTACTCTATAAAATTGAAGTGGAATTGAACGATGATTGTGAGCTATAGAGACAATCTACTTGTGTAAATGTCATTGGTAGTTGATAATCATGATCTGGAATGATAGAAATAGCACATATACTTCGAGATTGACGTATACTCTCCCACAACAAGTCAAATCAAGTGCAGAAACAAGACGACTCTCCAAGAGACAATGGAACGTCCACAAGATCAACAACCATCCAATATGACTTGATGTCTATTGTTTGATCAATAAGGCATCAAACTGTAGCATTTTGAGTAGTATACAACAAACAATGACGACATCTGCAACACAAATAGTGTGAACGTGCTCGTTTTACAGGTCTTGCCAAGAATTGAAAGACGACGATAAAAACAATGCGTAGAGACGAAACCAAAGCACCTATTCGATAGAGGAGAAGATGGTCTTTCAACAGAGCCATCATATGACGTCACACGATCTATATTCGTCGACCTACTATCTATCGTTTGGGTAGTTTTTTGCTGAGCCGCTCGACTTAGACGAGATGACTCTCATCTAGACAACTAAACGTTATTAGATGATCAAAAACTGCATCTTATGTTTATATATCTATCGTATAATCAATATAGCATCTTAGATTAGTAGACTGACGAGTATATAATGAACAAAGCCGACATCTATACAGAATGTGCAAATACCATAGCTCTTGACTAGAGTCCAGATATGACGATGAATACGAAACGTAGATACAAAATTAAAGCGTCTAGTCGATAGAGGAGAAGATAAGCTTTCCGTAGAGCCATTGTACGACGCTACGAGGCATGAAGTTGTTGAGATATCAATACACTAAGATCATCCATTTTGAGGCTTGAGTGTTTTGGCTCTCGAGTTTCAAAACACATTTTTTCCCAAAACACATTTAATCGCTTGTCTCGAACAGTAGAAGACCAAGAAGTGGGAAATATGTTTTCATTTGGAAGTGGTCCCAAATTCAGTGGGATTTCATGTCTTTGCTCAAGCCAACATAGGACGTGGAAGCTGAAATGTCTCATGGCGGATCAAACTGTTACTAGTGTTTTAGAAGATCTGAAAGGTCAAGCTGCCAAGATTAAAGCTGATAATAAAATTGAAAAAGCACAAAGGAAGAAGAAGGCAGCAGCTCTCAAGAAGGAGGAGGATGCCAAGAAGAAGGCCGTATCCAATTCAAGTCAGAAGGAAACTGAGTCCAAGTCCACTTCTTCCGAAACAACTAAGTCGAAGAGAAAGCGCAAGACTTCTGGTGATGAGGTGGATGAGAAGAAGAAGCACAAGAAGCTGGATACTTCCAAGGGCGGTAAGAAGACAGCTCCTGTCAAGAAGCTGGATACTTCCAAGGGCGGTAAGAAGACAGCTCCTGCCAAGAAGAAGTCTACTAAGTCCAAGTCTAGTCTCGGCACTTCTTCCGAGATTGCTTTAATGCCTTCTAAGTCCTCCAAGTCGAAAGGCAAGCGATCCAAGTCTACCAAGAGACAGACGGACCGGAAGGGGTTGGGTAATGTAACAAACGCTGATAACAAGCCACCTGTCGAACAGAGGAGGAGGAGGAAGAAGAAGAAGAAGGCACCACCTTCTAATTCTGCCAAACCTGCTCCACCGTCACCGGACTCTGATACTTCAGATGAGGAGGTTTTGGACGACAGATTCTGTAGCCAGATGAAATTACTTCCCTATTCACCTGATTCTCTTGATTATGATCGTGGTGAATATGTATTGGATTCTGAGATCGACAAGGTCTCTATCCCTGCAAATGAGACGCTATTATCTCGTCTAGAATTTGGTGATGGTGTGTTTGTTAGAAGGAGTTCAAGGAATTGGGCGTATGGTATATTTGTTGAAAGTGAGGTTTTTATCACACGTGAATACAAAGTTCAATTTGCATGCAGCTTGAGGACAAAGGGGCAATTTATAGAGAAGGGTTCTTCTTACTTTGAAGGCGAGTCTCTCCGCTTGATCAAGGGTAGTCGTCACTTATCATCAGGTTAAGCGGTTGTCATGGAGGAAGGGTAGCACTTTGAGGTGTGCTGAAAGATGAAGAACCTATTTGGCATACATTCATTCTGTGAGGGTATAGAGTGGAGGTATGAGCTGGGTATCAAACGATGATAGATTCGACTTCAGTCTTATTTCAACTTCTAGAGTTTGCCTGTTTGGCATGCAATTCTCTGCGAGTACACATGATATGTGCATGAATGTGGAGTGTTAGCATGAGCCGGGAGATCAATAATGATCTACTCTAAAAATAGCAACTGAATTACCAGTTTCATTAACCCCATACAAACGAATAATAGGGACGGTACCAACCGATGCACCCAATATCTTCTTACCAGCCCTTGGATTCTAAGCAATCCTTAGAAAGTGATCTACCGATAAGATGATAGGGACAATAGAAATGAATAGGACAACAGAAAAGGGGTAATTGGCACCACTGACGAAAGGAACAAAGGTTAGATCATTTCGACTGGTAGGGAAAAAAGGTTGGCTTTCATGCTTACCTGTATGCAATGCCGGCGACCAAACCCAAAAGGTTAGGAATGAGAGTAATGAAGAACGTCTGCCCGAATAACAAGACTGGGAGAAGAAAGAGATGGTCAGAGGAGGGTTAGTGCAATAATATGGAAGCATAATAATACAACTTGTTTGGATACCCGAACAGCCGTTCACTTACCTTGGGTGAGATGGTTGCTAAAGCCATCTACGATTGCACCAGGTCTATTCTTATCACTGTACTCTGTTCCTCCTTTCACTAATCTAGTAAACATCTTGCTCCGGCATTGGGAAATCATTTTTGATGAATAATTAGATTCGACTACGGTTGCTAAAGTTGTGAAGATAGGGTTAAGACCAAGCATCACAACGAGGATTAAAAAACCAAGCTTAGCTCGATCTTGTTGTACTTGCGCCTCCTCGTAGTCTCCTGCAACCCATGCCGCGCCCTATTGTATGAGAAGTGGGCACAAGATATGCACAATATACAATATTACAAAACTAGATCAGTATATCAACAAGTACAGAATGAGATTACTTACCATTGCAGTTATACCGTTCATGAATATATTTGTTCCAATTGGCGATCCGGCTGACATTGCAATAGTCTGTAAGGAGCGAGGAACTAGTGCCAGTAGGAAACTTCCAGGTACTTGCCAAGAAAGTTTACCCATCTTAATCAACGCTTCACCGAATGATAAAGGAGCTGTACGCCTTGCTGATACCCTATCTATCCTTCCAGTATCCATGTATAGACGCATGGATATAATCAGCTGGCTAACTAAATTTCGGTATTGTGTCGGTGAAAGCCATGACTTCGAACGGAGACTTGCCAATGGAGGTGAGATTGAAACAACCTTACTTAGCTTGTAAATGACAACCATCCAATCGTCAAGTGCTTCAGTTTCCCCTTGTCGTATTTTCAAACCTTTCAATTGAGTTTCAATGTTTTTTATTGCCTCTGATGGTATCTCTACGGCCTCTGCTGAGTTGATTGCCAACTTCATAAGTGCGTTACTACCAATGTCAGAAATGGGAGGTAACTTATCAACTTGATCAGGACTTGTACACCCCTTGTAGAACATATCAAGTTGGCGATATGTCGGTTCAGCATACCTCTCACAAACATACACTGTACATGACATTAGTACAAGAGCTAGCTGCTCAAAGGGAAAGCTTTCATTTGTAAATGACCAACCGAATACACCAGTCGTACCACATATCAGTGCGGTGTAGATCAAAGTAAAGTAGAGACCGCCAAATGCAAGACTCTGCCTTCTGCCCAAGAAAACATATGGCAATTCGCTGATTTGAATCACCAACAAAATAATGTATATCCAAAAGGCAATAATATAATATGTTGCATCTCCCCCTTCAGCAATCTTGTGTGAATCAACATCGGTCTTGGCGACTACAATCGTGATCACAAATACTAGATACGCTAAGTACATAACCAATCCTACTGGACGAACCCAATATTTAACTAATAAAAATGGTACATATTATATTAAGAGATAGTGAGTTTTATGGTAAATGAATACACGTATAATTAAACTCATATTATTATACTCACATGTAACATGAAGCAATTTACGGGATTTTCGAAGAGAGCTCATACGTTTAGTACTTAATTCAGGCGGTGCATCATCTTCTTCATAATCGGATGGTCTAAACCATCGATCAGATCCGTCGATATCAGAGTCAGAAACTGTGGGTGTAGGTGTTGTAGGTGTGTTCTTCCCCGGTGAATTGGGTAGAAGAGGATTCATAAGATCACGTTGGGTTGCTTGATCTGCCCACATATTAGTGTTATTTCAATTCGTAGTATCGATTGTAATATTGTTGTGTAATAAAGTAATCTAATGATGGTGTAAAGTTCGACTTTAGCAAAAGTTGTATGATTATTGCAATCATTAAAGCATATACCTATCTACATGGAGTTGTGGTTGCCTTCTAGTTTCACCTAGATATAGTTTTATGTTGGTAACTGCTACTAAATAGGTAGGTACCTAAGGTGAGTTGCATGTAAATCCAGGCAAGCTCAATTCTATCTCATGACATAAAGAGAGACGTCTGGTCTTGTACATAGTCTCATGGATTCTTTATCTTGAGAAAGAAATCTTCCATCCACTAAACTTCACACCAAAGCTTTTTTTACTAACAAAATCTAACTCGGTCAATATTATGTATTTTCCAGTCAGCAAAACCTCTACAGTAGTCTACATGATACCCTCAGTGTATTTCTGATGAGAAACATAGCTTGCATGTTGTGTTTCAGTAAGAAAATGGTAGATGCCCTTGGGGCAGGCAGTTTACCCTGTTATGTGTCAGCTTTTGGTACAAAAGAGGTATGTGTGTAATAGTGGGTGTTTGGCATTGTATGGGTGTATAACAAGTTGGTGAACACTCCCAGCATGATTGTAAGTCCTTCCACCATACTTTTACAGTCACATGTAGGCAGGTTTCATGCCTCAGATCAGGAAAAAATCTTGATTTTCTGCCCACTCTCAGCCAATGTTTGGCCATCAAGTGGGGGTATGCCATCATGTAGGTGTTGCAATAGTGGTTGTTTGGCATTGTATGGGTGTATAACAAGTTGATGAACACTCCCAGCATGATTGTAAGTCCTTCCACCATACTTTTACAGTCACATGTAGGCAGGTTTCATGCCTCAGATCAGGAAAAAATCTTGATTTTCTGCCCACTCTCAGCCAATGTTTGGCCATCAAGTGGGGGTATGCCATCATGTAGGTGTT
>Ga0214477_101587_pt1 | contig 10287 bp, 9 predicted proteins | sample M1_20Mar14CPVII9_FD_165058 | JGI IMG/M metagenome (GOLD analysis project Ga0214477, IMG submission 165058) | Marine eukaryotic communities from Monterey Bay, California, United States - M1_20Mar14CPVII9sort6BwellC16 | ecosystem: Environmental > Aquatic > Marine > Unclassified | place: USA...
TTTCTCTGATACATACATATCTATATAAACCATTGCAAACTCATATATTACAGTTTCAATATGCAATATTAGATCCACACACACCAACAACAAACATAAACAATCTACGTCGTATGGGTACAGCTCGTGGATTTGGTTTCCTAACAGCACCAACCAGCTGGACGTTATTTCCTTCGTCATCAGATGTAATGAATACAAATCGTCAATTCTTTATAGAAAACGGTGATCAGTTAGATTTACATAATAATATTATTGTTGCCGCATCGGGAGAGTATGCTAAGTATACTGGGGGGAGTGTAGTTCAAAAGGAGGTATTGACTAATGATGGAGATTATGAAATTGAAATTACATTAGTTGAACCACTATCTGATATAGAGGAAGATGAGTCCGATGAAACATTAACATTATGGTTTACAAGTGAAGGCGGATATTACAATCCATTCATGGCAGTTAATGAACCATTTGAACAAATTGGTGAATCCTTCCGAAATCCAATCTATAATGATACGAATACATCATTATCTACTAGAGTGGGTACCAATCAAGGCTTTAGTTATCAATTTCCAAACGTTACATTCAATCCAACATTAGTTCCATACAATGGTAATCGTAAATTCATCATGGATGATGGTGAGATGGATATATTTAATGTAGTTGTTCTTCGTGGTACGGGTCCATATCGAAAGTTTACTGGCACTGAGTTCAAACAGGATATTATATCTCCTGATCCAGCTTGGATTGCCACTGCTACCTTCTCTATTACTGCAACTGAACCGACGGCAGTATCACCCGAGGAAGTAGTATCAGATGGTGATGCCAAGGCTACGACATATGATTTCAAGCTGGTCGGAGGTGAAGCGGGTTTTAGTGATTATATATTAGATTATAATACAAAACAAGAGATTGGCAATCGATTTCAGAATCCAGTGCTAAATCCCAGTGGTAAAAGGATTGGTACAAATCAAGGATTTCGATTTGACTTCCCACCTGATGAATATACAAAGAACAAACCCTTTTACATGGCTAATCGATTCTTTCAATTAAAAGACGGGGAACTCAATGTGATGAATGAGGTGATTGTTTTAGGAACGGGTATATATTCCAAGTATACGGGTGGGCACTTGAATGAGACGTTAATATCAGTTGATCCGTTTGAGACGGAGATTACTCTTGTTGAGAAGAGTAGTAGTGCATCAGATGATGAGGGAGATGAGACACCAAATACTGAGGGTGAAGTGGAAGAGGTAGATGAAAGTAGTGGTGATGATACCAAGTCGGAGGCGCGTGTAATGAAGAAGACTAGTAGTGTGGCATATATGGGAGCGGCAGCCGCTTGGTTGGTCAGCAGTAATGTTATATGGTAAAGAAGTTAGATAAGGCTAAGAACTCAAATTACAACCGGCTAGTTTTAGATCTATCATACCTAATGAACTATTAGTTCTTCTATTCACGGTATCACAAAAGATCATGGGAGAAGGCACCAGCATCTCCACATGTCACTAGTCATGAATCTCGCGCCTAATCAGATCGGGTAAGATCAACAAAATCACATACACGAATGATATCAGGACCAGTAGTATCGGATGATAGTGTTTTCCTTTTCTTTCGACTTCGAGCGTCACGTAGTGCTTGGGCTGTCTTCTCGATGGCGGCCTTATTCCCGATAGCTTTGTAGTATGTTTTCTTACCAATATCAATCCGCTCCAGGTATCGGCCGCCACGACTTAAGATGATTGCAACAATAGTCTGAGGAATATACTTCTTAACTTTCTTCTTTTCAGATGCATAGGCTTGCTCGTTCTCGTCAACAATCTTTCGATAGTCGAAGGTGCCGGCGCTATTTTAGTGCTACTGCACCTTGGCCGAGAATGACATCAACTTTGGGTTTGATTTAGTGCTACTGCACCTTGGCCGAGAATGACATCAACTTTGGGTTTGACTTCCGTCTCCGTGATGGTTTTTGATGGCATGGTAGACATGTTAGGGTTCTCTTAATTGCAATGATAGTCTGATTATGTAGACAGAGATAGGATGAAGTGAAGTGATGGGTCCATTCACAATTTCAATTTCAAGTTCAAGGTCAAGAGTAAGACCTTCTAGAGGTATCCTTTAATTCCTCGACGAGATACATAAGAATAAGATGTGAACACATTGGTAACCTATTGATAATAGCACTATGGAGTAGATGGAATACATTGTTATTGATAGCCAATAAAGTAACTGTTTTCGAAATCAAGTTTATCTTTAGCAATAGGAGGCCGAAGAGTTGGCAGTTCCTACTTGAGATTTTCCGATGCTTGTGATGTGCATATCATATATCATGTGCTTTTGACTCTCTAGCATTGATCATATTATGTGTTGTGTGTATCAGGCATTATCCCCCATACATTAGGTATAGCCGTCATTCCACCCACACTATATATAATGATCAAATTTGTGTTGTATCTGTTATGAGTATTTCTCCTTAAAATCCTCAAGACAATCTTTTATCTCTTTCATACACTCTGTCCGTAACGCTGCATTCTTTTGAAATAATCTCTTCTGGTCACCACTCCATATCATAATCTTTGTTGCTGTATCCCCATCTTTTGCATCACTGTCTCCTCTTTCGCCATTGTCTACTACTTTTGCATGTAATGTAATTCGAAGTGGATACTTATTCTTACAATGGGTTTCAAATTCGGCATTGGGAAACACTGAACGTAAACATTCGATTACTGTATTGCGTTCTTGTTCCCCTCCATCTCAGTTCTTACACTATATTATGTTTATTATTATTTGTTGATATGTAGAGTATAATGAAAAGAGTCGAGGTGAGATTGAACAGAGATCTATAAGCACGACTACTAAGGATACTCACAAAACGAATGATGAATGAAATGATACTCATTATATGGTTGTTGATCGATATACGATGAGTGCACTACCAAGTCTACTCTATCATCCTATTGCCTATCCTCATGTTGATGGATTGGCTGACGAGGCGGGTGATTATCAACAACGACAAGCTCTTCATCAAAAGCCAATCTTCGCCTAATTTTCAATGCCAAATAGGCGCCAAGCGCCAACGATTTGGGAATTGTCGGATTTACTTAGATGGCAAAATGAACATTCATATCGGAATAACAATACATCAAAGATGAATATAAACCAATTACTACTTTTAAAAGTTGATATTGGTTTTGTTTATATCTGTTCGGTCTAGGAAATGGAAACTTGTCAAGGATTTACCACTTAAACTTATGAATAGTACAGTTGGTTTAACATGCAGCTCATAATCATAAAGTGAAGAGATATGAATGAACTAAGTGTAGAAGTAGAAGAAGATAAGTAGATAATCATAATACACTTATCTAGCATTGCCGGCCAAACTTACAATCCTTATTGAAGCGCATGTGTGAGTGTGTTTGTAGTTAGTTATTCTGGACGTGTAGTGGGACGCACACTTTTGTCACTAACAAAAAGAAGATATTTCTTAGTGAGAAGTTACAGTATTCTAAGATGCTATTCTGGGAATCAGCTCAAACAGTTGCACTATTGCCCCTTTTGAGTAGTAGTAGAGTCATGTTGTATGGGCAGTAAGAAGCATTTCACAGTGTGTTGTGAGAGAGTAAATAGTACATCATCATTACATACATATGCTCAACATGAAGGCTATAATAATCGCTACACTAATCTCCATAGTAGCTGTAAAGGGCGACGCCGCACAACATAACAATAACAATAACAACGACGATGTGGAGAATGACTCGACAGTATCACAGAAGAAGTCACCGCCAAATAGAGGATTAGGCCATCGTCGTAGTAAACCACCGCCATTTGCAACAACAAACAATAAACAACTAGACTGGCTACAAGAAGAAGAAGATAGTAGATACACAACACGATGATATATGACTCTAAAATGAATCTAGTATCGGCCACAATTTCTAGGTTTAAAGGATAAGGAGCAGAATGTATCAACATGTTAATCTAACCCTGATGTATCATCCTTGTAGACTCATTCTTCTCAATTCAAATTGAGATTATCCAAAATCGTACTAACATGTTGCTCCGTCGATAATCGAGTTCTTCTTCTACCATTACAATCTCTCGGCCATGGATCATTAGTACTTCTATTACTATCAGTGGCATCATTAGAGGTAGAACCTCCATCATATGTTTTTGTCAGAACTGGTGTCTTTGGGCCTAGTTGTTTGTTGCTATCTTCTTTGACCTTTTGTTCCTCGGCCGGTGTCTGCTGTTCTTCGTCGGCGTCGGTATCCTTATCTACTTTTGCTTTTGACTCATCATCGTTATCATTAGATCGTCGTCGACGCTTACTACTGCTATTAGCTGTTCTATCGATATCATCATCATCTCTGCTACCGTCTTCTGCTTGGCCGTTTCCATTGCCGTTAGCGTCGGTGGAGTTGGTGTTGGTGGAGTTGTTGAGCATATGAATTAGACACTAGTAAGAGCTATCACTCGTTTAATGAGAAATCAACGACAGGTCAGTATTCGTCTATGATTTAGAAGTAACTTATAACGTCTGTGCTGAGAATAGCAAGGAATGCGCATCCAGAGGTGGATAACCAAGTCGTCACCTGAAATCTACTAAACTAAACTAAACTAAACTGAATACTCTCTGGCGTGTGTGAGTGGTTAGTGTTCTTGTGTATTTCAAATGTAAAAATAAGATAAGAGTAATGTGTAGCATACATTGGGCTGTTGATTGCATATTATGTTCCCTGATTTAAGGAGAATGTCTGAGGCTATTGAGTTGCTGTTTTGGGGTTTAATCATTGCCGGCTTATCGTCATTCCTCCATCGGTATCCTTTTTTGGTATCTTTGTGGGCAGTTGATGTTTTGGGAAGGAAATAGAGATGAAATCAGAAGGGTAAAGCAGTGGTACCGGTAAGACTAATATCCCGATAAGACAAAATATGCGAATATGCTTAGGACAAATAAGCACTGCCCAACTGCCCTTATTTGATTCGAGGTGTAGAGCTCTTCATGTGGATTGCTACCACCAAAACTTCTATGAATAAAGGCAGTAGTCAACCTATCTCTAGTGCCTCCTTGATGATTATTGACGCCGCATTATCAATTGCCATTGCCAAGCATTGATACATAAGATAGAATCAGAATCAATTTCAATCGTCGGCCGTCAATTCAAATTAGATCATTGCCATCGTCTGCCCATATCAACAAACAAATCAAACAATGATGATCACTGCAAAGCAGATAATCCTATACACAACTCTAACTCTCTCCACACAACAACAACAAAACACACTCGTCACTGCCGCCTCACTACAGAATGTACAACGTCAAACTAAAGTATTCATCGATCCAAATTCAACACAATACAATCCACCAATCGATCTAACTCAATACGGATACAACTATGTACATAATTCATCTGACACATCATTATTAGAATGGATATCATGGCCTCCCCCTAACGAGGGTGGTATAGACACTAGTGTACAAGGAAAGGTAGTTACAATCGAGAATGTTAATAGTATTGATGAATGTGCCGCCATGTGTGAAGGACAAAGTGCACCAAGTGGTAGTTGGCAACCGTCACAAGGTTTATGTTATTGCAACTTCTTCAATCCTACAAACTTAATCACCAATTCTAATGGAGACATAGTTCCAGAGACTGAAGTACTATGTCGTGAGCCATGTCTTGAATATGAATATATTGATTTCTCAATCGATATCAACTTTGAGAACTTAGATTATTGCGAGAAGAGTAGTTGTAATTGGTATTATAGTATTATAGGCGAGGCCTGTTTAGACCCTATCTTTAATCCAGGAGGTACTTGTGATATACGATTGGCAGAGTTAGAGAACGAGAGGAATTTGGGAAGTGATAATCCTACGGGAAGTCCTTCTGGTTCGGTATGTATATCTTGTATGTCTTTGTGTGAACTTCTTTTTTAGAACATATGATATGTTCATCTCTCAGTCTTCTGAAATACACACACTCTCTCTACTTTCTATATCTCATACTAGCCTACACCCGATGATCCTATTACAAATCAACCATCATCCGATCCAACAATGACACCCACTGAACTTACCGGTCCACGAACATGTCTTCGTCTATCCACCGGATCCGATGGTAACAAACCCGGTACACTCAATGTACAAATCTCAACTGGATATACTATCTTCAATGCCACCACACAACCTGACGATTATGTCTATAATAACGAAGAGGTACCATTGAAAGATGGTGGTTGCTACAGTACTACGCCCGATAACCCAGATTTTAAAGTGTTAGTTTCTAATCCAACGGATGATAGTTGGGTAGGTAAAATTGAATACACAATTGATAATGGCGTATCGTGGAATTACATGTATTGCAATGATGGATGTACAGGACGAAGTGGTACTCCAAAATTGGGTAGTACAGAGGAGACAATGGGAGTTAGCGGTAATGACGTTTCTGGTGGTGATATTAGATGTTTGGATAGTAGTCCGAATGGGAAGCAGTGTGAATTGGTTACTATGGAGGTATTTGATACACTAACTCGTGAGGTAAGTGTATGGAACATGCCGGGAAAGGAGTGTGTATATGATGTGTCTCTCACTAGGGCTCGTCGTTTCTCATCTCCTATCCTCTTCTCCTTTCTTCTTCTTCGTATATCAATACAGCCAAGCGGAGAGCCAACCCTCACTCCGACAAGTGCCGAGCCTTCGGTTAGTCCAACTACTTCCGTGCCCACAGGGTCGCCTTCTTCTCAACCAACAACGTTAGCACCAACTACCATAACATGCTTACAAGTTATTACCGGATCAGGAACAACTGATGGTGGTTATATTGATGTATATGTTGATACCACTGGTGATGGAGACACTCGTAATGTATCCCAAATTGATTTGAAGTATGCTACCAATGAAGTAGTACCTTTAGCAGATGATGGATTAGGACCTGGATGTTATGAAAACCTAATTAATGTACAAATTGATAGTATGAGGAATGATGCATGGTCTGGTAGCATCAAGGCATTCGTCGATGATCCTGATGTCATCCAAGAATTCGTTCCCATGACTTGTATCGATGGTTGTTTAGGTGATAGTGTTGGTGATCGTGATACTGATAATATTGTTATTGATGGTGGAGCTAATCCAGATGTTGGCGGTATTAATGCAACTTTCATGTGTCTACCTGGTGCAGTGGTTGATGGGGAGCGTAGTAGACCATGTACATTGCAAGTAGCTGAGGAAGAGATTGATACTCCCGTGGTAAGTTTATGTTGTTTGAGAAGATGATGCCATTCACCCATACATCATCTAATCATTTCTCTTCTCTTTTATCGCTTCCTCTACACAGCCAACTCGTGATCCTGATGCAGCTCCTAAACCATCCGACCTTCCAACGGGAAGCCCGTCAACATCTACGCCTTCAGTCAGTCCAACAACAAGTGAACCAACCTCTGATGAACCAACTTCGGTGCCAACGATCGAATTAGATCCGAATGCTATTTGTGTCAGGATTGAAACTACATCACAAGACCAAGATTCATTCGTTAATATCACGCTTGACAGTGGAGATGGGAAAGGTTATGTAAACGTAACTGATCCTACCACTAATCAAAGATGTCCTCAAACTCCCTGTGTCATTCTACGACAATGTTATGATACAGTTGCGGGTATTCAAGTGTCTGGTCCAAGTCCCGATGGATGGAAAGGTAGTATCAAATGGACTACCAATGGAGGCAACTCGTTCAATCGTTTTGAATGCGTCCAAGATGAATGTACTGGTACGAATGATCCAAGGGATAATACAGACTTTACTGTGAGTGGGGGTAATTCACCAGATGGTGGTGTAGAATGCTTGAATGGGAACTTGTGTACTCTGTTGACAGACGTTACGGATTCTCCCACGTCCACTCCTACTAGAAGCCCGTCATCTCAACCAACCAATCAACCGATGACGCCTATTCCGACTTTTGTTCCAAGCTACTATCCGACTAGTAGCCCTGTCAGGACCGAGCCTCCGACGATATCATCTATCCCATCTTCGAGTTCACAACCATCCTCAAGTGCACAGCCAAGTAGTCAACCATCTACTTCTTCCAAGCCTAGTACAAGTTCGTTGCCTTCTTCTCAACCAAGTGAAAGTGCAAGGCCAAGTTCATCACCAACAGAGGCATCAACGGATTCGTTAACTCCTACTGAGGATGTGCTTGGACCTAGGTAAGCAGAAGTTTTGTGCACAATGGTCACAGACCACCCTTTGATTTGTGGGCATTGGATTCTGATTGTGAAACCAAGATATGAATGCATATTCACGTGGCTATGGATTGAGTTGAATTGTACATATGATATGGTTTTGCACTTTACAAGCAAATGCTAACAAATACTAACCCCCCTCCCTCCCTCTCTTCTTGGATATGCTTGTGACCATTGTGGGGAATTAACTTCTGATTCCCCTAGTTATTCCCCGAGTACATCGTGGCCAACTTATTCACCAGTGGTAACAATGATGCCTACACCTGACTTGACCTTCCCCTCCTATTCCCCCACATATGCTCCCAATAATGTAAGTACACAAGACATGTTCATTTTTTATGAAGGATACCATGTGTGTATCCTTTTTACTTTCTCCTTTCCAATCACTCACTCATATCTCTACCACCTCTTCTAGCCGACTCTTACACCAACCACTTATGAACCATCATCTAACCCTACTCCGACTTGTATAGTGGATTATAAATACCCTCTCCCTGTAATGCAAGATTCTGATGCTATAATAGTATGCCCACTTGATAGTAGTGACAGGCCGTGTATCCCCGAAGGTAAGAAAACAAGCACGAGACAAGTCTATATGCATTACCGACTTACTCATAGCGTCTCATACTCATCAACATGCTTCCTATCATCTTCTACTCCTAATAATAGGTGCCGATTACTCATATCAAGCATCTAGTCGCAGTGAAAGTAAAAACATTCTGACATCGGATTGTTTGATTTATACACCAAATCCAGGCGCTTGTGGTCCAGATATATTTGACTTTAGAGTAAAATCTTCTGATGGATCGTTTCCGTTTGACCAATCAGCATCAGTAACTGTCAATGTGTACTGTGAAGGTGTGGAACCACCAACTACCTCTGCTACCCAAGTCCCTCCTGTAGCAACTGATTCACCTAGGAGCAATGCCTTCATCACATGGAGGGTAGAGAGGACTGTCAGAGATCCAGATCCCCCAGTCGCCACCACGACAACTGTTCCTCCTCCAAATGATCCAGAATCTGAGCCTGATCTTGATGCTCCAACTGTTTACAGTCCGTTGCCGTGGTGGTCAGGCAAATCAAGTAAGATGAATGATGATCGTGAGGCTTGTTCAAAGATCACGTCGGACACTTCGTGTGATACTGAACCAAAGTGTGAGTGGACGCAATATATGGAAGGTGGTTCCATGTGTGTACCCCTCGGAGCCACACGCTACGGTTCAAAATCAGCCAAGTATTCCAAAGCTATCAAGGCTTCCAAAGGAGGAGGAGGAACAAAGTCAAGTAAGCACATGAAAGACTTTACAACATGTGGTGATATCATGTCACCTAAGAGTTGTTCGTATTCAAAGACATATCATAAGTGTTATTGGAATGCGGTTAGTAATTCATGTGATGATATTGACAATGTAGTTTGTTCTAATGTATACTACAAGAAGGATTGTATTGAGATGACAACGAAGGGTGTATGCTATTGGAATGCTGCTAAAGACATGTGTGAAGACCCTCCGACGCCCACACCTCCAGTACCTGCACCTCCAGTGCCTACACCATTACAATGCAGTGATAGCAAGGATTGCCCTAGTAATAGTAAGTATGTGGTACCTGTTCCCAACATTTTATGTCCTCTATCTAACATTGCCTCCAATCTTGCTCCTTGCTAGATTTGCCTGTTTGCCTCGTTAGCCAAACAGACAAATATTGTATTCCGAGTCTGGTAGATCCTAGGATCTGGGACTGTTCTTCAGCCAATAAATGTCCTGATGGATCTCAAACTTTGGCACCCTGTACAATCAATGGAGGCGGTAGTGGGGCATGCACTACCATACAAGTAGAATTTTGCTCTTCCAACACCCGTCCAAGCAGTGGGGTATGTGCACCTAGTAATGGGTCAGCGACGGCATCCGCGCTCATTGCTGCCAAGACGCATATCCGAGAAGTAGATGTGATTCAAGAGCCGGAATCTGCTCAAGTACCAGACGAATCTGCTGGATATGTATTGACCGGAATGATTGTCAGTATGATATCCATTGCCTCGTGCATATTGTGGTCTATTG
>Ga0214477_101589_pt1 | contig 10267 bp, 10 predicted proteins | sample M1_20Mar14CPVII9_FD_165058 | JGI IMG/M metagenome (GOLD analysis project Ga0214477, IMG submission 165058) | Marine eukaryotic communities from Monterey Bay, California, United States - M1_20Mar14CPVII9sort6BwellC16 | ecosystem: Environmental > Aquatic > Marine > Unclassified | place: USA...
TATACTTTGATTCATTTAACTTTTGTACACCTTCCACTGTCTTTTGAGCTGCTAATAATTCTTTGTCACGTTCCAATTGTGCCTGCTCGGCTAATGCTTTGCGTTTTACACTTTCATCTTTTACTATACGTAATTCCTTCTGTAATCGTTCCAACTTCTTTGTCTCAATGTTGTCTAAACCACTCTTTTCCTCATTCCTATCTCGTTTCCTTTCCAAATATGATATTTCAGATCTATATATTCATTATTCATGATATTATTAAATATAATATAATATTTGTGTGTTGTATACAATACAATTGAAATGGATAGTGATAGAAATGAGAGGCTGCTTTATAATTGCAAACATTACAACTAGCTATAACTAAACATATCCTCACAAAAGTACTCACTTAACCTCTTCCAAAGATCTTGTCGCCGCTACCTTTGCATCTCGAGCTTTAATACGAGCAGTCTTATTCTTCTTTACCTCCTTCTTGCGCTGTTGACGCCGGTAGACGTCAATTGGGTTATCTTTTGCCATAATAGTCTGAGTATTGAGTGGTAACTTTCAGTGATCTTTCTCAAATACCTCTAGTAATTTGTTGCCTCAACAGCGGGTTAGATTAATCTATATATGTCTATATATATAATTTCCTCTGCTGCCTATATCCAACGCTACATACCAATCTAATAGATACAACAACCTAATACAACAACCTACTCTTAAAGTAACATATCATCACATGGCTCTACTTCTGACTTCTACTCAATCAGATGTATATCTGTATCCTTTTAAGGTATCCTCCAAACTCAGTAATCGCCCGTACAAATGAAGAGGTAGGGGTCCTAAGTTACAACGACTATACATACCCCAATGAGGGGATAAGTACGCTCTATCTCTTATAAGTAAAACAGAATCGAATCTTGATCTCTTAATGTTTAGATTATCCCCTTATACCTAGGCAAGGGATGGCACAAGTCACAAACTACTCTTCCTTTTTCTCCTCAGCAGACTCATCGTCTGAAAAACGAGGAGAAGGTCTTTTCTTTGTACGCCATGGTGAAGCAACTCCACGATTGCGTGCTTTCCAAAGATTCTTGGCCATGCCCATCGCTTCTTCCATACCTTGAACAACTGATTCATCATACTGTGATAGATCATCCTCTGGCTCGGAAGAGAAATCGACAATATCCTTCTCCGATACCAAGAACAAGCTTGCATTTTCATTCCCTACTGAGGCTACAATGGCATATCCACTTCCTTCGAGTGCATCCTTAACAGATGAGTCCAATGGAATACATCGATGTGCAGGCCACCAAGGATAGTCGGTAACCTTGGCTTTCACTAACTGAGTTGTAACCTCGACATTACACCAGATGCTGTTAGCAGAATCATGTTTTTTCAAAGCCGTTTTTGATCTCAATACATGAAGAAGTCTGTCGTTGTCTTCCTTGAGATTCTCAAGGCATACATCTGCCTTTGATAAAAAGCTTTGTATTAAAGCAGCGAGCCTTGAGACTGACTTACACTCTTTAATGGCCTTGCTCCATTCACTGCCGTCAATATCTCCTTCGCCTCCAATACTTCCACTAACCCAATTGAACTCATCCGCAAGCATAGTTGCAACTACCACATCTTCTTCCTCGTTGGTATTTGGTGCGTCACCGCCAACTGCTGCAAGGGCATCAAAATCTTCATCCTCGTCATCGTCACCTTCATACCCTCCATACTTATCAAGGATTTTAAGTGCGGCATGCTTGGCTTCTCCCCCTGAATGGTCACGAATCATCTGTAATGCGGTCTTGAGCTCTGCAGCAACATTATTGAGATGAGATTTGCGAGCAACGGTAATCGCTGCGACAATAACATCGCGAATAAGCGCATACCGATGGACGGGGACTTGCTTCAAGGCATTAATCTTGACCTTCCAGTTGTTTCGGCGCTTAATGAGCTCTTCATTGTCTTCCTCCTCCGACAAATTCTCATTTTCTTCTTCCGCTGTGTACTCTTCTTCGAGTAATCTCTTCTTGCCTGACATCTCAAAAACACGTAATTCCAAATCCTTCAAACAAAGCTGATAATTGGTGTTTATATCAACAATAGAAGAGAATCAAAGGAATGAGAACATGTCAACTAAACTAAGCAGTGTGTACCCACAGCGAATACTTACCTTGACAGTAGTGATAATTTTATTGAGAGATTCTTTTGAAGCTGCAGGGTCGACCTTTCTCTTCTTGGCAGGACTTGGACTTGTAGAATTGCTGCCTTCACTTGAACTCTTCTTGTTGTCAGCCAATGGTCCAAGTTGCATCTCACAGTCGATAGCCCAAGCGAATGAGGCATCACTCAACTGTTTTCGCCATGCCTCGCGTGTAATATCTTGTCGTGACCAAGGAGATAAGTCGTTGCACTTCTTCTCAAGGGCAAACAAAGACTCTACCAATATGTTGAGAGTACCGTTTCCACCGATACGTTCATCTACCCACAGCTTATGACATGGGGCATTTGCAAGTAATTCTACATCAGTTTGAACAATATTGTCCGACTTGCGATTGCTCCTAGTGGATCGTTGTCCTCCGTACAATTCAGTAAGTGTTTGAAGGCCTGTCAACAAACTATAATCAGACGCATTGTCTCTGCCGATCTTCTCCTGTCGTTCTTCCTCCTCGTGAGCCTTGGCCAACTCCTTGATTTCTTCCTCCACCGCTTTTAGTTCCCCCTGTGCCAATCCTACCAGCCGTCCGCTCCTCCTTCCATCCTCAGCATCACAAGCACTCTTTGCATTTTCCAAACGTCTTTCCAAATCCTCCTTCTCCTTCTTTCTTGCTAGTTCACGACTATTGTACTCCTTATCATCTTGAAGCTTACGCTTGAGTAATGTAAGATCATTACAAACTTCTAAGGCTTCTCTCTCACGCGTTCCACGTCTATCCATACTGCCCACGTACTGCTCAAAGAGAGACTTCGTGTCAATAAAGTGCCACACACTGGCCGGTGTGTACTCAACACCCAGCTTCTTAATTTCAGGGGGTATAGTGGATTCACGTGTTGTGAGAGTCTCGACATGTAGCATCGTTGGGTCATGCTGAAAGAAGTAAATAGCGTTGTGATTACGATCGAAGGCGATGGGTTCAGAGCGTGCAATAAGTTTTGTGAGGCCCTTGTCGAGCGCTTCAAGAGCTCGGAAGTATGCTTTCTCTGCCGTCTCAAACTGTTTTTTGGTCGCCGTGGGTACGAATGGCTTGCCTTCTTCTTTAGAGTCGGCATCAGCTTCTCCGTCGTCCTTCTTCTTGTCGCCCTTGTCGTCTTCGTCACCAGCGGCTTTCTTCTGTCTGATTGGTTTCTTTGGGCCCTCGTACTGAAGTCGAACCCTGTTGTATTTAATGAGTGCATTTCTTTTAACCTTGGTAAGTTCTTGAAGCTTGGCTGCTCTTCCGGCAATGTCCTCAGCCAGATCAGGGCGTTTTGACATGACGTCATCGGTGAGTGCGCGTAACAAAGCCATGAGCTCGTCTGGCTTGAGATTCCAGGGTTCAACCTGTTTCATTAACTTTTCGTATCCTTTGTAAAGCACACCCTCTGCATTTCCAAGATATACAGTGTATGTGGCTGACAGGGGACGCACATCACTCTCCTTAGCTTCGACATCATCAATGTCCATTTTATCATTATTCCAGTAGTAGGTCATGTCCAGCTTGTCGTCACCGGGCAGAACACCATCCTCAAGAGTCTCATCTGATGTGTAGTAACGTTCCATAAGGTCCATGTAGAAGAAACAAATCTGAGACCAAGAGACGGGATTCAGCCCCTTCCTTAACAGTTGCAAGTCTTCTTCCAAACGTACATCAACGGGATCAAGGTCGACGTCATCCTCATCATCTCCATTTGTTTGCTTTGGTGCAGTCACCAAGCGCAGTGCGGTTACAAACAGATGAGTCAACAGTGGTGGAAGTGATTTTGCAGCCTTTGCATTACCATTCTGTACCTCATCTAGAGCATAGAACAATGTCTTGAGAGAAAACTTGGGTACTGGATGGTCAGCGTCTTCAAGGCCAACATCGCCACAGAAGAATTGGAACACGGTGATGGCATCGGCCACAAGCCCTCGATCATTATTACCACCCATTAATTCCCCATTACCAGACTTGGATGCCCTTGCGACAGCTCCTTGGTACTGCTTAGGAGTGTTTTTACGTAAATGTGGTGGCACAAGGCAAGTTAATGTGTGTGGTAAAGCTGGTTGTTTTGTCAAGTGCTTTGGGGCCTTGATACTGTGCTTCTTTTCGATTCTGTGAAGCTCTAAATCCTCCATGGGAAAACGCTTCTTCCTGAACCAATCCAACTCTTTTTTGTCCTCCTCGGTTTGTTTCTTCCTAGCTTGTCTCTTCTTCTTTGCTGCTTCCCGCTGCTCTGGTGTCTATGTAAACGCGAGAATTTTCATGACGTGTAATTAGATAAGACATGCAAGTGGGTATATGCATTATGTACAGAGATCAATAATTACACTTACCATATCTTTCTCTTTGCGCTTGCGTTCTTCTTCATCCGATTGTTCCTTCTTCTTCTGCTTAGACTTCTCTAACTCGGCAGTTCGAGCCTTCTCAGCCTTCTTCCTAGATGCGTCCTTAGCTCGAGACGCTGCCTTTTGCTTCTTGTTCCACTCAGAACTGATTTTATAACTATTCTTCACCTTAGCGAAGCGACCTTCCTTCACACCTGCTTTGATGGCCTGATTCAAACGACTTTTGAACATGTTTGGAGGAACTGATTTGCAGTGTTCATTATTTGCCAATACCCACTTGCCAATCGCAATGTTTGACGACCCAGAACGATCCTTCAGAGCTACAATTGCGTTCTGTGTCATTTCAAGATAGGTTGGTTTACCTGACTTCTTGCGGCCAGCGGGTGGACTTGAAGATTTAGACGATGACGACTTGGGGCTCTTCTTTGCTGGCATTTTACTGTCAGCACTGAGATCATCAGTCTTCAAAGGTGTCAACTTCTTTCCACTGGAAAGTGGTTTCTTACTTGATGATAGCTCGGCTTTTTCAACAGAGTCGAATGTCTTTCCCTTGGCTGGTGTACTATCCCCCAAGTTTGCTAATACAGATGGTGACGACGACTTTTTCTTCTTCTTTTTATCCTGCGATCGTGCTGCTCAAACAAGTATGCAATATATATGTATATTAGAGAAATACTTATCAGGGATATACCACTGAATAGTAAATAAGTATTTCATCTTCTTACCTTTGTTGCTTTCAGATGGCTTGAAGTTAAACTTAGCCTCTGATAGGAGGCGGTATCGTTCATCAGTCATGGGCGTAGTCTCATTATTCTCACGCTTCCTATAGCATTTCCTCTGATCCTTAACAAAAGACCGCATCCTCTTTTGTACTTCCTCGTCAAGGGAGGCATAGTCAATCGTCCCATCAGCCTTAATGCAAGGCTTGAGTAACTCCAGATTCTCTAGCCATTTCTTCTCATAGGCTTTTGTAGATTTTGATGATTTTGCTGGCTTTGCCGCAGATTTAGATGATTTTGCTGGCTTTGCTGCTGCTGCAGCAGCTGCGGGTGGTTTGGAAGTAGTGGTAGCTTCTTCGGATGTTGTTGTACTGATTGGTTGCGGGGCAGCAACAATATTGGCCATTAAATCCGCTGTTGCTACCGCCATACTCATGTTCATAGGTTCTCCTCCAACCTGTTGTGGTTGTGGCTGTTGCTGAGGGGGTGCTTTATCTGATTCTTCCATTTTTTTACTTCTATGATTGGCAAGTTATATTGATGAAACATGTGAGATAATTGAAAGAATTTACAAATAGCAAGGGTACACGTCACCACAAAACCCTTCAACAACATAACGTTACAACCGACATACAAGTAACATGCACCATCTTACACCCCCAACCAATGACAAACAATTGCACCCGGTTGTCCCCCTAATGTATGTTATTTTACCATTTGAATACATACATTTAATCCTGGGTAGGTGTTGTGTATATGGCTTTATCCACTGTTACCCTCATATAGTCTTCGCGAATATAACACATATGTGGTAGCACAACAGAGGGGTATACATCGATATATATCCATGCAGACGGTCTGCTATCATACCACATTTAGTGTCATTGTTTACCCGATATTGTATATGTGTTGGGTGGGGTATGGATTGTTGCATATCACGGCACCATACTTCATGTGTGGATGATAAAAACACGGTCTACCTTAAGCCACAATAATATAAAATACAAAAATACTCGCTGCCCACGTAACCTGTTGCTTGCTCTCTTCAAAGCAGAAAAAAAATACCACCAACGCAGGGATATTGTACACAAAATATATAACATTAACATACCTGTAATGATCGGTTCGTTTGTTTGTGTAGTTCTTTGGTGCCTATTGGAGGACGATTGACAGTACAATATGTAGGATTGTGAGAGTGGCACAAGGAGAGTGTTTTTTGCCGGTATCCTCTTGGGTATCCTTTCTACAGCCTTTCACTCAGTTGCTGATTGAGTGTAGAAGTTTGCATGCTATGTCATGTATTTGCTATCTATCGATCTATATACAATACATAGAGGCTAATAGAACTCAGTTTGCTATAGTGATCTCTCAAGTCTCTCTCTAGAGTGGTAGCGTTGGTTAATCATATCGTGGGTGGTATTGATAATAATGACCATTCTGTTATTCATAATTTTATTGGTGCTGTCAAGTATAGCGTGTGCTTTCAACAGCCAGATATTACATGTTCATACTAAATTATCATCTTTGCAACAAAGATGTGCACCAACCAAAATGACAAGTAACAGCCAGATATTACATGTTCATAATAAATTATCATCTTTGCAACAAGTAAGATGTGCACCAACCAAAATGACAAGTAATGATAGTGAATCTCCAACAAACAATGATAATGAGAGAGATGATGGTCTAAAAATAAGATATTTGGGGTCCGGAGAAGATGCAATAGTTCGTCCGGGTGTGGTTTTAGTAGCTCCGAAACACGAATATGATCACTTCCTTATGAGATCTGCAGTGTTTGTATATGCCATTGGTTTAAATGAAGATGATGATCTGATTATTAGAGCAGTAGTGCTAGATAATCCTACTGCATTTACAATTGGAGAGATGAGTCCTCAGATAATGGGAAGTTTATCAGATAACATACTTTTCAGAGGTGGCTACGATGGACAAGACTCTGCAATGCTTTTACATACAGGAGGTGGTAGTAATGGGTCTGTCAAATCAAATTCTGAAATTGGTTCGTCTGGGATATATGAAGGAGGAATTGTCAGTGCCATGGAATCTGTCGATGCTGGACTCATAAGTCAAGATCAATGCAAGTTCTTTTTTAATTATATGGTGAGTTTACTTTGATTATTTTGTACATATCTGATATGCACACTTTTTGTATGCACGTGTTGCATCACAATCAATTGTTGTCTCATCTCTGCAAACCATGTACTCATAGCAATTTACAGAAAAAGAGATAGATAATATGTTTGCTGGTGTAGAAGATGGAGATGCTTGGGTAAGCTGTGAAATACCAACAGAATATGTTCTAAATTCAGAGTATGATAGAGGAAGTTTGTGGACTAAGCTTCGTAATGGTATTCGAGAGATTCGTGGTAATAGTACTTAAAATGTTCACTAATAGTGCTGTTGCAACCTATTCCTCGGTTTAGATCTTCTGCCTTCTCCTTTGAGTCCATGACCTTTCTTTCCTTTACGGTCCAATGCTCTTTTTAATACTAGACTTACTCTACTGTTTCCAACTTTATCGAAAGGAGATGAGTATACTGCATGATGAAACTTATCATTGCATGAACCTATCATCAACACTAAATCACCAGGGAAAAGTTGTATGGCTGCTGCCATGTTGTTACTATCTTTTGTGATTGGCATATCGTCCCATTCGCTCCATGTCGAAATGTCTGGTATTGGCCTGAATGCAAATATCCTGGATGTACCACAGCTGACGACAGCCGTGGTTCGATGCCACAGTGAGCCATGTTCGGGATCAGTGTGATACTTACATGCTGATTCTCCATCAGGATAATGATTGCATAAAGCACAATCAAAGAATGTTGGTGGCTGTTCGTGATGTTGATATTCCTGTTCTAAAAACTGACCGATACCCTCATATGCCAAATTAGTAATGTCTTCACTCCATTTGAAAGTCAGAGATGTTGTCCCTGTTTGCAACGATTGTTCATGCTGTCCATTCTCCAAACACCATTGTTCAATGTCTCTCATAATTTCTCGTGCTAATCCTCCTACTTTATCTGGTCTCATTAATTTGCCACTATATGCCAATGCTCCTATTCCTTCCTCTGCCAGCCAGGCGGTACCTCTTCTTTCAATAACTGACTCCCCATTGCGTGTTGTTAGTGTATCAAAGTTGAATGGTATAGATTCAAGAAGGCTAGGGAGTAACTCTTGTGTCGGGTACCCAAAGTAATTGCTGTCGTTCAATGAAGACATTTGCCATGGAAGAACATGTGGGAAGATATCAAATGGTAAATTGGAGGTTCGAGCATTAAGATTGGGTATTGTGAAGTCAATTAACGTATCTGCTGTAATAGACATATCATCCATGTTTGATAGCAAGCTTGACAAATCCATGTTTGCAATTTGCAATCTTTTCACTAGTCCTCTAATTGCAAAGCGAACTTCCACTGCATCTTTTAATGATATTCTTCCCGACAATCTATCTACTGATTGAACTAACATTGATATACTGCTCAGCATATCAATCCACAGCTGCATGTCTTGTGATTTTGAAGGAGCTGTAGGTTTTATACATCCTGATAAAACATGCAATCCTTTTATTGCATCTGCAATCCAAACCATCTCTCGGTCGTTATTAACTATATCCTCTTTGTTGTTACCATCTTCCATAGGGAGTGCCACCGATTTGATTGTCCTGACTAACCTAGTATCAAACCAAATCTTTCCTTCTCCTCCTTCCATCGTCATCAAAGCATGTTTCAATTTGTTTTCCCAACTAGACAAAGCCGCCTGTCCTATACCCTCTAGTAATTGACTTCCCCATCTCTTTCTCTTCTCATTGTGTATTAGCTGTGTACGCAAATGAGGTTTCAGTTTATCATCTGTTGGTAGCCAAACAAACTTATCAACTATTGTTAAATGATCGGATATACTTTGAGCCAATTGTATTGCTTCTCCCATCGTTTTTGCCTCACTTAATGGTATAGTTTTTGCTCTTTGTTTTGGCTGTAATTTCAATTGTTGCTGCCTTTCTTTTCCTCGTGATGATGATTTTGGTTTGGACCTACTACTCTTTGACCTACTATTTCTAGTTGATGCGACCATCAATAAGGGAGTTGCCATTCGATTGATACTATGGCTCTCGTTATCATGATATGGTAATGTAGAGATAAATGCTTGCAATAAATTAGTACGAACCATAATAATAAATCTGTATTATACCGTATGTAAAACAGATACTCTTGTAAAAAACTATTACGATAATATGGTAGTCATTATATTCAGTAAACTTTTGATGTCGGGTACAAGGCTCTCGCAAGATCGTCGCCACTATGTACCTACCTACTATTATCTAAAAGTGAGATAAACATAAACATCAACATAAAATACTGGGATTTTGAGCTTTGCTTGGGCGTCGCAGTGGTACAGTACGTAAAGTCCCCCAGGGGAGAAACATAAACTTGTCACTTACATTTTCTCAGAGAAAACAGCTTGAGAACAAGAAAGAACAGACTTGATGCCACCCCAAACTTCACGCCACATGAGTTTTGGCACTAAATCCAATGTAGTGCCTTCAACATTAGGATGTAGGGATGGCTCAATAATCAAATATGATCTCCTTTAAACCAGTCATCTGATTATAATAATAAACTTGAACAATATCATCTAATGCATCAGAATAAACAAAACCCAAAAAAAACGTCAATATTCAGCATTTGTCATATGAATGGAGATGTAGATGCGGTATGCCACCCTTGGGTTGCTTATATATTGGTATTTTGCCATAGTATATGTATATAATAGTATAATCAACACTTGTGGCCACTTGTTGGCGGTTCTCTTGCCTCAGGCGTTGCAATCCGAGGGGGCGAAAACATGATTTGGTTGTGCGCACAGTTTCATCAACAGGCAGTATGACTGTGGCTCATCCATCAAAATACTTCACAAGTACCCCAAAGAAGCTTATTCAACTTGAGCTGATGCCTTTGGTGCTGTGGTCATTGTGTGATAGTCAAACGTGCGTTTTCTCAGGCGCAACAACGTTTTGTTGCAATC
>Ga0214477_101591_pt1 | contig 10254 bp, 5 predicted proteins | sample M1_20Mar14CPVII9_FD_165058 | JGI IMG/M metagenome (GOLD analysis project Ga0214477, IMG submission 165058) | Marine eukaryotic communities from Monterey Bay, California, United States - M1_20Mar14CPVII9sort6BwellC16 | ecosystem: Environmental > Aquatic > Marine > Unclassified | place: USA...
CTGTTGTAATTGATTTAATTTCAATTCACGTTTTGCATTATTAGCTCGTATGGCGACTGTGGCTTGAGGACCGCGTACCATTTGTGCACGTAATGTACCATTGTCAACTGAATATCCTGCTATTCTCATTAATGAATGATAGGAGTTGACATCTTGTATCACACCTTGTTTGGATGTATCTTTCGGTATGTTTGGCACTGTTGTTGCTAGAGTTTCACTATTCCTTCTTCTTAGCGCAGATACAGTTCCACTGTTGCTAACATTATTAGTATCCTGTGCATCACTTAATGCATCATAGACATGTCCAGCAAATCCAAGTCCCAAGCCAATACCCAAAGTAATACCCACTACACGTAACATGAAGTGCCAAATACTCAAAACAAATGAAGCCATGCCAATAGATGTTGAATTCCATATTATATAACTCATTTTATATATACCAAATGTACTATTTTGAGTGTTTACATCATGTTGCATTTGTATAAATATATAACTTAGTAAGATTGGCAGTAATATAATGGCTATATAAAATCTCATTTTTATACGTTGATCATTCTGCTGTCGTTGTATTAACTTTGTATATTCATTTGATATGTATATACGTATTGTCCATACTATTTGTTCTATTATTGCAATCATTATATACTGGATATATGCCGTTTGGGTATGATGCACTGAATATCAACTGTCAAGAATTTATTATGAGACTGTGCACAAAAAGGATACCCAATTGCAATGATATTGCGGCCAATGTAGTAGTTTAGGAGATCAAAACCTTGCTAACTAGTTGATCAATATTAATATAACTGATATAACTTCTTCTGAAGTTCTCCAATAACTCTATCTAAATTGCCTAACTAGCAACTCAGTGAAAGGATTGTCCAAAAAGGATACCACAAAGGATATAACTCTCATAAAAAAGGAATAATAAAGCAAAGCGGCCTCAAGTAACAAAGAAGAGGAGGGTAACTAAATAACGCAAGCATGTCCTACGCATATCTATTTAAATATATTATAATTGGTGATACAGGCAAGTTATGATTTATCGTCGTCAATGCAGCATAGATAAATTGAGGGCGGATCTATTACGGTCAAAGATATTTTTCTTTAGGCAGTTGATATCGTGTCAAAAGGTTCTTGGTATAATATAGATTCAATTGGATATATATGATATATAATTATTATCACCATGGGATGGGGTTGTCGATATCTATACCAGTTTCATACGATGGCGATTTATTGACAGCAGAGTGCTCACATTATTATATATTCTCAACTTTTCTAACAATTTTTTCTCCACTGCCTTCTATATATATCTCTTATACTTACTCTTTGATGCAACAACAACAACAATAATAACAGGAGTTGGAAAGTCATGTCTCCTCTTACAATTCACCGACAAGCGTTTCCAACCCGTACATGATTTAACAATTGGGGTTGAATTTGGTGCACGTATGATTAATATTGCTGACAAGTCAATTAAGGTGCGTCTATTGTTTTGTTGTATTGTTTGTATATATTGGTTTGTTCTGTGTTTAGTCAACTTGAGTTGAAATATACTTGTGCTACTTGTTTGTAACTATTCTTTGTCTTCGCTTCTTCATCTGACATATCTTTCTCACTTCTGTCTCTCAATTTTAATGTTGCAATCAAATTAATGAATCAATGATACAAATGCACAAATGATACACCAACACAACATAATGATCACAATTTAATTGATTAATTAGTTGCAAATATGGGACACAGCTGGACAAGAATCATTCCGTTCCATCACCCGATCATACTACCGAGGTGCCGCCGGTGCCTTGCTAGTATATGATATTACCCGTCGAGATACCTTTAAACATTTAACACGCTGGCTCGAGGAGGCACGACAACACAGTCAATCGAATATGGTAATAATGTTAATCGGAAACAAGAATGATTTAGAACACCGTCGAGCCGTATCAACCGAGGAAGGTAAAGCATTTGCTGAAAAGCATGGTTTAATATTCATGGAAACTAGTGCCAAGACTGCGTATAATGTTGAACAGGCATTTATAAATACAGCTGAGGAAATTCATGGTAATATTGAAAGTGGTAAAATTGATGTTACGAATGAGAGTTATGGTATCAAGGTTGGTATGAGTGGAGGAGCTGGTGGTTCAGGAGGAAACAATGTCAATTTACGAAACTCGGCAAGTTCGAGGAATGCTCAACAGAGTGGAGGCGGATGTTGTTAAGTGAGTATTTATTGAGGGAAAGAGTATATAATAGAATGGGTTATTACAAAAGAATTAAATTGGCTTGGTGGCGACTATTGTGTTGTGAATTAGTGGCCAATTCATTTTGTTTGGGAAGTTGTGTTTGTAGAGTAGGCTTTTATCAAATGTCTTAAATGTTAGTTAAGTGTTTTTAAGTTGTGAGGCTTTGTATACTTGCCCAGTCTCTTGATAATTGCATAATCAGAAGAGCAATGAAGGAAGTGGTAGTAGAGAACACGCACGATGAAGGCGAGTCAGGGATTGACGAACGGTAATCAGCTTGGTATCCTTTCTCAAACATTAGGTCTGCTAGGGCAGGTGCAGTTTACCCGATGCTTGAGAGAGTTAGTAACACAATGTAGTAGTAGATATAGTAGTAGTCAGTAGTTGCCTGAATAATCAGGTTCATGTAACTTGGTGTGGCCCTGTGACGAAATGACTTTCACTCAATTGCCCCCCTTTGCGCTTTTTTCTCCCTCTGCAACGAGCTCCTCTGAACCCATCCCGCTTTTCTCTAGTTGTGATACATAGTAGTAGTAGAAGTAGTAGTAGTGTTATTGTGCCGCTAAACAAATACAAAGCGAGTTGCCGGACGAGTAAGTTCCTCAAAGATACCACTTTCCCTGGACGTTCTCAAGTGTGACGGACACGACGTTGCTTATCATCAAAGGAGGTGGAGTACCCTGGGTAGGGTAAACTGAAATAGAAAATAGAATACCCCCACAAGTAGCAAGATGCTCATGGCTTTTATTAAACTAGGCTCATGATAGATGTGCCCTGTACGATACACGATAGAGGCTGAGCCTAGTGAAATTCAACTGGGGGAGGATGGGCATAAATGTATGTGCATCACATTATATGTGTATTATCATCAAATTAATATTAATTTGTCAGCAGTGAATCGTTGTAGATCTAGTCGTTAGTTGGAAGGAAGGGCATAGATAATAGATATATTAGATATTGCAACGCATAGATATTGCAATAAACACAGCAGTATGGTGGTCGATCTAACAAAGGAGGCTGTGACTACTAATGAACTCGATGAATGGCTACGTTCTACTAATGTTGATGAGCCATTGCATGGTTCTACATCATCCCCCACGATGTCATCGTTGCAATATACTCGTCAACAACTCGACGATGATCCATCGGCACTTTTGGCAACAGCTACATTAGATGTACAAGAACATCATCATCATCAGCAGCAGCAGCAGCAATCAGCCACTGAACATACTATACAAAAGAAGAGAAAGAGCCGACATGATCTGTATAACAATCGTCGTCGATCATCACTCGATTTCCCAAGTGATAACGACTGTTTTGGTATCGATGAACGCACCGCATTGGCAGCGGCACATAATAATGGTCTCATTGACAACAATAATGATGACGAGGAAGAAGATGTAGAAATACTACGCCGATCGTCTAGTAGTCAGATGCATAATCATAATGAATATAATGAACGAGATACTGGTGTTAATGATATCAATGACGATGACCAACAGTCATATTGTCGAGAAGGCGAGCATCAGATTGACAATTCAATAATAGATGAATTGGCACGAGAAGAGTATGAGAAGGTATCACGGCAGCAAGATACTACTGACGAGCAACATGTGATTGACAACTCGGTCATTGATGAGCTAGTTAGAGAAGAATATGAGAAGACAGCTCGCCTCGTCCGAGCTAGTGAGAATGATGTTACAGATGATGATATAATGAGTGTAGTCGGGTCTATCATTAATGATGGTGGTGGCTCGTCATCTCACAATAATCCTATGCATACCACTACTGGTATCCACAAACAAAGTCATCATGCACATAGGATGAACTTACATCTCACTGGACAACAACAGCAGTATCTTCGCCGCTCGTCAACTAGCAGTCTACATCATAATATCATCGGTGAGAAGAAGAAGGATGACTCCACATTGCCACCATTATATCGACGAGCAAATACTTTACCCAGCAGTTTTGCTACAGAAGGAGAGTCTCCATTTGTAGAAAGAAAACGACAGTCATTGTCCCCATTGTCCCGTGTAGAGACTGTCCTCCTTGATGTACTACGCAATGAGAGTTGCGATGAATCAGATTCACAGCTGGCCGAGCCATATGATTTCAAGCCAAAGGGAGATTCAAGTTGTAGCAGACCGATTCTATACTCAAGGAAGGATAGTTACAACTCACATCAAGAATCTTGTCATGGGTCGCAGTGTACTCAAGAGTATCCTGCTAGTCCCTTTATTACAAGGATTCAACAGCAGCAAGCTAGACCTTCAATCATATCACTACCACGTTCCGCTTCAAGTGATCTAATCACTGCAATGGAACAATCTCAGCAATCACAAGATTTCATTACTCAAACTATAGGCGATACTAGTCCTATTGATATGATGACTAACTTTCAATATTCAAGAAAAGGTTGTCTAAATATGATTAGAAAGGAGACGAAACATTCACGAGGTTTACTCCTGAGTGTACTCAAGAACTACAACCCTCCTATTTTCTCTCCAGGTCAACAGGTAGAGTGTGGTACCCAGGAAGATGATTATGGATACTCTCGTCGAGCATCGACAGGTAATGTTCACACTCCTCAGAGTCGCTATCCAGGCCAACGACCAAACACGTCATATGTCGGAAACAATCTATTCAGAAGATCAAGTACAAGTTCTGCCTATAATTTCAAGCGTAACAGTTGGAAGGAGCAGGAGACGATGAAGTCTATTATGAGGAGGATACCACCTCTACCAGGTAGTAATAAGGGTGTGTTACTTGGATCTCCTGATACCAACAATCCAATGAAGCCGCACACGCATTTCCAATATCCACCACCGAGCTTTCAGAATTTACTGGGTGGAGGAAAAGGAGAGACAGCAGGTCAAATGTTTGACGAGAGTGCTGTAAAAGCAGAACTTGAGCGTATTGCTAGACAAACGAGAGAGTTGGAGAGACAACATGAAGGATGAGACTTTCCAAGTTTGACCCGAACAAAGGCATTAGCTAAGTAGAAGAAGCCTGCTATAGATAAAGTAATTCATATACTTATATGTAAATAGTTGTGAACATATTATTTAAAGAACAAAGCTACATTTAATGTTCTAGATTAAATCTCCACAAACACAGCTATCTAAACATCTATCTACACCCATGACAATGCTTTGGTAGATCTAAGCTTTGTCACAGTGTTAAGCCAAAAGTCTTCTCCTTGCTTCAAGTTTATTTCTTTTCCATCTACTGTAATATTAAGCTCTGATTTGTCAACCACGTTTGTTGGTTCGAGAGTAGCCAGATAATACTCAACTCCGTCACTCAAACCGCTTCGACCAGCTACAGCTGGACGGCAGATAGATACTTCTACCTTTGATCCTCCGATCTCTGCTGTGTCACTACGAAGTACAACACTCCAACTTGGGGCAAACTTCTTTGGTACTGGTACTGAACCTTGGAACTTTGCCTCAAACAAGGCAACATTGTTTGCCACAGCTGACTCAACTGTAGTCACACCAGCACTCTCCTCAAAGAATACCTCAACCTTATCACTCAAGTCCAATCCCATGGCCTTACGCAGTTGCTGGATGGCATTGATAAGCTCGCGCGATCTTCCAGCGGCAAGAATAGCCTCATCTTGTGTACAGTCAACGGCAACAACAACATCTCCTTCGGGAGTGGCGGTAGATTCCCAGTGATCACCTTCTTTCGAGAATGAGAGTTTGGAGACTAGTTCATCCTTGGCACTAATGGTGAGCCCTTCAAAGTCTAGCTCACCCTTCTCAAGACAGGCAACGGCATCTGCATGTGACATGGCGGTAACATGCGTCTTGAAATCCTTAATTTTCTTGCCAAGCTTTCTACCCAAAATATTGAAGTTGGGCTGTAATGCCAAAGTAACCCACTCGTGTTCCTCCTCTTTTGGTACGATGACCAAATCCCAAGCATTCAACTCCGATAGAATATATGCTTTCAATTGTCCATTGAGACTCTCGATAACATTGTCTGATGGATTTCGTAAGATGACAGTAACACTCTTGACAGGTGTACGAAGTGAAATGTTGCGTCTCTCACGAACAGTTCGTGCATTCTCAATAATGACCTGAAGTGCCTCCATAGCCTCGATGGCATTTTCATTAAGACGACTTTCATCGTAGGCTGGAAGGTTGAGGAAGTGTACTGAATCACTCTTTCCTGGCTTGACAGGATTGGACGATCCTCCTCCATTTGCAGCCTCAGAATACGAAGGTTGCAACTTTCGTAAATGTTGGTAAAAGTACTCAGTGATGAAGGGAGTGAATGGTGCCATGAGAATAGTAACGTCCAACAACACATTGTAGAGGACCTGTAATCCTGTTTCTGATTCGGATTCGCCACCTTCCATACCCTTGAGACGATCACGGTTTAGACGAACATACCAGTTGGTAAGTTGTGTTACAAAGCGTACCAAGGCTGGCATGACAGTGTAAAGACGGTATGCTTTCATCTCCTCATGTACAAACTTGATAAGACCCTGAGTGGCAGCTGAGATCCATACATCAGTAGGATTGGTTGTTGCACGAACTTTATCAGTGCAAGGGACGAACTTATTTCCACTGTTAGCCTCCAATCTTTCCATATTCTGAACAAAGAAACGGAAGGCATTATACAACGGCAAGAACACTTCCTTGACTACACCCAACACACCTGATTCCTGGAACTTAAGACTCTCAGCCCTGACGACAGGAGAGTTGATGAGGTACATCCTCAATGCATCAGCACCATATTTGGAAATGACAATCTGAGGATCGGGATAATTCTTCAAACGCTTTGACATCTTTTTTCCATCACCTGCCAATACTAATCCATTGCAAATCAAATTCTTGAATGCTGGCTTGTCAAACAATGCTGTACTAAGTACCATAAGTGTGTAGAACCATCCACGTGTTTGATCCAAACCCTCGGCAATAAAGTCAGCGGGGAAACCCTTCTCGAATTCTTCCTTATTCTCAAAGGGATAATGCTTCTGTGCATAAGGCATTGATCCAGACTCAAACCAACAATCAAAAACTTCATCCACTCGTCTCAAGACAGTTCCGGGATTCTTCTTTGATGGGATGGTAATCTTATCCACAACATCCTTGTGCAAATCAGTAACACGTACACCGCTCAACTCAAACAACTCCTCCACACTTCCAATGCAAATAACCTCATCCATACTTTCACTACACCAAAGTGGAAGAGGAGTACCCCAGAATCTGTTCCTACTAACAGCCCAATCACGAGCATCCACAAGCCAGGAATGGAATCGTCCCTCCTTCACTTGATTCGGTACCCAATACGTCTGTTTGTTATTCTCAACAACCCTATCACGAATCTCCTCAACCTTGATGAACCAGGATGGTACTGCCTTGTAGATTAGAGGAGTGTCACTACGCCAGCAGAATGGATATGAGTGATCAAGGTTATCCTTCTGGACAAGTCGACCGGAATCCTTGATGAGTTTAATAAGTGTTTCATCTGCCTTCTTGACATGTAATCCCTTCACATCAGGAACCTCCTCAGTAAACAAACCATTCGAATCCACAGGACACGGTAACTCTTTACCCTTTTGAATGACCTTATGTGCCAAGCATACGCGGTAATCATCTTCACCAAAGGCTGGTGCCTGATGCACAATACCTGTACCAGCATCGTCAGTTACATAATTATCCGACAAGATACGCCAGTACTCCTCACAACCCTCACTTCCAGCAAAGTAGTCAAATATGGGTGTATACTTCTTACCAACCAAGTCTTTACCAACATAGGTAGCCTCGATAGCATACAACTCATCCGCCATTTTAGGTTTCCATTTCTTCTTGTTATTCATAATGGGGAACAATTGTGCTAATCGATTCTTGGCAAGGATGTATCGTTTACCATTCTTCTTATCCAATATCTTGATATATTCCATTGTGGGATGGACACATAATGCGATATTACTTGGTAATGTCCACGGTGTGGTTGTCCAAGCTACCAAATTCACTTCACCTTCATCACCAGAATCCTTGAGAGGGAAACTAACAACGACGGCAGGATCACGTACATCCTTATAATTCAATCCAGCCTCAAAGTTACTCAACGGAGTACCACACGCTGTACTGAATGGCATAACCTTATATCCCTGATATACCAAATCTTTCTTAAACAATTCCTTGAATACCCACCAAACACTTTCCATGAATGTTGGATCCATAGTCTTGTAATCATTTTCAAAATCAATCCATCGCCCCAATCTCGTGACAGTACTTTCCCATTCCTTTGTGTAACGCGTAACAATACCACGACATGTATCATTATACTTATCAACACCCATTTCCAATACCTGATCACGATGTGTAATGTTTAACTTTTGATCAATTTCATATTCCACGGGAAGGCCATGACAATCCCATCCAGCTCGACGAGTGACATGATGTGAAGTTTGACAGGCATATCGTGTAACAACATCCTTGATTGTTCCGGCTAGAATGTGCCCATAATGGGGTAATCCAGTTGCAAATGGTGGTCCATCATAGAAGGTGTATTCCTGTAGTTATGTGAGGTATAAGAATGAATGGTGAAGGGTGAGATAATAATGTATAAATAAACTGTACATATCATATGCACATTATAACATATATACCACCAAAACTATCTTTTTTTGCAATATAAATATCACGGTATATTCCATCTTATACCAGTCGTGAAATTGCAAATAAACACACAGGCTGCAATAAACTCTATTATGCAAATAATCCTTACCTCATCACCTCGTTCCAAACTCAATGCATCTTGTGTCTTGAATGTATTCTCTTTAGCCCATTTTTCGCAAATCTCTTCCTCGGTTTTTGCGAAGTCTAATGCTGGTGGTAGATTGGCCATGGTGTTGTTTTAGACGGCGTTTCAGCGTCACTTACTTGTGGAGATATTTAATAGCAAAAGATTTGCTCAATGATTGTAGGGCGGGAGTCTGGCCGTCGTACAAGTATTGAAGCATTTTTAGTACGGTATCATAGGCGGGTACAAATTAGCCACATCCTCACCAAGGAGGCCCAAGGAAGTTGAAGTTTAAGATTACAACTTGCACAAAAATTTAGACAATATTTCCTTTTTATGTATTTGTTTAATATTTTAGCTAACATATTTAGAAAGATATCAAATACCTGGACAATCACTACTCAAGTGCTGGCAGAGAAGGACAAATCTTTCTCGCATTCTGTCGCATTCTTAAAAGACTACTTTGCCTACATAGGAATTAGTACATCACTTCCCTGCAAGTTGTCACTACCATAATATTTAGTTTTTTAAAAAATCTTTGCCCCATCTTGCTGACTATATTGCATAACATATTGCCATAATTAGTTGAATAGGAGGATAGACTTGCTTGTTCTTCATCTTACATCATCCAATATACTGCAGTAGCCAGCACTGTCTCGCCTACTACAGCAATCACATAACACAACAAAGAATATAACTACACAATGAGTACAACTCTTCTCCCCGGAGATTGCCCATCAGCTGTCGAGGGTGTAACAGTATGTCCCCCATCATGGGCTGAAGATCCTCAGTATCAGGGTATGAGTTCCTACTTCGGTGGCGAGTCGCCACTATCATTGACGGTTGGATATCTCGTCGTTCTAGGATTCGGTGCCTTGTTCTCCGTCTTTACTACCCTCGTTGTTTTTATGGATAAGACCTTTGCTGGCAATGCATCAATTACTAGCGAGCACTTCAAGTGAGTATTCTCTTCCTTCTTTGTTCTGTATCGGTTTTGTGTGAATATGTATGTATGTATGTATAATTGCAATTGTGATGTAATGTGTGATATGCACATCATATATCATATAATATATTATGATTATTATGAACATTCTTATCGACATGACATGTTATGTATAATGATATGCTCACATCTCATGTTCTCTCTCCCCCCTCCCCCATTTACTTCCCCATCAATACTCAATCATTTGCAACACACATCATATTATGATCATCATCATTTATCGTTATTACAACA
>Ga0214477_101593_pt1 | contig 10244 bp, 7 predicted proteins | sample M1_20Mar14CPVII9_FD_165058 | JGI IMG/M metagenome (GOLD analysis project Ga0214477, IMG submission 165058) | Marine eukaryotic communities from Monterey Bay, California, United States - M1_20Mar14CPVII9sort6BwellC16 | ecosystem: Environmental > Aquatic > Marine > Unclassified | place: USA...
CTCGGCACGAGTAGGACGAGGATTGACAATCATCGACTCCAACATCTGTGTTGCAGTAACCACAGGTTTGCCAGCAATATTGGCTTCACGAATCATGTACTTTTGAGCCAAGAAGACTTTCTCAGGAGGAATCTCCATACCAAGATCTCCACGGGCAACCATAATACCATCAGTAACCTGTAAGATATCAAGATAATTCTCAAGACCTTCCTGATTCTCAATCTTAGATATAATCTTGATACCACTGCCACCATTCTCTGCAAGAATCTTACGAATGTAGGTAACATCCTCAGCCTTACGGACGAAACTAGCAGCGATAAGATCAACGCCATTCTTAATACCCCAGTTGATGATATCATCAACATCCTTCTCAGTCAAGGTTGGCAAATCAACGACGACACCTGGCAAGTTCATGTTCTTCCTCTCACCAATGGATGCATTATTCTCAATACGAGTTACAACCTCACCTGCACTTTCATCACATGAGATAACAGTTAGTACTAAACTACCATCGGCAACGAGCACAGATTGTCCAGGATTGACACTTGATGCAAGCTTTGGGTAGGAACATGCCAGCTTTTTGTTGTTTCCTTTGAAGTCATAGTCGGAAGTAAGAATCAATTCCTCTCCCTTTGTTAGTTCAATCTTTTTGGCACCATTGGCAAAGAAACCAGTACGAATTTCTATAAATTGTATTTAAACGAGTGGTGTAGATGAGTATGTGAGCATTTGTTATTGATAGGAGAAAATATGTGCACATCTTATGTTCGTAAACTTACCAGGACCTTTGGTATCAAGTAGTACGGCTGTTTATAATAGCATAGTCAACATCATATTATAGATATTTAGAGTCAGGACGGTATATTAAACAATACATATATAATGCATATCTTATGTTCATAATGTGCACTTACCAACATTTTGATTCATATTCTTAGCAGCCTGACGTAACCTATCCAAGCATGCCTTATGTCCCTCATGATCCGTGAAGCCAATATTGCTGGCAAACCTGTGGTTACTGCAACACAGATGTTGGAGTCGATGATTGTCAATCCTCGTCCTACTCGTGCCGAGTGTTCAGATGTTGCCAATGCTTGTTATGATGGTACAGATGCCGTCATGCTTTCGGGAGAGACAGCCAATGGATGCTACTTCCGTCAGGCTGTTGAAATCATGGCCCGTACATGTGCTGAGTCTGAAAGTTCTGTCAACTTTGGTGTGCTATATCAGTCAGTTCGCAACTCAGTCAAGAAGAGATATCAGCTATCTACATCAGAGTCTTTGGCATCATCAGCTGTCAAGACTGCTGTTGATACTGGTTCTAAGTGTATTGTTGTTTACTCTGAATCTGGAGCTACGGCTCGTCATGTTGCTAAATTCAGACCTGGTATGCCAATTGCAGTTCTTACTCCAAGCGCTCAAGTTGCTAGGCAGTGCTTTGGTACATTAAAGGGATGCTATGCTTATGTTGTTGACTCACTTGAAGATACTGAAAAGCTAAATGAGGAAGTTATGAGAGAATGTCGTATTGCTGGAATCGCCAAGGTTGGAGATCCTGTAGTTATTGTCTGCGGAACAACGTTTGGTAAAGGTGCAACGAATCAGATCAAGGTTGAGTATCTGGTGGATGATCCTAAAAAGACTTACGTTCGTCCTCATTTAGACAATAACAATGCTGAATTCAATGGATGTACAATCAGTTAAGTGGCAATAGAAGTATGTCTAGAGGATCGTTGTTAAAGCTAGAAAGAGATATCGACACCATAGAAATATCATCTTAAATCTCTGATACGATGTGAATCTGATTAAAGTAACTGAGCACTCTCATTATCACTTGGTACCTTGATCAATAGATTGCTCAATCCCATTGCAATGAAGGTACAAACACCAAATCCACTAAGAAGAAACCATATAGATGTTCTCATACTTGCAACTATAAATCCTAGAAGTACAAACATTCCAGGACCGACTCCACTTGCTGGATGATGACTCAACTTTCTATGATACAAAACTCCACCGATATGAAAGGCCATTATGTAAAATTGATTTGCCAATATGATATCATCATTGCCGCAACAATTAAGATAAGCTATTAACCATAGTATACAGCCTGCTACAGGCCAAAACCAAGTACGCATTGCCCCATTATCTTGAAATACATTACGTAAACAACCTGTTAATGGCTCAGTAATACCTAAGAATCCGTGCAGAGCGAATGCTACTGATTCACATACCCGCAAGGCAAAGTCTAATTGGTGATTGATTGACATTGTTATTTATATCTTCTTTTGGGTATCCTCAATATATCATATTTATTTGTACACTCAAACTCACTTCAAAAAGTAATATATGCCGTCAACCATGTGCTACTGGATTGCGTGCTGTTCCATCACATAATATTATCTCAAGTATCATTAATTGAGCGAGTAATCGACAAGTTCGGCAGTAAATTACCATATGGATACCGTGTCTAATTTTGCTCTCCACAAAATTTCAATAAAGAGTTGATGGCAATGATTAGCTTAGATACACAAATAACAGATATTATATTGAAGACAGCGGTGGTCGGCGAGACATATAATATCCTCATATGAATAATACAAAGAACAGTAGTAGAAATAATAGATATAGCAAACGTGCCTATATCAACATGATATCATCAATATTACTTGCAAGGAACTCGTCTGTGTTGGCAGCCACATCATCTAATGCTAGAAGGATAGGCCTTGCATTCCAGAGTAGTATAAGTTATAGTAGTAGAAGTGGTAGTAGATCAAGAATAATAAATCATCAAACATTGTGGTATGGCAATGGAGATGATAATGATACATCATCAGCATCATCACTGCCCTATTCAACAACATCATCAAACTCTATACAAGCATCACAAGTAGTAGTTGACTCGAGCTTATCCTCTAAATCATCATTACCATTCTCTGCACCCCGAACATCATTTGATGATTCATTGCCAGCAGCCCAGACATCTAATAGCATTGTTGATGGCACATTAGAATGGAGTAAACTTGGACTACTAACAGATTTAGTTAATGCAGTTACAGGAGATATTGATCAACGTCAGGGATTGGGTCTAATTGAGGGACCAACACCTGTACAGAAAATGGCTATACCCGATATATTAGCAGGATGTAAAGATCGTATGGCATCTATTGAGAATATTAAGAATACAGATAAAAAGTCTAGAGGTTCGGAGAGTAGTTATTCATCATTTGATGTTGATTTAAGTTCTTCGTCCAAATCATCATCATCATCAAATAACGATGATGGGATGATACCACCAGTACGATCGGTAGCATTTGCAGCTGCCACCGGATCAGGTAAAACGTTGGCATATCTCCTTCCCGTCATTCAATCGTTGCGTGCACAAGAACTAATGGCAACATCTATTGAGAATAAGGCATTGCAAATGGAGGCACTGGCTAAACTACGCAAACCTAAACGTCCTCGAGCGATTATCCTAGCACCCACACGTGAATTGGCACGTCAAATCTTATCAGTATTGAAAAGTGTTGGACATATATGTAAAATATCAAGTGAGTTGTTAGTTGGTGGTGATGGATATGGTAAGCAACGGAAGAAGATGGAGGGTAGGGCAGTTGATATTCTCGTTGCTACTCCTGGACGGTTAGTGAAACATCGTGATGCAGGTGATATCTACCTAGGGTCTGTGCGACATGTTGTGATTGATGAGATGGATACAATGTTAGAGCAAGGCTTTCAGACTGATTTAGGTGCCTTATTGCATCCAATGCTTTATAAGACACGTCATGTGAATATTGATGAATATAAGAATGACAAAGTGAGTTTAGTGGAGGGTGCACCGCAAATTATATTAACAACGGCGACTATGACTCCAGCTGTTCGGCGTTTATTGGATAAGCCAGAGTTACCATTTCTACCTAAAAAAGTATATGGGAAGCAAAATGAAGAAGATGAAAGTAATCCCAACTCAGTCAAGATTGCATTACCAAGGGATATACGTATCTTGACTGCTCCGGGATTACATCGTGTAGTACCTCGTTTGAAGCAAGTGTTTGTGAATGTGGGTAGTGCAGACAAACTTAGTTTACTTGTGGATGTTGTAGCTGGAGGAGAAAGACAGAAGAAGGAACGCCAATTGTCTTCAGGTCAACCACAGCCATTGACACTTGTGTTCTGTAATACAGTATCTAGCTGTCGCGCTGCTGAACATGCCTTGGCAGAAAGTGGTGTATCATCACTATGTTATCATGGTGATTTGCAATCGTCAGAACGTGAAGCCAATCTTGAAGAATTTCGTAATGCCGGTGAAGGCAATGGTTCATCATCTGTACTAGTGTGTACTGATATTGCCTCTCGTGGGCTCGATGTGCCGCAAGTTGATCATATTGTCATGTTTGACTTTCCTTTAAATCCAATTGACTATCTACACCGTGCCGGACGTACGGCTAGAGGATTGAGCAAGTCTGGTAACTCGTCAAGAGGACAAGGCAAGGTAACGGCACTTGTTACAAAGCGTGATCGAGTACTTGCCAGTGCAATCGAGGGTGCAGTACAGAGGGGTGAGTCGTTAGAGGGGTTGAGTAGCAGAAAGTCAGATTATGAAGCAGGTGCGCGGCTGGGAAATGTTAGACTTGGAGGTGGTGGAAGAGGGAGAGGAGGAAGGGGAAGGTCTTCTGGTCGAGGAAGGTCTTCTTCTGGCAGGAGGAGAAGGTCATAAATTCAAGTGTAGGAACAATGCAAACGTTAAATGTAATGACTAAAAGATTGTGATCATAAGAGCTTTCTTATCATCTGTAATCTGTATCAGCAGTCTAGCAATTTCAACTCATCATACCATATCATTCAGCATAGGCTGCCTTTCCTCTCTAAGTTCTACTTCTCCAATTGTTCTAGTTTGGCCAAGTTCATAACTGCTACGATCTGGCCAACACCTTTGAAGTATATTACGAATACTACCCTGATTGAATGGATTGTGGAAGCGTCCCTCACTCCATAGATATCGATATTTACGAGCATTCATTTGCTCATTTGTAGATGAATTGGTCAAAACCAATGTTGTGTGATAGAATGCCATAAACCCAACTGGTATGAGGTAAAGAGATAAATACCCACCCATTAAGAAAGCACCCTTTGGAAAGACTTTGGACCGTGTTAAGAACATTATCCACGCTGTTATGAAACCAACCTCCATCAAACAGAAGGAAAGTAGGAAGAGGTAGAAATAAATGTAATTGTACAAACCAATTGTTGTGCCAACAAAGGGACAGTGATGATCAAACACTAGGACACATCTTCGTGCTACCCGACAATGTTTTGATCGCAAGGGTTTGACAATACGACATGTATGACACAGTGGCACTCTTTCTTCTTGTGATGATGGGAAATCTTTGCTGTATGATTCAATTATCTCGTCATATTGCCGTCGCAATTCGCTTGTGACGGCATCCATTTCAATACTGACTTTATCTCTTGCATAACCTCCTCCTCCTCCTCTAATACAACATGTTGTAGATGCTGAGTTGTTGTCATGTCGTGCATCAAGTACACCCGGATTCGTTTTGTACACATAATACAAGTTAGCCCATGTTGCAATGGAAGCAACTACGAAGAAGAAGTGTAGACCGACTTTATCCCACAACAGAGCATCATTTCCAACTACACGACGACCCCCAATACCAACATATGTAGTGGCATATACAATCCCACCAAGTAGTATATGTGCTGTCATCCAGTAAAAGGGAAACGTTGGTGATTGGCCGATGGGCATATCACTACCACTCATACCCATCCATGCTTTCCAATTCCTAATAGAAAAGAGATCTTTACAAGTCTGGCCCATTTGAGAAAAGATTGATCGTTTCGGTAGTAGGTATTTCTCTTCATACTCTTGTAGCAGAAGTTCACATCCAACCTTTTTCTTCTTAATTGCCAAATCCTTGGGTGTCTTTTCTTCTTTATCTTTCATTGATAACAATTTCCCAGGGTATAAGAAAGCTGCTCTGTTTGTTTCAAAAGTAGCAACTTTGGAACCAACTCTACCTGCTGACAATTGATCCAGACTGCCACCTGATCTTTCTCCAATACTACCTGCCTCTTCCATGAGAAACATTACCGTATCCGTATTCCCTCGAAGACTAGCCAAATGAAGTGGTGTCTGACCAAAAGCATCAACTGCATCTAAATGTCCCTCAACTCCTAACAAATGAAGCAACATTCCACAAACTTCAACTGAACCTTTGTATGCTGCCCAATGTAATGCTGTATCCCGACTAGAGTCGACTGCATTAGGATTAGCGCCTCTGCGGATAAGAAAAGCTGCCAAATCTGGATGTCCATATTGACTAGCTATCAATAGAGGTGTGCATCCGCTATTATCCTGGGCGTCAATAATTCCAATATTACATGATTGTGCATTATTGTCAGAGTCGCCATTTTCGTCCTGCATTAAAGAAGACGCTGATGATGAAGATAATCCACGTTGATTTAACTGATGAGGTGAAGATGGACGTTCCTCTAAATGTTGTAATAGCATTGCAACTAATGGTATAGCACCTTCAGTAACTGCCCAATGAAGGGGATACATTCCAACAGAATCTTTTGATGGAATGTGCAAATCAATTAGTAACTGTGCACCATTACGAACATATGATTTCTCAATGAGAAAAGAAAGAAAGCGTGATTCATCTCCTAGATGTATAAAACAAACAAAAATATATGAGCATTTTATACATAATGATATCATGCGGCTGTGTAAAACAATCCCATAGAATGTTACATAAATACTACACTCACCTCTCTTTGCACACCAATGCGCAAGTGTATGTCCATCAGCTCCATACCCTTCCAACAGTTGGGCTAACTTTGCTGGATCAGCCTCATTTAGTGCCTTTTCTGTTGCATTATCTTCACTATTATCATCAGTACTAGTCTTTACCACCTTATCATTTGAAACCAACACAGTAATTAACTGTAGGAATAAAAAGTATGGTCCACCCCTAACCACATTTGATAACATACTCATACGATATATTCTATCCGTTTTGAACCGTCCAACTGCCTCTTTTGTTGGAAGTAGTGTTGAGGCGCATATCTTAATTATTGGCCGTGGTTCTGCTTGTGCGTTGCAACACTGACCACCACCCTGATGACTATGATTGTGGTTATGATGACTACTATGAGTGTGTTTGTGAGCCTGTGAGACATTACCTTGTTGAATTGTATTTGAGCCATTATTTCCTATAACATTAACATTTGAGTGAGTTGGTGTTGTTGAAGTATTGCTTAAAGATGAACCTCCTGTTAGCGTCAATTCCATTTTTACCAGTATATTATATACTAACGCTCTCCTATGGCAAGCTCTTTCCAATCCATATCAACAACGACTAAGCTCGAGATCCACCAAACAACGCCGACAACAATAATTCATGAAAAAAACTCAAAAAAGGATACCTCTATGGTATCCTTTTTGTTTGGACGGGGCGTACACCGAGTGCAGCTGGACTATTAATGATTGAGTGGCGGCTGGAAAGCTTTTGTACAAGGAGAAGGAGGATATGAACGCACAATACATTATCCATTTCATATTATCAGTGTGGTACAGTTTAATTGTTGCAATTATTTGTTTATGAAACAGAGTACACCTGCACGAAGCAATCATTTCCTTTTGTGTCTCTACATATATACGAGTTAAGTTGAGCCAACTATATTTCCAGTCCCTCCATATTGATAATGCATTGATGTGACTCGAGTGGATTGGGGTTGGTGCACAGAAGGCTCCGAAGTATCTCACTTCTACCCTCTCTCACTTTAATAATATTGGCTCAAATTCTTCTCATCTCTAATCTAATTTTGCTTCAAACTGGCTACTGCTGCTGCACTACTACTAGCTACCGAGGCTGCTGCTGCTGCATCTGCCTCTTCTTGTTTCTTACAAACACTTGCTGCATATTGATCCGATACCTTACACTGGACACCAACATAATTAGTGATATTTCCCCCAGCGTCCCTAAGCGCTGCAATAAAGAACTGATTCCAAAACGTTGTACCATCTACACGATAATTTAGTAAACAAACACTCATATCTGATCCCTCTTCGATAGAGTTACGGATCTTTTCAACCGCCTTAGGATCAGTTTCTGGTCCTTGAAGGAAGCGACAATTACGACCTAATACTTGGTCCAAGGTATATCCAGTAAGATTTAGGAATCCTTGGGTTGCATAGACAATAGGGTTATCGGGAAGACTAGGGTCTGTGACAACAAAGTTCTGCTGGGCTGTTTGTAATGCTTTGATAAAAGAAAAGTCTGGATCATCCAACACTTTGTTGGCATCAGCAGAGCTACTTGCAATTAGCCCCCCTCCACCGCTGGCTGCGTCTGCTAATGCCTGTTTACTCAATAGGGCATCAGCTTCTTTGTCTCCTAGATGGTTCCGTATTGCACCCTTCAACTTTTCATTCTCTTCCTTAAGCAGAGTCACGCTCTGTTGGAGAGACTCAAGGAGGAACTTCTTACGAATCCGAGAGCGTTTTGCATGCTCCCTATTTCGCTCCCTAAAGAAACATTTGGTATTGTCAACGCAAAATCATTGGTTAGAGATGTCATACTTTCGGCAAATACATAGAGTATAAATAAAGTCATCCAACATATCAACTTACTTGACAAGTTTTCTGCAATGTGTGGGTTGTAGGAACATCAGAGATCAGAGGTACATCAAAAGACTATAAAATTATTACAAATTCATATCCGCAAAAACTTTACTCACGTTCTATCTGCCTTAGCTTGTGCATCCGTTTTAGCCACAGTAGTAGTAGGGGCCGGTACTGGAGGTCTTCCACGTTTGGCACCCGAAGCACCAGGAGCTGCTCCTCCTGAAGCTTGAACATATGCATATTGTAAATGATGTGGACGTTGAGGAGCTTGTGCCATGGGTACCGCCGAAGGTGCTACAGCACTACCACCAACATTTCCCATAACAGTTGCAGACGCTTTTGGTTTGTCTAATCCTGTCGTAACAATCCCCCCTGCTTGGGGGACAGGGGCATATCCTGCATTCTGATTACCCTCCACAGCAGGCCTTGAGGCATTTTGTGTTGGTGCAGAACCCTCGCCACTTGCCAACAATGACCCCTGTGCTATCAAATTCTGTTGCTGCTGAGCTAATTGCTGCTGTTGCTGAACTTGCTGCTGTATTTGTGGATTCTCACTTAGGAATATAGCCTCCCCCTCTGGGGTGAAAAAACAATCACCAAAGATGTCATCGAGGTTTAAAGTTGATGGAGTACCCTTACTTTGAGCCTGACCATTATTCGATGACGTTCCACTGCCGGGTACTCCAGCCGCAATGAATTGAGGTGGCTTGATATTCTGAGTTTGATTATCCATTTGCAGCTGTCTCTCAGTGTCTTTTGCCGCCCTATGCCCTATTGTCCAATCAAAGTACCATGATGGGGTGTACTAGCATGTTGAGGTGATATCTTTTGAGAAGAACTTTCAAAATGAAATTCCAGAAAGACGCTTTCTATGAACAAGAAAGAACATACTTGATGCCACTTCAAACTTCAAACCACATGAGTTTTGGGCACTAAATCCACTGTAATGCCTTCAATATTAAGATGTAGGAGATGAACTAATAGACAAATATGATTATCTGTACATCAGTTATCAATCTATTATGACAAACTTGACTGATATATTCCTAATACATCATGAATAAACAGAAAGCAACAAAAAAAAGCCCATTTCATCATGTATCCAATGAATGAGATGTAGTCATGGTGTGCAATCACAAGGGATCATATATAATAATCATACAAAATTATTTAAATACCTTACAAGATAATAAACTCAGATTGGGTCAGATTTTCGAGAAATCGAGCTGGCTGGCTGTTGGACAATGTATGGCCATAGTGCAAACGCTGCATGCATCACTCTCTTTCTTAGATATTGATGTTTTGCCATTGTATATGTATATGAAAGACCAATGGACACTATCAGCACCATTGTAGGGCCCTCCATCACACTTTTGTGTCCACTTGTTGGCGGTTCTCTTGCCTCAGATTAGGTCAGATTTTTGAAATCGAGCCGGCTGTTGGACAATGTATGGCCATAGCACAAAGGCATGCATCACTCTCTTTCTTAGATATTGATGTTTTGCCATTGTATATGTATATAAAAGGGCAATGGACACTATCAGCACCATTGTAGGGCCCTCCATCACACTTTTGTGTCCACTTGTTGGCGGTT
>Ga0214477_101596_pt1 | contig 10230 bp, 9 predicted proteins | sample M1_20Mar14CPVII9_FD_165058 | JGI IMG/M metagenome (GOLD analysis project Ga0214477, IMG submission 165058) | Marine eukaryotic communities from Monterey Bay, California, United States - M1_20Mar14CPVII9sort6BwellC16 | ecosystem: Environmental > Aquatic > Marine > Unclassified | place: USA...
CCATAGAGGGCTATTACATAGTAATTTTGTCCACAGAGCTGAAATTTTGTTAGTGGCCGCTAACAAAATAGTACGGTATCCTTTTAACTGTCCATAGAATTCTGTGGACAGTTTTTGCGGCAGATAGCGCGCGCAGTTGTTGAAAAAATTTGATGTGAAGGATACCGCTACAGTTTAGACAGTTAATTGATATTATGCTGAAAGGAATTACCGGTAATTAATAACGACTTATCACGTGCCTTTAAATTGAGTAATGGTATATTTAAGAATAATTAACTTTGTAGGTTACTTCTTCAACAGTTTATTTCAATTGGTAGAGTCTTGTGTCACTTATATTGAGGTCGATACATAAAAGACAAGAAAATGCAACTCAAACCCTCCTAAGCTTCTGAAAAGGAGGAGAACGAGAAGAGTAGAAGAGTAGAGGTGTTTAAAGCAAGGGTAGTCCTGTGGTCCTCACCGCCTGTAATTTACTTTTATAAAGCTAGAGGGTTGAATATGTTCCTCTTGACCATGCAGCCGATTGTAATTAATTATCAGTTAGGGGGATATCATACTTATTTTATACGAAACTTTTCTCGACTGGTTTCGTGTTGGTTTTTGACACTGGTACGGAATATGATCAATAATACTTGTAGATATCACTGTATGCAGCTGCTTTGTCCCTCTGACCACTCTTTATCTCATCAAGATATGCTTGATACGATTCTAAAGCTTGTGTGTATTCTTCTTTTGTTGTATCTCCATCTGAGTACATTTGTTGAATCCTCTTCAAAGAGTTGTTATTTCCACCCCTTGCCGAAATCATATAGTGTTTAATACCTCTGTCTATATTGCCTGCAAGTACATCAACAGATCCAAGATTGTGCCTTGCACTTACACTCCCTTTTATAGCTGCTAGCTCCCAGTAATGTATAGCCTTCTTCTCATCAACTTCTAAACCTGTACCAAACTTATATGCATTGCCAATATTATGATATGCTGAGGCATGCCCAAGTTCTCCTGCTTGATGCCATAATTCCAATGACTTCGTAATATGTTTTGGTAAATCGCCATTAGCATAGTAAAATCCTAGATTGCTAATTGCCTCGGCATCACCCGCCTCCACTCGTCTGTTCACCCTTTTAATGTTGTCCTCGTCTGAAGATGAAATTGGAGTTCTGCAAAATGGGCAGGTTTGCTCCATTTTGTTGCCTTCATTATCATACACAGGTGCATGGATACATCCACTACATATCATCTTTCCACAACATGTATTATATCTCCTTCCCGATTCAAGTGCTGGCATTCGTAAGAAACAGATTGGGCAATCTCCATATTGTGTTGGCGGTGGTTTAAATAGTGCCTCGTCATGTAACTCAGCTACACGTCTATCACACTTCTTCTTATGCTTTGATCGATGTTTCTTTTTACATGCAGCATTGCAATACTTTACCATCTTACATCGGTTGCATGTGTTGAGATTGGTACCCTCCTTACCACAATTAGCACATATATCTAACAATACCTCACTGTTGTTATTATTATCGGTAGTACTCATATGAGTATTCTGTAACATATCATTCATCTTACATACACCATCATTATTTGATTTTGATGCACTATGTCATTGCAAATTTTACTGGACGTGCTCATTATGTTGTTTTTGTATGTCTATACTACCACCGAACTAAAGGGCATAAAAAACTCAAATCTAATCCTTATTATAAATACCAATGATTAATACCAAACAACTTGACATTGGAAAGCACATAAAGTTTGTGTAATTGAGGAGGTATCCTTTTGGTATCCTCCCCTTCTTCTCTCCGCCCCCACTCAACAGGCTTCAATGCTTTGATATCTCCATTCAATAATTCAACACTTATTTCACCATTAGATATATTGTTACATTTATCCTTTGATCATCGCTCACTGTATAACCGAGATCTAAAGCGAAACACTGCAATTAGATACACACAGATCAAAAATTGGATTGATATTAATTGCAATTATATTACTGTACGATATTGCGCAAGCAAATACTCTTATGGTATAGCTACATATCTTTCCTTTACTAACAAAGTTATAATTGATAGCTTCAACCGACTACAGTGGATTTTTATTGCTGAATAGATAACTTGCAGTAGTATAATAACTATATCACAAACAATACGATGTCAGCAACACAGCAAAGATATACAAACTTCAAGCTCTATGGATATGAATTATCATCAAGTACATGGAGGGTACGAATAGCTCTATCAGCTAAAGAAATACCATATGAAGCATTGATTGATGATTCGCTCGAGATGAATCGTATTGGTCCAATGTTAGAGTTTGTAGATACAGAGCAGCAAAACAAGGTAGTTCAAATTACACAATCACTTGCAATTATTGAGTTTTTGGAATTTGCATTTCCAAATCAAGGTGGACAGTTATTACCATTAGATCCCGTTGTACGTGCCAAGGTTAAAGAAGTGGTTGAAGTGATTAATTTGAAGAAACAACCATTGCAAAACTACGCTGTTGTGGATATCATTGATGTTGAGACTGGAGAGGTAGAAAAGAAAACTTTATCAACCAAGTCTATTGAGAATGGTTTATGTGTTACACTTGAATCAATGCTAGCACCTTATCATTCTTCATCAAGTGATGATACAGACAACAGTAGGGGATCATTTGCGCTTGGAACAGATGAACCGACTCTTGCTGATATTTGTATCATACCACAATTACATAATGCTAAACATCTCTTTGGGGTAGATTGCAGTGTCTACCCGACGTTATTAAAGATTAAAAGAGCGTGTAAAGATCATCCTTGGTTTGTGGGTACATTACCAAATCATTAATAGGTCATGACTACCAGAATACCAAGTAAACCCTAACAAGTGTCGTTGGGGAAATAGATACAACGAATCATGAGTGTACAAGACAACTCTCGGTCAATCATGGATGTATCAGAATCTACACTTACAAGTCGATGATATTACTTGTTGGAATCAATCAAGTCGATAAGTTACGGTTGGCATCATCTACATGTGTATCAATGACTACTAAATGGATCCAAGCAATCTTGTGAAGCCTCAATCAACAATGTCATGTGTAAAGCTTGTATTTGAATTGAACGAAATATCAGTCCAACTTATTTGAGTAGATGAGCGACTAAAGCTTCATGAGTGGCCCCGTTTATACATTGCTGGGTAAACGTCCCCATAATTCGCCAGTTGCTATCAAGGGGAAGAAGAAGCATCATAACAATTGCAACCCAGTCAATATTCTCATTGGATAGTAGTGGCAGAGCATAATCTATCAGCATCGGCTGAGCATCCATTACTTCTACAACTGATTTGCAACGAAGTTTTCTGCCGCCAAGAAGAGATCACTTCAATCATCATCCGCCCAAGTCTACCAGTCAAACAGCAAATAGCAAACATGTCAATGCCATCAGATCAACCTTCAATCTATCCTCGTATTATGCATCATCCTCCTACACATAATGAGGGGGCTCCACGGTTACAATACCCTGAGGAGCACCATTCGATTGTTCGTGGGCACGTCGTTAATCAACCTAGACTTCACACCGAATACAACGGAGGTTCCATGATTGGTGGCTTTGGTCACTTGAACAACTCTCAAGTATCATATGCTCAACCACCTCCTCCTCTGAATGATTATGGCTACTATCATCAAGACAGGATGAGAAACAATACAACTTCTTCGTCACATGAACCATGTCATACCCGCAACGCCTTACATCCAAACATGCACCATCATCATCAAGCACCACCCTCTTCCTATCCGTATCAAACTACTGAACATGCCTTTCATCCGCCAGATAGTGGTAGCGATGGTAGTAAAGTTCCTCCTTCTCTGCCTCCATCCTTGCCTCCAGCTTTACCACCTCCTGCTCTTGAGGCTAGTCACGATGATGAACCAGCAATCACCAACAACTCGATTGGATCAAGAGATGAGGATGGACATCCGAATCTGCTTTGGCTACCTGAAGATCAACAACACTTGACTGATCTACACTGCTTTGTAAGGAAGCACTGTGTGTTCATCTTTGGTGCTACAGATGATGATGTCGACAGTAAGTATTTGAAACATGGATGCGTGTCCTGTGGATATAATTCACTTCAAAGACTAAGAGCTAACTAACCTTACATCTCTCTCTTTACACAGCTCCAAGAAAAGGAAGGAAGAAGGCATTGACATTGGGTCAGATTGGTATTGGCTGCTTACATTGCAAGAACTCGAAATACAAACTCAAGGGCTCTACATACTTCCCAACATCCATCAGTGGTATCTACAATGCAACCATGATCATCCAACAACGTCACTTTCCAGTCTGTCCATCAGTGTCTAGGGAAACGTTTTGCCAATATCAAAGGCTCAAGGGTCTCACGGCAAGAAGTGCTTCCACAAAGGAGTATTGGGTATCAGCGGCAAGGAAGTTGGGCCTAGTAGATACCTCAAAGGGTGTCTTCTTTAAGCAATCAAATCATGTTGACGAGATGGGTCCTCCTCTCCCTCCACAAGCTGGTATTACTCAAGATGCATCACTAACAACAGCAGCTGTACAACAAGCACCACCTCTGGTTTGTTTGGTAGAGCCAAGTGACAAGATATTTGCCACCGATTACTCTTACTTTGTCATGGAACAAATGACAACCTGTGTGTTCACCGAGGCCGATCGACTTGGTAAGCGTAAATGTCACACGGTTGGGTTTGCTGGCATGGCATGCAAGCATTGTGTGGGTGGTAACGGTAGTGGTAGATTCTTCCCACTAACTCTCAAGACGTTTAGTGATGTATCAAAGAGTATCCATGTACTTCGAAATCATCTCATCAAGTGTACAAAAGCTCCAAGAGACATGGCTGAGACTGTAACCTTGCTTTACAAGCAACACAAGAATGAGAAGGTGAGTGTGTACACATAGTTGATAGTACTACTGTTGTTTGTTCATATTATATCATACTGACTATATCCTCTTCTTCTTCTACTTAACAGCAAACCACGCCATTTGGATCTCAAAAGATCTTCTTTGATCGTGTCTGGAAGCGGTTACATCCCGAACTAGTGGGCACGGAGGTGAAGATTGGAAATAAGACGACCTCGCTTAAAAAGAGGAAGGCATCAAACAAGTCTCGTCGTCGTTCCACAACTAAACGTTCCAAACGTTCAAGTAACAAAGATGATAAGGTTAGTGACTCAAGTCGTGACGCTAATGATACAGCTGATACAACAACAAGTCCTACTGAACAAATGCCACCTCTTCCGTCACCACCTACTATTTGCAATGGAAAGCTAACATCCCATAATCTCCAGCAAGATGTATCACGGCACAATAAGGAGTTGTGTATGATCCCCAAGAAGAGGTACGTTATTGCTCAGAGCAAATTGCAGGGCCAAGATTCATCTCAAGATAGCAAACGAAGACGTGTTGTGTCACACTCTGAGTCTGATCTGTCAGCCGCAATGATTTTAGCCAATGGATTCGGACGAATTGACAGCAAGTCTTCTGATGAAATGACTAATCATGAAGCAGTTTGAGGGAGTAATGCAAGTTTCATATGCACAAAGATGCTATAATATGGGTTGCTATTGGAAGTAAGTACATGTAGAGCTTTGGACATAATGTTCTATTGTAAGCTCTAAGTCTAAGAAGAAGAAGAAAGATATTGCTCTATTTTGTATTGATACATCTACTTTATAATCTTCACCTAGTTCCTATATCCTATTGTTTCGAACACATCATCTAAGCACGAAGGTTTTTCTTCTTACGATTACCAACACCAGTAGCCTCGGGATAGTATTGGTTGTTAGCAGCAAGATCGTCATGGACTAATTCACGACTTCCATGGGCATGTAAATCATCACTCATATCACTACGTTGCATCTTCATATCATAACATAGCTTGTCAAAGCTTGATGCACTAATCATATGACATTGACGATCAACTTGCCAGGTAACGGGAGCATACTGGGAACACATCTCGTTATCACGAGAAGTACCAGTAGTTGATCCTGTGTAGATGTGTATATCTTTACCCATATCCTTATCAACAATCATACCCCTCATCATATCGGGATAAAAGAACTCCTCATCATTCACAATTGTAAAGACTTGACTGTGGACACCAACAGCATTGGAGATATCTTGTGCCTCGAGTAATTCAAATGTCTCATATGGAAGGTTGCAGAACACACCATCATAGAAGGGAGTTTGATATTGATTAACAGTACCACATGCCCCAGCGGCAGAATGTGGCCAATGTACTTCATATGTCTCACCCACTTCCATACCCTCACAATGTTTCCATTCATAAGGAGTTGTAAACTTGGTATCTGTTTCATCATAATGATGACATCTGAAACCATCTCGTACCTCCTTGTCACCTAGATTGCGGTTCGCCCAGTCAGGACGAGGCTGGTTTCCATGTGGTCCACTACCAAACTCATCAAACTGTCCATATGAGTAATGTTCCGTACCTAAATGCCAATGTACATTCACGGCACACATATTACTTTGAAAAAAGGGTTTAGTGTTTGGTTTGATATCTCCCTATCCATATTACCAACATATCCCTTCGTGACGTTGGCACCCGCTTGAGGCGATGGCACATCTAAATCAGCACATAGTTTGTTTTCCAATGCTAATTTGGCACCAGAGCATACATTATCGGATGGATTGGAGAAGAAGTTGGATGTTGCTTTACTCTCGAAGAAGTCGATGGCAGACGATGATGGTGATTCGACGATGATGGTATCCTTGGTAGCAGGAGCTGCAGGTTGTACGTTAGCAGATGATGAATCGTTGTACATACCAATAAGTACAATGGTAGACACGAGAAGACCGACGGTAGCAACACTTAGACCACCGACGAGGCAGAATAAAGTATTCTTGGTACGACGATCAGTATCCTCCTTGATAGGATATTCATTTGATAAAGTAGTAGTAACGGGTAAGGAGGTAGGGATGATAGTGTTTGTATTGTTATCATTGAATGCTTCTCCTCCAAAGGAAGTGTTAAGGTCTTCGACTGATGCAGTTCTCTTCATGTTGATGGATGGACACATAATGTTGTTTTGTGTTTATAATATAACTCGATGATGAAAGTTGAAAGTATAGTAGAGGTGTTTGAGATGTTGATATGATTGCAATTGCAAAGTTATGAGAATGATGAATTGCATTGCAATCAATCGATCTGGGTTCACAACACCACATCATAATTGTGCATCAGATCTTATATATGTAGTTGTAAGATCTGTGATTGAGTATTGAGGTTGTGAGTGTTGATCGAGCTTTGTAAAATGGCGATAGACTGTGAAGAATGTAGTACCAAAACATATGGCAAATAGTGAGGTGGTGTCGTATTTTGTTTCTCGTAATGTTCTGACCGTTAATGGTGTCTGCTCTGACGAACAGTATATCGCCAATTTACTCACTAATGCAGCCCAGCCGCACAATCTCATTTTTGAGTTGTGAGGTGGAGAGTAGGAGAGTGTTGATGGCAGCATACATTGCTAATACGCCTAAAGAGGTGAGTTTTGATTGGAATGCAGGGGAGGATGACGCCTCGGCTCGGCGGAGGATGTAGCAGTACTTTTGATGTATTGCAATAGAGAGACTAGAAACTGATCTCCTCTTTTGTGCACATGATGTGTTGGCGTTATATCTTACAGGGTAGAAACCGCAGGACTGTTCATTGCTTGATCGCAACAGCCATACTCTTTGTGTTTATTCAATGCTCTGAATGATACTGTACATCTCATATAACTTCTTATTACTGTGCGCATAAAATCCACTGGCAGAAAAAGTAAAAGAACAAACATCAACAACAACACATCAAACAACTCAATAAACATCAAACAATACCAATAAACAACAATAACAATAATGAGAATATCATCTCTACCATATCTACTCAGTCTCATTGCAGTAGTCTCTGCCAAAAAGGCTGCCGACTCTGACTCTACAGCCGACAGCTCAACAGGAGGAGTAGCCAAAGCACAAGGACCACCACCATTCTTCCTCCAGGACACCACCGACTCACTATGTCTATCCGGTGAAGACTTTCGTCGTTGTTCCATTGACACACTATTCTTCGTCGTTGGCTCACCTGGTCAATATTCAATACACAAGCGTCCCCAAGATGAAACTGATGTTGATCCCGATGGTATATGCTTATCTAAAAAATCTTGTGATAAAATTGATAAAAAGGATAAAGCAGCCATATCATCAAGTGTGGTGGATATCAAGTTGGCAAAATGTACACATTGTGGTGCCAAAGCATGGAATATACATGGTGATGCCACAACGGGGTATGTACTAACCGAAGGATCATCGGGTATACAACAATGTTTAATCCGACCAAAGGGTACAAATTCTGTACAATTAGCATCATGTGATTCAACAGAACATCCATATACACCACTTCAATTACAATTTGCAACCGCAGAAGATATCAAGGCCATGTCATCTAGCGGTGCACGATTAATCGGCGCGGCATCCGATGGTAACAAGAAATTAATCCAAAAGTTACTAAAAGAAGATAAGGAATTAAATGTCAATGTACGTGATTGGGATGAATTAACTCCATTAATCCCAGCGGCAGCCGGTGGACATTATGATGTTGTGAAATTATTACTAAAAGAGGGAGCGGATGTCAATGCTAAAGATAAGGATGGTATCACGGCATTGATGGAGGCAAGTATTAAGGGACATACGAAAGTAATTGATTTATTAGTTAAGGAGGGAGCGACTGTGGATGCAACGACGAATAGTGGCGTGACGGCATTATGGTTAGCTGCTGGGGAAGGACGTGTTGATGTTATCAAATCTTTATTGAAGAAGGATGCTGATCCGAACAATGCTCGGAGTGATAATATATCTGTACTAATGACTGCTAGTATTGGTGGACATACCGAGGTTGTCAAATTGTTACTCGATGCAGGCGCCGATGCACGATATACCGATGCAGAAGGTATCACACCATTAATGAATGCTGCCGAGAATGGTACAGTTGCCACACTCAAATTATTACTAAATTCCAAATCTGCCAAGGCTGATGAAGATACCAAAGGAAAGTATGTCGATTCATTGTCAAAGACGGGATTTACAGCATTGATTATTGCAAGTGCACATGGACATGGACCTGTGATTGAATATCTATTGAAGGAGGCCAAGGCTGATGTGAATGCTATGCATGAGACCCATGTTACGCCATTAATGTATGCTGCTGCTTCTGGTCATTTAGAGGCAATGAAGTTATTATTGGATGTTGGTAAAGTTGATGTGAATGAAATGCATTCCAATGGCGGATCGGCACTATTGGAGGCATCAACAGGTGGAGCAGGTGAGGCAATGAAGTTTCTATTAAGTAAAGGTGCCAAGCCTGATTTGATCGATATGGATGGCGTTACTCCGTTACATGCCGTGACGAGTAAGGGTCATTATGAGGGTACAGTTGAATTACTCAAATATTTGAAGAAAATCATGAAGAAGGATGAACTTGTCAAGCATATTAACTTACCATCACATTCGGGTGGTACGGCTGTTATGTTCGCGGCAGCGGGAGGACATCCCAAGACTACCAAATTAATGATTGATGAAGGTGCTGATGTTAACATGATTGCCACTGCCATACCTGAATATCTTGAGAAGTTGGCCAAGATGATTGAGGAGGGTACAGTCGATCCGAATGAAGATCCACATGTTGATGGTGTCACCGGCGTACATGTCGCGGCTGAGGAAGGACATTTGGAATGTGTCAATTTGTTAATTGAGGCAGGTGCCGACGTTACTGTCTTGGATGAAGAAGATCGTACGGCTCTCCAACTTGCTGTCAAGGGTAACTACGGTGAGGTCGCCTCGGCATTAGTCAAGGCTGGTGCTAATCCCAATACACCCTACATTGATGAGGAGGGTGAGGCACATAACCTACTCATGGATAGTATTATTGTTGAGAATGCCGACTTTGCCTTGCTGTTGATTGAGCATGGTGCTGATTTGTATTACAAGGATGATCACAAGGTAACGACATTGCTACAGGCGGCACATCGGGGAATTATCAACGTCACTGAAGCATTACTGAACAAGCATGCCGCCTCACCCAAGAAGGGGGAAGAGAATTGGGTAGACGAGGCAAGTGATGAGGGTGTTACGCCTCTCGTTGCGGCATCAAGTGAGGGACATGTTGCCATCCTCAAGATGCTCTTGGATACTGGTAAGGCTGATGTGAATGCCA
>Ga0214477_101597_pt1 | contig 10227 bp, 8 predicted proteins | sample M1_20Mar14CPVII9_FD_165058 | JGI IMG/M metagenome (GOLD analysis project Ga0214477, IMG submission 165058) | Marine eukaryotic communities from Monterey Bay, California, United States - M1_20Mar14CPVII9sort6BwellC16 | ecosystem: Environmental > Aquatic > Marine > Unclassified | place: USA...
CAATCTAATTCCCTTCTACACACTTCCTTTCCCACATTTCACAATTCGATTTGGCAGTTTGTTGCATCTCTCTAGCCTCGGCAGCAGCAGTACGTAATGATGCCTTCTTACTTAGCAACGTTTTGATTTGCATACTCAACGCCACAGTCTCCTCGTCATCTTCTTCCTCTCTATGATCCAACTCTAAACATTCATCACGAATACGTTCAGTCTCAGTACGCATATCTTCAGCATCTTTAGCTTGACGATGAGTTTGTTCTTTCAAACTTGACAACTTAGTTTCTCTACGTTGTTTCTTACGTTGTGCAGCAACAAAAGTGTAACCTCTGACTTCATTGAATATAATTTAGTAGACACGTCATGCTTGGCATAGATTGGTGCATGTTCTTTATCAAATTTACATTCCAACTCTTTTGTCTTGGCACGAATGTCATTGGTCGATGCTTGAAGTTGGGTAATTGATTTATCAATCTCTTGTGAATCATGTTTGATTTGTAATACTTGTAATTCGACTGAATGTCGTGATCGAACAGCTGTTAATAATTCTTTACGAACTTTGGCAGCTTCTAATTCCTCGGTGGCTAGTGTTTGTTCGGCCTGTTCATGTTGAGATTTGAGTAAATCCAATGTTGCCAATTCCGTACAGAGTGCTGATTTATTTTGTTGAAAGGAGTGTGATGTTGAGATGATTAGATGAGAGGTGATAGTGATAATAAATTAATCGTGACAATGACGATTCTCCGCACACTGGCCACACACACCACTTACCATTATTACGCTCTTGGATTCTACTTGCCACTGCTGCTAATGAATGATTCATCTTGTTGTTTGTATTAATGTTGTCGAGGTGAGGGTTGAGTGTGTTGTTTGTTGAGGTGGAACTTGTGAACACTGAAAATAAAAAGAGGTTGAATCGCACAACTCGAGTCGCATTTTTGGAGAGCTCTTCTTTTCTCTCTCAATCAACACAACACAATAACTAATCATTGTATTATAATAATATATCCAATCTATTATATTAATAATGACACGTGCAATAAGCAAGAGAGCCACAGGCAATGGCGGCGGTGTTAAGAGTAAGAGCAAACAACAGCCTACGAAAAAGAATGGAGGAGGAAGCAAACGTACAACAGCTGCCTCAAAGAAAGCATCCACTTCGAACCACAATAATGGATCACGTAGTAAGAAGGTAACAACAAAATCACGTAAAGCATTGGGTGATCATAATCCCAACATTCAATCGAACGATTATGCTGAGAAGAAAGAGGATGCTGTAGCAATCAAGAAGAAACCAACAACTACTCGTGGAAGAGGAGCTACTCGTAGTAGAAAGGCTGTCATCTATCAAGAAGATGAAAGTGAAGGAGATGTTAATCCAGCAAGCAGTGATGAGAGTAACTTTGAAGAAGAAGAGCAACCAGCACCAAAGAAGAGGACAAAGAAGGCAGCTCCTACAAAGAAGAAGGGAGTTGGAGGAAAGAAACGTAGCACAAAGAATACCGTCTCAATCCTCGAGGAAGTATTGAATAGTAGTTCTCCTGAACAGTTGGATGGAAGTCCTAGTGCAATTACACAGTTTACACAAAAGTATGCTCATGAAAATCATCCCAAGAAGAAGAAGAATAGCAGGTCAGCTGCTGCTCGTGGAGGTGGTGAGAAATCATCACGCACATCATTTGGTAATGTTGATGGTATTGAACGTAAGGCATCAAGCAAGGTGGAGTTTGAGGAAGAGTGGGCCAAGAATGCATTCGATTGGCGTTCCCAAACAGTACGAGATTGGTAAATTAGTTATATCACGTGGTGATTAGATGCCGTATGTGTGTAGAGGGCTAGGAATTTGATCAATGTAATGTAATAATTGTAAATTGTAGTTGATATGTTGCTATCGTCAATTAATGTAATAGGAATTGATATGTTATTTTACACATTCTTGATCGACTTATTTATTCTGTTTCTAGTCCTCCGCTTGTCTGTTAATGTGTTTGATGTATCCACTGATGGTGACATATCCCTCCCGTTCAGATAAATGTATGCCTCTGTTCTTTACTCCTTTTTAACTACAACCCCAATGTCTATACTTCTACTACCTCAACCACCAACAAATGCCTCGGGGTTAGCCAGTAGCATTCTCCAAATGATTTCAGTATACTCTGTGCTCTCTTCAATATCAGCCTTGTCTTTCCCAGCCTCGCACAGCAAGTGAATCGGAAGTTCACCTTTCTCATTCACCTCCGCTAATGCTACTAAAGATATATGCTCATCCAGAAAGTACTTTACGACTTCCAAATTGGCACCACGACATGCCGAGTGCACTAGATGCATAGAAGATAAATCTTTATCCATGATATTATCAAGCCCTAACAGATACCGAACAACTCTAATCGAACTATACTGACAAGCAGTGTCCAAAGGAAGAGAGTCCGTGTGTCCAATCGATCTTGATGCACCTACTCGAAGGGTAGCTGGATTCCATCTTAATGCTTTTACCAACAACTTAATAGATCCAAGCGGTGCCTTGTCCTTCAATGCACAACAAAGGGATTGCCAATCATTCTTATCTACAGTTGCCTTTGCCTTTATGTCTCGTGCTTGCCGTGCATATGCTTGTTGTGTCAGTAAAAAGTTGACAGCCTTTGATTCGTTTGGATCTCTTTCACCTTGAACCTCTCTCGTCCTTGCCAAATCTAGAGGAGTTTTGCCACGATGGTTATGAATATTGATAGCTTGTGGATATTCATCAAACAAGGCTTCGACTACCTCCGTGCAATTACCTCTCCTGTTACTTGCACAGGCCGAATGCAATGGCAAGTTGTTACTGGGATTAGATGTCCTTGTCGATGCGGCAGAAGGATCATGCTTCAATAGCAGCTCAATAATAGCTACCCTCTTTGATCCAGCTGCTATATGTATAGGATACACACCATTTCTGTTCGTTACATTGATAAGGTCTGGATCAAGCTCCAACATGTACTTCATTGTGTCAATCGTATCAGGTCTACCATATGAGATGGTACATATCATATGTATTGGCATCATACCTCTCTCGTTTTCAGCTGCTCTTAATGATTCCGGATATGAATCGATGAGTAGTTTACATGGTTCAAATGCCATCCGTCTAATAGCATAATGAATTGGAAGATGCTCATCAGGACCCTCTGCTCTCACTAATCCTGGATCAATACCAAGCATGAACCGTAGAATTTCAAGCGATGCATTATCATCCAACTGTTCATTGCAACAAAGCCCATGAATGGGAAGCCATCCATCATCATTCCCTTGTCTACTTGCTTCTGGCCATGAGATGTATAAAAGCTGTACTACTTCCAATGTAATGTGTTTGTTTGAGCATGCAAGGAAAAGAGGTGTCCTCTCAAAGTGATCGACTATTCTGATGCAAGAAGGCTCCGCTTCAATAAGGTAGGTGATAATGGGTAGCAAATTGTTGATGTTTTCATTTGGAGTTGACACAATTGTATGCATTGGTGTAAAGCACATCTCACCGTCAGCCCCCATGGCTTGAGGATATGCCTCAATTAGCATCTTGATCGTTTCAATATGCAAATTTGTTTTTCTTATGATATAGTAATGTAGAGGAAATCCCTCTTCCCCATCTTCATAGAATCTATCTTCCCCACAATTGAACAAATTACCAGCCGAAGTCAAATGCCGTAGTGCCGCCGGATATTCCTCCATTATTCGTCTGATGATTGATTGTGTGCAATTGGAATTATAACATGCCAAATGCAGTGGATATGTTCCATACGTAATCCCAAAATCTTCATACTCGAGTGAGTCGCTTTCTGACTCCATGGTTGCTACATAGGGAACGTTATCTAATACACATTCCACAATCTCCAAAGACACCTTTTTACTCAAGCAAATGTAGTGAAAGAACGGACGAAGCCCATACATCTCTTGAACATGGCAAGGAAAATGATCATCATCAAGTTTTTTCATTTTTTCTTGCAATGTTGATAGATTGAGCTCATCAGATAAGCAATATTCACATAGCTCCTCTAATGTATTAGATATTTCCTCGTATTCATGTTCCATTTCTTCTTCCATTGTATTTATTAGTTTTAACAATACAATAAATGTTGCAAGGTTGGGACATACTAAAATGTGCACAAAAAAGTAAAGTTGTTGTTCTATATAAATACCAAGGCTACAGTCTCCAACTACTACTAATCGATAAACCGTCAAATACAGCTTGTATTCCCCTATACTCAGTGTATGAAATAGCTAATTGCAATAGTAATCGCTATGTAAAGTTGTGTGCCATTGCAACAGAAAAAATAAGTGATGAGTGATACGAGTAGATGAGTTTAGATTTAATTGCTCTTCGATGCTTACATGTGGAATATACCATTTTGATTTGTACGATTGCAGTGATATCGTACATATAGTTGTTTGGGGCGGCCCGTGTACTTGCCAAAGTATAAAGGGATGCTGCCGTGGTTGTGTATTCTTTGTGTATTTATACTACTACAATTGTGTTGTCTATTTAGAGCGCACGGCTTGGCTGTATCTCAGTTAAAGTAGAGAGTTATATTATGTTGCATTGTGTCGGTGCACCTCTAACTCTAACTTTCTTACTCCTATCCTACCTCTAACATCGACATATCTCTCTGCAGATGATAATGCAACAGTGATATATAAGTTGAATGATAAAACGGCATATTAGGTTGCAATACGATCAGTCGTTTGAAGAGAGAGAGTTGGATAGTTTTTAGTTGTTGTGCACATGATGTGTTTCAAAAGTAGGTTTAGCATTGCAACTCCCATCAAGGTAGGTAAGTGTTGTGTATATTAAGCTTTCATATACAAATCTTTGTATTAATTGATAAACATGTATATATTTGATAAATATATGCCGGTCTCTCTAATATAGTTTTACACTGAATAATACGAATAATAACAATGCCGCCATCGTCTAGAAAAAGAAACAAAGGGAAGGAAAGAAAAGCAAAGCAGCTGGCCAAGAAGGAGGAGACTGATAGAGCAGCTTGGCGTAGATTTTGGATCGGATGGGCAACAAAGACAACATGCAATCATGGGTATGAAATTGTGATACCAGCAGACGAGCATCCTGTCTCGAGCTTTATGGATCAGTTTTACATAAATTTACTTCATAAAGGAATGACAGTATCAGCTAATTTGAACGATACGTTTGAAACCCATGCACAGATATGGAATAATGAAAGTTACAGGGAATTAGCTATTGGTATAATGATACGTATTGGATCAAATTTGCTGTTGACTGGCGATAAATCTGTAGAACATGCATTATGCGTTGCACAGTCTATAGTGCTTCTTGAACATTACAATGGCACGGCGGCGGGTGATATTGATTCAGTCATCAATAAACGGATGGTAGCACCAAAGATAAGAGATCTTCACGTAGGTAACAGTAGTAGCAGACGTGATGCATTAAAGTTCTACCGCAAAAGAATATCATGTAAATGCCTGAAGAAGATGCACTTGGAGGCAAGAAAGACAATGCCAAAGACGGGCAAATGCGAGCATTGTAAACAAGAGAAGGAGCGAGTGTCACTATCCATATGTAGCAGATGTATGATTGATCAATACTGTTCTAGAGAGTGCCAAGTTGCTCATTGGCCTGTACATAAGACATATTGTGATCATTATTTTGAGCAAAGCTATGACAATGAATAAGGGGGGATTATACCATTGTCATATTTATTTGCAGTAGCATATGATAGTAGATATGTTTTAGCCGGATAATGGATCGTCTATATGTTAGTAGCTATGCTGATCATCGAGTAGTCAGTTACCAATATACAATGGTAGCTCTCATCAAAGTCAGCCCCAAGGTACACTCGTTATAACCAAACTAACAGATTGATATCCAAACTCATTATGTTTCTTATTCTTATCCAAACTTTTAGTTTCCGACGGGGCATGATAACATATATACTTATATCCAATACTATACTCTTCTACTATTTCCATCCATGCCTTATATTCACCCTCTTGCCAATTAGGATAATTTGCATACTCATCAAATGTTATGACTGTACCCTTGACTAATAGTTGTCGTTTACATATCTCTGATAAAAATGTTATTGTACTTGAATATAAGTCTGCATCGGCATGTATATACGCAATGGGAGCTGTATGTACATCAAAGAATGGTGATATTGTATCAGTAAACCATCCAGCATGTAATTTGACATTATCTTGTATATTTGTTTCGGGTAATCCTGTTGTTTGATTGGTTGGTGTGTATGTATCTCCAGATTTCGTTTTGGAACTTAGATATTGACGTACTTCGGATAAGTTTGGCGGTATACCTTGTAAATCGAATTTACCTGCATCATATCCTTCTTTGCCGTTATCCCAATCTTCGGGTAATCCTCTGAATGAATCAAAGCCATGTATCATGTGTCGTTCTGTTAGTGTTGATTCTCTACTAGCATTATCTTTATGTTGTTGTTTCCTACTCATCTCATTCTCCTTTTGACGAACCGCACGATCAATCAAACATAAATCACGTCCGGTATGCACACCAAATTCTAATATCTGCGCATTTGGATATTTGTTAAAGATACTCCATGAATAATTGATACTGAAACGTAATGTACGGCCTCGTTTAGCTATTCGTATTGCTTTGTGTTCGTCTTTGATTGTTTTGTAGAGTTGTTTGCAATCATCTCGTAGCCATGATGATGATGATGATGTATCTGAAGCTGCTGTCATATCTATTCTATTGCAAAGGGTATATAGCGGTAGTTACTATTGAAGCTATATGCTATATGTATTGATTTATTACACTTATTGCAAGTCTCTGTTGTTGAGTAATACTTGGAGTTGGGTATGCAGTTGAAAGAGAGATGCTATGATGATTACGAATAAGTTGCAGCAGAGAATAGCAGCTGAATGAACGACACCTGTGAACTACAACAGTAGATGTATGCTACTATTGCATATCGTCAGCCATTGATTGAATAGAATATTGTACAGTCCTATAATATTGCATCAACAACAATTAAATGACTAACACCAGCCAACATAGCTACAAAGCAAAAATGGTAAATGGTATCCTATACACTCTCTATTTTTTCAAGATGAACATGTGCTATTTAGTATTTAGAGTGCATAAAAAGTAAACATCGATTACTATTGCAATATAGCACTTAGTATACAAAGTATAGGGGATTATATCAGCATTTCAATGGTATTTCGATTAGTAGTGCTTTGGACGCTGTAGTATCAATATTTATTGAGCAATGTAGTTTTAAAGTTATTGCACAAGATGTGCACAAAATTTCTTCATAATGTATGCCAAGCACATACAATATATCATACAATTCAGGTATACCCGCGGTATAGAAGAAGTTTGAATTGCAATCATGCAATAGCATTGCCGTTATCATCTACGATGCGTGGCTTAATAGCAAACACAACTGCAATATAAGAAAAGGTACATTCATGATTAACTCTGCTTTGTCTTGAGTTATATGATGCGGCAGCAGTAATTGGTAAAGAGTGGTGTGCAATATTAAACAACGTGATAGTACACATTTGAATTACTCATCCATACAACTCATCCAGAAGTATACAAGAACTTAACAACTCATCTTATACAATGCAGGATGCAAGTTTTTTAGACGTTTGCATTAGATGGAAAAAACTGAGTGAATTATGTTCATCAGATGATCTATCACTACCTACTTTGAAGAGAGAGCTATCTGAAAAGAATGCGTTATGGCTGAGTGGCGAATTTAGACAGATGTATAGTGATGCATATGAGCGTTATCCCTTCCTTCATCATGCTTGTATGAATAAGAATGTTACATTCGAAATGGTTCAATTGATAATAGTTGTATTCCATCAAATTAAACCTGTTAGTTTACACACAAATGTGTTTTGCCCAGAAACAGAGAGAGGAGATGATGAATCAAACAAGGCATATGCATTACATTGTGCATGCTACAACGAGCACTGTCCTACATCAGTTATTGACCTACTATTGAGACGTTATCCAGAAGCATTATCTCGGTTGTGCCTAGTTGAGGATGGGGTGAATAGTGGTCCACATGATAGCATCTATGTCCGCGGACTACCTTTACATTACTATCTATCAAGGCCTTCTAATGTTGATATTGATACGGTTAAGATGTTAGTTAAGGCATGCCCCTTTTCTTTGACATGGACTGAACAAGAAGATTTTGTTTGTTACCCAGTCCATGCACTACTTTCCAACCCAAGCATCAAGGAGGATGACATGCAAGAACTTCTAACATTCTTCATTGAGACTGTACCTTCATCTATATATCAGTTTGATGGATATCATAGATCACCACTTCATATCGCTTTGAGAAACGGAGGGATTACTTTAGAGGTGGTCAAGCTTCTACTGAATGCTTGGCCTGAGGCAATTTATCATCGTAGCATCAACGGAGGCCTTCCGTTCTATATGCTGTGTGGCAATGCAGATTTGGATGAAAAGATTTGGTTCGACATATTTCATCATCTGATAGATATTGATCCTACTATTGTAAGGAATAGACTAGTAGATAGAGAGCTTCCAATTCATTATGCAGCCGCCAGCTTATCACCTCAACAATGTAAGGCACTCATTGATAGGTACCCAGAGCCTGTGAGGGAGAAGTTAGGAGGGTATAATTATCTCCCTATTCACGACGCTTGTGCTACTGGTAGAATAGATACGATCGAATACTTGTTGAGGTTATACCCTGAAAGTATCCACACTCGAGACGGGTCGGGGTACTTGCCTCTTCACAGAGCAGCTAGATGTGAGGCAGAGAATAGAGTGGAAGTGATCAAGTTGCTACTTAAACATGACCCAAACACTATATCTAAGAAGACTGCTGGTCTTCGATTACCATTACATTTGGCTTGTGCTGCTTACTATGGCCAACTCGACGTGGTTCAGATTCTATATGATGCGTGCCCCGAGGCAATTTGGATGCGAGATACCGATGAAGATGAGCAAGGGAGAACTCCGCTTGATCATGCTAGAGGCAGGAATGAGGAATCGGATGATATTGTGAACTTCTTACAAACTCAACTTGTCCATGCCGAGATGGGAGAAGATCTTCTAGCTTTGACTACTCTTGATGACAATGGTTGGTTACCACTTCATCATGCATTAAAGGGGAAGGTTCCTCTTGGTTCTATCAAGTTCTTGGTAAGGGGAAATCCTTCGGCATTACGAGTCGTTACCAACATTGGTGCTCTTCCTATTCACATTGCTTGTCAGTTTAGCTCGGCAAAAGTTGTTAAGTACTTGTTAGAGGATGACGGAGGACGTACTTTGCAATATAAAGATATGAACGAGGATTCTCCTCTTCATTATGCATGCCGCGGAGGTAACTTGAGTGTAGTCAAGTACTTATTGAATCGAAATGTACCCTCGGTATCTGATAGAAATGTTGACAACAAGCTTCCGTTTCATTTGCTGTGTGAATCAGAAGAGGTTGACAAAGATAGTACCGAATACACCGAGACTCTATATCTTTTGCTTCTAGCAAATCCTGAAACTGTAATGGCTTGATAGTGTTGTTAATGCGGTGAATGTTTGATTGGTTTGGTGTTATATGGTATGCACCAGACATGTATGTCTATTAGATGTGAAAGGAGTGTCGATAGTAATATAAAAGGTAAACAGCCTATTGGATAAGTAACAATAATGTTAAGCTTTCTTATCGTGGCGTGCCATAGGTTTAACATCCCTTGTCTTCTTGCCGTTACTTTTAGGCTTTGGCTTCTTCTGCTGCTTGCCCTTTTGTTTCTTTCTATTATGCTGCTGTTTCTTCGTCTTGCCATCTCCACTCTTCCCCTCTGCTAAAGACTGCCGTATGGCTTCGGCCAGTTGCTCTTCTTCAGCTTGATCAATCCGACGCTGTTCTTCAATCAAGGCATTCATCTTCTCTTGCTCGGCAATCTCACCAATCGACATCGCTCGTTCTCGTTGTTGGACGAACCATTTGCCTTCTAGACGACACATGTGATCTTCGTTTGATCTAAAAGCCTCCTCTTCTTGTTGGATCTCGGATAGACTCTTCTTTGGTGTTTGTTTCGGCTTTGAAGAAGGGGGAGCTGGTTTAACTTTCCAACTTACGTCATTATCATTACTTGATCTTGTGGATGGCTTGGCACCCCAACTAGCACCGACCTTACTCACTACATTAACATTCTTCTTAGCACTGCCCTTATTCATGAATTCGCCTAACGAGA
>Ga0214477_101599_pt1 | contig 10211 bp, 7 predicted proteins | sample M1_20Mar14CPVII9_FD_165058 | JGI IMG/M metagenome (GOLD analysis project Ga0214477, IMG submission 165058) | Marine eukaryotic communities from Monterey Bay, California, United States - M1_20Mar14CPVII9sort6BwellC16 | ecosystem: Environmental > Aquatic > Marine > Unclassified | place: USA...
AAGTCATGTTGGTCCGTCTCTTAATGACACAGAAGATATTAGAGAGGGATTCGTACTGATACAAAACATACTTGAGAGTTGGTTAAACGATATCAAGGCAGAGAATCTTGATAATTAAACAATTGACATACAATTGCTGAAGATAGAGTATCCAAGTAAGTGTAGCCAAACAAATAAGCACAGTTAAATGTTTTATACTCTATATACGCATTCGGTATCCAGTCGATGCACTTCTATCTACATTTTTTGTAGATCTAGGGTTGGATACACTTCTTCTATGTCTCCCCTTTCTTGTACTACTTTTGCTTGCACTCTCGTTAATGACCTCTCTACCATTTATCAAAGGAAGGTTCTGTATGGATATATACGGATCCGGTTCGTGCATTAAGGTCGGTACGTTCTGATTACCTTGCCCAATATAATCATAAGAAGGTTCTCCATTTTCAGTGATTGACATCCAATTTTTCAATGGCGGATGTCGTACAAAGCTTGGTGCATAAGCCACATAGAATCCAAGTTGTTTATTAGGTGGAACTGTTCCTGTAATACACCATTTCTTGCTCCCATCCGATTGATCCCATCGACTAATTGTGAAGATGGCTTCTTTCCCTTCATATGTATCAATCTTTGAGAAGGATGATACCCCATCACTTATTTCAAATCGATGATACCTTCCATTAATCTGTGGAATACCCGACTCAGATACCTCAACCCAATTGCAAGGAGGAGAATTAGAAGAAGATAAAGTAGATTGATCAGTAATTGAAGTATTGTAATCTGACTTGTTGTTTGAATAAGAAGTAGGAGACACAACAACACTTTGTGCTTTGATGTTATGTTTTCTCTCTTTAGAGGTCGTATTATCTATTACTTCTGTTTCTCTATTCATGAGATAATCTACATATACTCCTTGGGGATGATTATCTTGCTCTGAGTCTTCTCCTTCGTTAACATTATTATTGTTGTTATTAGAAGTTGTTGCTTGTATAGGACAATCACTGCTTACTTTTCGAACTATATCAGCACTACTGCTACTATCTAAAACATTATCACTAACTATCTCATTGCCATTGTCAATAACTGTCTCACTTTTGGTATTTATTGATATTCTATGTGATTTGTTTCTATCTGATTTGTTTTCCAGCTCTTCTAAATAATCAGTGGCATCCTTCAACTCCTTCTGTGCAATCTCTAATTGATCTTTTGCATGTTGCAGCATCTGAGTAGAAGTTCCATAAAACTTTTGAGCAGTAAGAAGGCGTAGCTGTGCCGCTTGGACAAGTGTTGTGGAACTCATGATATTATATGATATAGATAGGTACAGGTACTGTTATTGTATATTATATGTGTAGAGTATATTAATATGATATGTATTAATTGCAGCACAGCATTTGATGTAGCCAGTGAGTATAGTACCTATTAGTTTGTAATTAATGCAATCTGCAACAACTAGCACCAAATTATGTGAAGTACATAACGAGTAGTGAGGAAATCGGAAATAATTGCAAGAAAGTGTCTTTTTACTTTTTAGATTACTGAATGCCGAGAGCAGAGGCGAGTAGTGAGAGGTGTTACCTATGTGTACTGTTGTTGTCCTAATAATTAATTCTATCTGGGGGGAAATCTGATATGTTTAGTTGCAGTAGAAGTCTAAGCCCCAAACGACGACAATCACCACAATAACAATAAGATGCCACCCCAAAGAAGACCGTCAGCTGATGAACCACCTCGTATACCATCACCATTCGATAATGATAGACAAGATGATCAAGCTATACACGCGGCCAATATGCGATTAGAAGCAGCCCAAAAATGGGTAGATACTAGTCAATTAATGTTAGAACGAGCTCAAGCTCAAGTTATATCAAGTAAAAAAGAATTACAAGATGCACAAGAGTATTTGGCTAGGTTGAAGAATATGGGCAAGGGGTATAATAATAATGATGAGACAAATAATAATAGTAATAATACCATCGAAGATGAGTATTCAGATGCAATAGATGATATTAAATTAATGTCAAATCTATCTGATACAGCAGTATCCAATACTGATAATGATAAAGAAGATGAAGAAGAATCAGTAGCAGTTATTAATAAACGATATAATGAATCAAGAAAGAAATCAGTTGATAATAGTGAATGTGGTAATACTAAATTAACACAGGCAGAGAGTTTTTCAGTGGAATCCAATGGATCTGGGGATAAGAAGGAAGAGAATTCTAAAGTAGCTGCTGCTATTGTCACAAGTAGTAGTGTGATAGTTACTGCTACTGATGAAGATGATACAAGTGATAGTTTATTGGAAGAGACAGAAAAGAAACAGTCACCAGTTGAGGAATCTAGCAGTGACGTTGTTGCTGCTGCTACTACCACAATTTCTACTGCCGCTGCTGTACCCAAACCTTCACCCATATCTTCGGTAGTAAGTTTAAGTGATTCAGAGGAGCACGAGGAAGAGGAGAAAGAAGATGATATTGCGCCAATGGCGATGAAGAGAAGTTTAAGTGATTCATCTCTTGGGTCTAGTTCCTTGAGTTCACCTCGAAGAAAGATTGAGAGTTATGATGAATTCTTATCAGCAATAAGTGAATCCTCAGACAAGACATTTGAGGATGAGGACGCGATTGATACATTAATTAAAAAGTGTGAAAGTGTTATGGAGTCAAATGAAGTTCAAGTTACAGGATGTGGAGTGTTAGAACTGAATGGCGTGTATTCCAAATTTGCAGAGAGTGACGGGGTACCAACATATTGTAAGATTGCAAAAATTGAGGGGAAAGAAGTAATGTGTAATATATCAAGATGGAAATGTATCAATGGCACTCGCAAATGGTACTTGACAGCCACGGAACCCGGCGGTGGGTCTAGAGCAAAACAACTGGCCTTCTATGTAGCTTATGCTCCAAGCTTTTTCAATAAACCCCCAAGAAAGAATTGGATGAAATGTGTTGATGGAGAAGAATTATTCTTATCTCCTGAATATAAGATGTGCGGAATCGACCCCGCGCCAATAATGATTATTGAATCTGACGATGCAATTGTAAGCAGGAGAAATTTAGGCAGGCAAATATCATCCGCGTTTTCCACGGGTTCAAGTAGATCGAGGAGGAGAAGAAAAGAACATGATATACCTAGTTTGAGTAGCCTGGAGAGTGAAGCTACTGCACAGAGTAAGAATCGCAAGGTTCCCACCTCTGTGTACTTACCCCCATCTTTGTTGGAATAGGTGATGAGATTCTATATCATTTAGATGTATCATTATGAGATGTAAACTATGTAGTGTCTATGTGCATAACTACAACTTTTATCGTACAAAAACATATATATTTGAATACTCCTGATGTCTACACAACATTCAATTCTTGAATATCATCAGAGAAAGAAGCAATATTGATTACATTTCCACAAGTATCCTCTTTCAAAGTTGTTTTTGGGCAGCCCATCCGGCCTCCTACACCAACTGCCTCTTCATCACCCATAGCTTTCGAGAAACATACCCTAACCTCGGATAGATAACCATACTTGCAAACGAGAACAGCATCTTCAAAATCTCCCTGAAGCAAATCCTTTCTATTGACCACTGAGCCATACTTCTCCTTCACAACGGATGGAGTAGAAAGTAAGAGATCTAATGCAGTTTCAAAATAGTTCTGCTGAGTAAGCCCGCTACAGGTACCATGCTTTGACCATTCATGTCCCCAGAATGATTCATGGCCAGGAGAGTTGGAAGATGCCTTGACATTAGGCCACTCTTTTGCTAGCTTATCCGAGAATGGAGGGCTATCAAGGAGATTTGTGTCAAGCTTCTCGTTTGAGCACATGGCTGGCCAGGTACCATCTTCTCTCTGTATATAGTATGTAATAAGTGAGATGATAATATGTCTGTAAGTCTATCACACACATAATATATATAAAAGTATGTAATGTGCACACACTTACACTTGGCCACAATCCATGAATTGTCAACTGTCCTTCCCAATTCTCTTGGAAATCTTTACACCCTACAAACCTTTCATGATTCTCTCTGCAGAACTCTGGTTGGTAAGACAAGGAATATATGAAAAAGTCAAAACTATGGTCGTTGTTATCATTCATCTTTGGAGATCCACCGCCATAACGAAATCCACGATGATGACCATGTCCAACTAATATACCAGCATCTTGAACAACAATACCTATAATGTTTTACAGAGGGGTAATGAGTACGAATTCTCATCAGTACACTAAAAAGAAACCATATTCACTTACTGTTACCATTCTCACTACTGCCGCTAGGAACATTGGTATCACCTTTACCACTCCGAATACCAGAGATAAAGAATAGTAAACACATTGCAGAGAATACGAGGATGGGTACGGCCAAAGCTGCACGAGCGTTCGTTTGATAGCAAGATGATATCATATTATTTTTTAGGTGTCAATGGTGAGAAGCGGGTATCTTTTATGTTTATATGCCTCAGACGATCGTAGGAGATAATAACGGTGTTAAATATATGGATCACTCTCTCAAATAGAAGTAGAGATAAACAGTAGCCACCTACCTCACATTAGTTTGCAACGAGAAGAATGAGCAACAACACAACATAAAAAGCACAGCTTTTAGAAATTCTTATTGTCCCAATTAAATAAAAGACTCCCAATAATTAGTTGAGAAGTCTCTCTGTGTGTCGATCGAGCTCGACTAATGTAATAGCACATAGGTAGCTATAATATGTGAACAGAATGTAGGGAGCAGGGTAGAAGCAATGATAAAAGATATGAGCATCACATAGGAGAAGAGTCTAAGTAGATATGTAAATAATGTGAATCTTTAGAGAGCAAGAAGCTATGATAAAAGTAAGTAAGTAGCAGCAAGACATGTTCTACCTCTTAAGAGACACATACTACTTCTCCTATCTCCCAAAGAGTAATTTAAAGTCGTCCAGTGAGGGTTTAGTGCTATCAAACTGATCTACCCCGTCCAATATAGTATTTGCCATGCCTTTTTTCTTTACCTGAAGACTCACAATCTTCTCTTCAACACTATCAACAACTACGAACTTCCTCACGCGGACTATTTTTGCTTGCTGTCCAATTCTATGAACTCTATTGATACATTGGTCTTCAATTGCTTGATTCCACCCTGTCAAGGACACAATAAGTAAGAAATATGAGATATCTGCTACCATGTATTAGTATTTCACATACAAAACATTACTTACAGGGGTCAAGGATAAACACCGACGAAGCCGAGACTAGGTTCAGACCAACTCCACCAGCTTTCATACTAACAAGAAATACACTTCCCCTTTGAGAGTTGTCTCTGCTGTCCGATTTAGCTGATTTGCATTTGTTGAACTTGGCAATCATTTTCACACGCTCTTTCAATGATAAGGATCCATCGATACGAAATGTCTGTACTCCAATATCTTTTAAGGCACCACCAATGATGTCCAGAAAGCCAAGAAACTGAGAGATAAGTGAAAAGACTTATTTAGTACAAATCATATAGATCCTCTTTATATTTGTATTCATCTGCTTCTACTACTCATCATTAGAATGTTGCGGTGTTTGTGGTGTTGCGGCATTGGTGTACTCGTGTTCTCTTGGAATCGTTTGCTCGATAGAAGCCTCCACAGGATTTATTCTTGTCTCCTGGCATTATTGGATCATCACAATAGATATTCTTCCCATCTGTCCCCACCCTCAATACCACCCGGCATTTCTTATTACAATCATTACGTGTACAAACCTTTAAACCTACTCCACCAGATCCACCGCGTACATAATATCTTCCACTACCCTCAACATATAAGTGGTGGCACCTTTCACAACGTGCATCTTTATCCCGGCCTTTATGTTTGTCTTGATAATTATTACTTGAAAGTTTGGCACAATCATCACATAGAGCAGTACCCTCTACGAGACCAATCTTGGGGCAGTTTTTGCATTTACGTGTTGCTATTGATTCCTTGTAACATGTTTCACATTTTTCGAAGATGGTCGAATTACGTATCCTATAGCGCTTCTTCCCATTACACGTTTCAAAATTCACACATACCCTATTCTCACGACAATTTTCACAAGTCTTCCCTCGTCCCTCCTTCACTTCATTTCCATCCGCCATACAACAAGGCTTTGTCATAAATTGTACAGGGGATTTATTAGCACAAGTGGCACAAGTATTATTTGGAAACGCACCCGGTGTCCCCTTCTTCGAATGTGTAGCAGGTACCACGGGACGGGTAGAAGCTGGAGCTTTATCGCATTCTTCACACAATATAACATTATCATTCGACAAATCCCAAGTTTCTTCAGGGAGATTACCACTCTTATCCCCAATCCCTTCACTAAATTCTTCTTTATCTTCCTCAGTACACGAAAGGGCCTTATTAAATAGCTCGGTCAAATCAACGTTGGGATCAGGTTGATTACTCCCATTCAATGCTTTTATTTTTTGCATATTGCTCCTGGGTGGTAGTTTGGTATTAGCAGATGGTAGCGGAGGTTTACCTTCATGTGTTAGTTCATCATATGTGTCTCTAGATGGGTAATTGGAGTATAGTTTATCATTACCAGAAGGGTGTTTACTACGATTGCTACTGTTTCCTTTACTGCTTCTCTTCCTACTACTTGATTTATTGCTACTTGATGATGCTGCAGCAGTACTACGAGTACGACTTGAGTTCCTAGTTGCACGAGATGATTTGTTTTGATTTTGAGGTGGTGGTACTGTTTCTGCTGATGATACAGCGCGAGAAAACTCCTCTTCCTCTAGTTGTTCAGCACTAATATTACCTCTTCTCGACATCATAGTATATCCTGGCTAGCCGCACGGCGTCGAATATGCACGCAATACAACCTACTAATAAAAGATAAGTAAAGATGTTTGTCGAATTTGGTTTTCATGTTTATAAGGTGAAAACTCTTTATTAGGTTAAGCCCCAACCCATAATCTGCTCACTTTTATTTTTCAGCAACTCGTAGTAAGGTGCAGAACTGTCAACATCATAACTTACTCCAGGTTATAAATCAAGGTGAGATATTTATGTAGATAGTAAGGATGATCCATATCTACATGCCGATTTTTCAAGTATAGGAGGAACCGTTCTGTATCAAATTATTTTAATACTAATAAACCACCTTGGTGCATGTAAGATTTAATAGAATGGGTGGCTCCATTTCTTCAATTTATTGTATGTTATCATTGGTTATTGTATTTAAACAATCGATCATTATTATTGTAAATGACATATTTGATACTGGTTGGGCCTGTGGTGGTGTCTGGGGAGTGAAGGAAGTGTTATTATTTATGATATGGAGGCATGACTTAACTCAAAGCAAATGTTGAGCTTCCTAATTGATTCTGTGTATAATTCAACACTCACAAACAATTCATTTTATATTATTATCGAATGATAACAGGTATGTAATGATGCTGGCCTTTAGTAGCTCAAGATTGAGCTTGTGGGAGAGGGTATATGATGATGTAAGTTCTCAACTAGTTGATTCATTTCAAATGTGGGGTGTGTACTGTATTCACCAAGATTATTAATATCTAACTATTTGATTCATCTAATTATCATTGTTATTTACTAATGGTATAGTATTTGATGTTGTGGGATTGTTTATTATTGTTTAGGGTATATTGGGGTGATGGAGTTGATGTATGCTATACAAATGTGAGTTGCATTTCAAATGTGGAAAGTGTACTGTTTTTCATCATGATTATTGATATCTAACCATTTGATTCATTCTATTATCATTATTACTTACCAATGGTACAGTATTTTGTTGTTGTGGTATTGTTTGTTGTTGTTTAGCGGCGGGGGTGATGTGTGCCGAGATGGTAAATTTGTGAGGCAGTCAAAATTAACATCAAAATGCCAAAAGAATGTAAATACACTCTAAAGGTAATCACCGGACTTCTATCTCGGGGGTGCCTGGACTAGGGGATTTTTATGGGCTTTTTTGGAGAGGGTCGGGTTTTAGTTTGGGGAGTTTAAGTGTACCTTGGGGGTACCCTTTATCATTTTGGGTAGAAAAAAGATTTTCGAGTTGCATTGTGTACTACCCATCACCTACGCTGCTCTCCTTCGACTTACTACACGCCGGCCGCCGGCAGCTCTGCTGTTGGCGCCATCCATACACTCTCCTCCTCTATTATATCCATATGTGATACTACTATCAATATAGATAGGCAGGAGAGGTGGTGGTGGGGATAGAGTGATGGGTGATGGGTGGTAGACGGGAGAGGTTGATGGATGATAATTATATGTTGATTTGCTACTATGTATGAGTATTGCTTTGCATCAGTTTATGATTATTCATGCTACCACTTACACATATTATTGTTTCTCTATTGCATATTCAGTCATCATCAATACATATATAATCACACCAATACAATGTCTCATAACTGCGATAGAGACGACATCAGCAAGACTGCACGTGATAGTGAGTCGGCATTAGCAAAATGTATTCCTTTTACATCGACACCCGCTGTTCAAAAGTCTATTGTAAAGGCTCAAATAGCTCAAACCCCATTGGTGGAACGAAGGACAGCTAGGTTCTTATATCAATCTCTCATGAAATTTGACTACTATCAAGACAGCACTCATGCCGCATTGGGTCCAACTAGTCCAGGACACAATCGAGTTGGATGTAATATTCACAGTGATGGTATCAACCATCGGCCAGATATCAATGAAGATGAACCAAAGAAACTTGGAATCAGTGATAACAATGCAGCAAACATCAAGATACAATCTCTTCTACACATTGCACTTATCATGTATTTGGTGGAAGTACTCGGAATGCATCCAAAGGATGAAGAGTATGTCGCGTATTACAGTTTTCTATGGCTCATTGGTAGTGGCATGGGCATTCACGGTGACTACCCAAACGAGGTAAAGAGGAAACTATTTTTCCTCCGCCTTAGTATCCAAATTGGAGAGGGGAGAAAGATTAGTTTCAAAGCGCACAAGTTTGAGGGAAATGATAAGAAGGCAACTCGTCTCTACAATGGCATTAGTATTGATAGCCTTGAAATGCGTGAAGGAGCTGATGCATATGCCATGACTTCCTTTTCAAGTGGTATGTTTCCATCATTCTGGAATGACAGTCAGAAGAATGTCGGTGTCCAAATGAAGCATGAGGTTGGAGTTACCAAAACAGGAAACGCTATGAACATTATTCTCGATGTTCCATTTCGATCATTGGAAGCAATGATGCAGGCATTGAAGATCTTTAGATTGACACCACTTGTCCTACCAACAGAGGATAGTATGGACACTTTCAAGTTGTTGGTGAGGAAGGTACAAGAAATGAGGGAGGCATGGAACTAAAGTATCAATGATTTGAAATCATTGACAATATTATGTACATATAATAAAGATAAGGATCATGAGATAGAGCCTCCATGAAGTCATACTCTTTATCCTCATAGGATGCTATACAAATGGATGAGAAGTATGAGAACCTTGCTATTTGGGTCGAGCGTCCAGACTTTATCAAGTTCATCCATGACAGCCTGCAACTTGGAACTACTCGCACCAGACAGAGCTGATTCTAGCGCTTCCCTCGCAACTACATCTCGTTGAGTATCAGTGTTTGGCGTGTTTTCCTTTTCAATCTTAGACTCTTGGCTTAGATACTTTGATGTCATCTCTCCGTTGTCATTTTTCTTGATTTGTATAAGTTGTGATATCTTTACATATTCATGACATACAGGGCATGATCCTCCTTCAACCTTTGGTTGCTGTGAAGATGTGCTCGACTTTTTGTTACTACGGACGACTTGTTCTCGAAACTCTGCCAATAAGCAATTACGATGAAAACTGTGGGCGCAAGGAGTGTGAATGGCATCCTCAACACGAGGCTCATCAAGACATATTGGACATTCATTCTTCAAGCATTCATCAGTTGATTGAACTGTTTGAGTCAGAGATTCAGCTACTTGTTTCACAAAGGAGTTCTTCTTGAACATTTTCAATAATGATCCGAGGAACTAAAACAAGGCATATGAGTATCCAAACTAATCCACACAGTATTAAGCACAGTATGAAGTGAAATTCTTCTTACCTTGTCATCAACATCTTCTCCACTACCGGCATCTTTGCTGGTAGGTTCGGTACCACTCTTCAACTTTGCCACCTCACTCGTCTCTAATCTCTTGCTCACTGTTAATGAGACATGATCACAAGCTTGACGCAAGCGTTGTAAAAGGCTAA
>Ga0214477_101601_pt1 | contig 10169 bp, 6 predicted proteins | sample M1_20Mar14CPVII9_FD_165058 | JGI IMG/M metagenome (GOLD analysis project Ga0214477, IMG submission 165058) | Marine eukaryotic communities from Monterey Bay, California, United States - M1_20Mar14CPVII9sort6BwellC16 | ecosystem: Environmental > Aquatic > Marine > Unclassified | place: USA...
AGGTTTAAAAGGAAGGGTTGGCCTGTATACTAATCGCATCTCTTAAGCGGCGAGCAAATAGCATAAACCCTCACGTGTATAGTCAAACAGTCCGACAGTAGCTACTTACGCCGCCTCCTTCATCATCTTCTGTAGTTGACCATCCAAAGCTTTTGTAATGTCTTCCTCACTTGCCCCCTCCTTCACCTCACTCAATGCACCTGCTGCTAATCGTTGTGCTGCTCTTCGTTTTCCAATCAATGACATATCTGATAGTGTCAGTGTAAAGCGGAGTGGAGTACGAATATAATTCACAGTTTGCTCTCGTCCTTCCAACAAAACAAAGATACCATTTTCTCCCAATGTTTTCACAGCGTCAGATGCAAAGAGGACGACCTCACCCTGCGTAACTTCGGCAACTGTTGGAATGTTTTTCGATACCTTGGGTACCTTTAGTTCGGTATTTTGTACTTCAGACACAAGTAGATCCAGTCCTAGGCCACAGATTTTGGTATCGAACTTCCCGTTGAACTGTAGGTTCGTGATATGTATATAAACGCATTAGTTTGGTGTATAGGCAGTGTAAATGTTGCACATATTATACTGTAAAAACAATAATTCATCGCATTTCCTCACCTTTCCAAACTCGAGCATACCAACAAAGGAAGCCAGATTTTCCTTTGTTAATGCTTTAGAAGGAACAAATCCATCGCAGTCGTCTTGCTGTTCACACCAGGTTACTGCAAGTAGTGTCACACTGCGGAATATGTTTCCATTTGACCAACATACAACTTGTTTATTGTCTTCCTTTTCTAGTTTGTCTTTGAGTGTTGCCACTGTGGTTCCCTTTTAGTTGCAAGAAGAGATGATATGTGCTGAGCAAATACATATAATAATACACTTATCAAAACAATTATTCATATGATGGTATCAATCAAGTGTGCCGACCGTATAACAATGTTCAAGCAAAAATACATTCACATAAAAAACAATTATTCATATGATATGATGTGTAGTACAACAACGTTTAGCTTACCTTTCCGGTACCTGATAATCCACAAAGTACAACTACACCACCACCGCTACCACCCTCGCTCTTTCGAACAGTACCCAAAATCTCGTCAGCAACTTGTGAAGGATTCTTACCCAAAACATCAATAGTAATGTAGTCTTCGGGTACAAAGTTTGGATCTAGTACACCCTTATCTTTGGCTATATCAATACCCTTTTGCAACTTTGATGCATCTTCATCATCGCGTTGAAGTATACCCTCTCCTTCTGACTTTGATAAAGATAGAAAGTCAGATGATGAACCATAATGTTCAATGATAGCATTGGTTGTAGTTGCATTTTGTTCAGATAATATATTATATGTAAAAGGCATGTTGCATCTAGTTGTTATTGGAAATGGACGTGATTTAGCTTGCAATATGATATTAGTATTGTGTGTTCTTCTATTTCTACTTGAGTGGTATGAAGATGTGATGGGAGGCTGATATCTAAAATGATTTGTAAATGCTGAAACTGTTCTTATTTGATGATTATTCGTTCGTAGGAGACGTAATAAGGAGAAGATTGACACTAATGTTGTAGCAGGAGAGGATGATTTCATCAACAAGTATCTGTAGCATATATATTGTTGACGGCAATGATATGAGGCCGGTCAAAGGTTAGAATAATATGTATCTATGCCAAGTTGAGTGAGGGAAACGGGAAAAGTCAATTTTAGAAGGGCGAGGATACCAATAAGGATACCCCATCCTTCCACCTTTATATAGCCCTTTGTGCTATGATTTATATCAATGATCAACTATTGGATTGTCTAAGCTAAAGATTCACTCTTGTATATGTATACGTGCATACTTTACTACTATTCTTAACAGCTAGCTCGGCCAGATAGATGAAACTTCTGTCACTTGCTAGTGAAAGACGGATATGCATACTTGGATTACTCTTGCTAGCTCTCTATACATATACATTATCCACTGCATTTCGACACATTACTTTGATGCTAGTATTGCAGCAACAACAATCAACATTCCACCAAAGATATCTTGCATTGACGAGACTTCTCCTAACAGTACAAAGGCACAAACAGCTGCAAACACAGACTCCATTGTCAGTATGATATTTGACTCGCTCGCTGACGTCTCTTGTTGTCCCTTTTGTTGCAATACATCGGCAACTACACCAGGTCCTACTGCAGAGTAGATTAACAGAACCCACACTATTACACTATTCCATCCCGACCAAAGAGGTTTCAATGCCTCTATCCAACCTGCTTGAAAAAAGGATGTACCTGCGGCTGACAATGCTGACATGGCTGTAGTTACAAACCAACCGCCATACATGACAGCCAACATTGCACTCTTTGTGAATTGTAAATCTAATTCCTTGTAAGCGTTTGCTAATTTTGATGTTCTAAAGATATATGTCGACCAAGATAAGGCGCCAAGTAGTACTAATATATCTCCCTGATTTGACATTGCAGAGTCAACAACTGTACTACCATCCACAACATCACCTGTTACTGCTGCTGTAGAAATGAGATATAAACCACCTAATGCTATTCCACATCCACCCCATACTTGTGACTTGATCTTTTCACCTGCCAATGCTGATATGAGTGGAGTCATAACAACACTAGTCTGAGTTAAGAAACTGGCACGTGCCGCTGAGCTGTATAGTAATCCTGCAGTACAGAAACCTTGAGCTCCAAAATTCCACAAAGCCAACTCCAAAGCACTCATCCACATTGGTCGGACTCCTTCTTCTTCAACTTTACTACTACTCTCATCCACATCTGTTGATGATTTACTATTCTTTTCGGATGCAATCATTATTGGGATAAAGGTCGCTACACTCAATAATTGTCTAACTAGACTTAGTACGCTTGCAGCCGGTGGCCCTTCTGTAGCATATACGCCACGCAATGTGACGTTCAATGTGCCATACAAGAATGCCACAAATAGCAGTATTAATCTACCTTGTGCTGTTTTTGATGTTGTGATTGACGATGTTATACTTGATAGTTTGTCTGTTACTGATGTTTTTGTTGTTGATGTAGTTGCAGATATTGCCTCGCCATCTCGACCTCGTTGTTGTCCGCCACCACGATTTCCTTCTCCTCGTTTGGTAGCATCTAGAAAGGTATCATTTTGTGTAAATCGTTTTGTGCATGTGATGTGTCTACTACGACTTGTCAATGCAAATGCAGATGAAAATGACATGATCAATAATTGCAACAAAAGCAATCTCGTCGGTCGAAGCATGATGATAATAGTCCGCTGTCTTGCAATACTACTTAACTCCTATCCATCAAGTCTACAAAACAAATATCTTATGTGAAGTCTGTGAAGTAGTGAGTAGTGGGGTGTCTGGATGATATATAATAAAAGTTAAGGTGATAAATTAACTAACTAAGTAATAACTGACGAACTTATTCCTATCACACCGAATGCCGTATTTGGGTATGGGTAGAAGTAATGCTTCAAACAACTGAGATTGATTGCAACTATCAAAGTTGTGTCCATCAATCCACTGATTGCCGGTCATGGGCTTTGTCCCCGGACATATGTTGTCAGCGGACCAACACCAGTTGTATGATTTAATAGACAGCCTGTTTCTTTTACAATTCAATTGACTTCTACTTCCATATGATTATAAGTTACTCATACCCTGAATATATGAGATAGCCGTCTGAAAGAACAACGAGTTGTTATTTCTGTTTTGTCCATAGTGTTTTTACTTTATTTTTTGACTTTCGGCGGATTTCAATAAATCGATCCTGCAATCGATCTCGTAATACGGCCTCATCGTCTATTAGGATATACTGAAATATTTAGTAAGCCATATTACTGATTTGTTAGTTATCCATAATCGTGAGTATCAATTAGTTCTGATTCAGTTAATGCTTTTAACAATTATAAACATAAATATTAACACATTGACTCTTACCTTTCATGCCTTTACCTCTTGATAATCCAATATAGGTAGCAATACAGCACGGATAGACAATAAAACATATTTCATATTGACTCATTCATACCTTTTTCAATCCTCTTCTTTCCCACAACTACACTATAGCACAGTTAGATACGATATAATATATACACCATGACATTACACGAGCTAGAAAATCCTCAAGCCCTATCTGGCTTTTTATCAACCCATCCACACAGTCTAATATGCTTTTCGGCAACTTGGTGCGGACCTTGTAAAGCATCGAAACCTCAACTTGAGGCATTAGCCTCCTCCTATTCATCGGACTCATCAACCAATGTGCAATGTGGGATAATTTATGAACATGTATTAGGGAATGATATACAAACATATAAAGTCCGTGCATTCCCTACATATGTTTTGTTTAGTGGTAGTTCAGAAGTTGGACGTGTTCAGGGTGTAAATTTTGACGGGATCAAGGAATTAGTCAGCAAGCACTGCACGCAAGCTAGTTTTGGTGGTGAAGGACAATCACTTGGCGGTGGTAGCAGTGCATCTGTTAGTGCAGCTGATGCAAGGGCACAACGATTGGCTAGATTTGGTGGTACTGCTGCTGCTGCTGCTGCTAGTCCTGAGAAGAAGTCCGAGGAAAAGAAGGAAGAGGATGTTGAAATGAAGGATGCTGAACCAAAAGCTGAAGAAGTTGCAACTAAATCAGCTGAGGAGGATACAAAAATGGATGTAGATGAACCAGCTGGAAAATCTGAAGAGAAGACTGAGGAAAAGTGCACAGAGGTGGAAATGATTGACCCGACAGAAGACCTAAAGAAGGAAGATATTGAAATGCTAACTTCATCAATGGGATTTTCAGAACTTCGTGCACAAAAGGGGTTAATCAACGGCAATGGTGGTACAGTTGAGGGTGCTGTGGAATGGTTATTAGCACATCAGGGTGATGCCGATATTGATGATCCAATTGAGAAGGTACCAAAGAAGTCTGAAGGATTAGTGGCACAATCGTACAAGTGTAACGAATGTGGTAAGATTCTTAGCAACATGGCCAACCTTGAATTACACGCCAACAAAACTGGCCACTCAGACTTTGAAGAGAGTACTGAAATCAAGAAGCCCCTCACCGAGGAAGAAAAGAAGGCCAAGATTCTTGAAATCAAAGCATTACTCAAAGCTAAACGTACCGAACGCGAGGAGACTGAAAAGAAGGCAAATGTCGTGAATGAGAAGCAACGTCGTAACATGGGGCAGTTGGCAGCTAAAACTCGTGAAGAAATGGAGATTGATGCACGTAAACGTTCAGCACAGCAGCGTAAGAAGGAGAAGGAAGCAGCTGTTCGTGAAAGGCAACGTATCCGTGCCGAGTTGGAGAAGGATAAACGTGAACGTGCTGCTAATAAGGGTAAATTGAAGAGTAATTTGGGTGTGGATGGGTACAATCCTTCTGCTATTCAATATGATGTTGGAGGTGATGATGCAGATGAAGAAGGTGCTGCCAAAAAGCCCAAGACGAAGACACCGCCAAGTGTTGCCAAGATGGATGAATATATTACCAAAGTCTCATCATATCGTGCCGGTGGAGATGGCGGAAACTGTCTCAAGATTCTCAAGGCATACATTGGTAATGTTGTTAAGAATCCCGATGATCCCAAGTATCGAAAGATCAACATGGAGAACAAGGCATACAAGACAAAGGTAAAACCATTTCTTGGCGCTAAGAATTTGCTGTTATGCCTAGGATTTAGTGTCAACGAGGAAGGTACTGCTTTGGAGTTGCAAGAGGATGCTGATATGAAGGCGCTGGAAACCGCGGTGGGTAAGGTCGAGGCTGCTTATACCAATTACATGAAGTAGAGAGAATGTTTTTTTTAACTGATTGGATGTTGGGATTGCACGCAGAGTATTTCAAGAGGCAAGGAAGTAGTGGTACTCTGATAGATAGACATAACCAATGCTGTGAATAGATGATCAATGCACTCTCTTGTGTTGAATTCATATCTCAGTATGCATATTATCTACAGCCTCGCTCTCTCATCTTGTTGATTGATCAATCTACTGTTATGTCTTCTCTGTTCTCTTTGTTGCTGAATCAGTTGCTCATCTTCCCAACTTGCTCCTAACCTTCTGCCACTACTACCACCTCTCCACCAACCAAATCCATATGAAGTATATCTAATCCAGTATATCAATATAAATGCATATGCCATGCCAAATACACAACCAACTAGGTGGGCACTGTGATCGATACCATCTCCCTCTAGCAAAGTTGATAACCGAAGATCGTCTAAAGTAATAGGAGATTGGTTCAAATCGTATGCCAATGTTGCAATTATGATGAAGAGATCAAATGTATCCATAGATCTATGATAAGGAGAGAAGGCTGATGTTAATAATCTCATACCCATCCACCCATACACCACGCCACTTGCTCCGATCCTATAAATGATTTGATTATACCACAAGGAAACTTTAATATCTACATTTTGTACTGAAGTTGTTAGATCTGCCCATGCATTAGTAAAGTAACTCGATACATCAGTACCGAGTTTATCATTGAGTGAATCACAGAACCAATGTGTACATCGACTTGCATTTCTTGCAACTCTCAGCTTGTTATCCCATTGATAGTCATGATATTGACTAAGTAGTTCAACTCCAAGAAATGCTCCTAATCCACATGCAACATATGATATGATAATCACAAATGTAGATTGCCACCGTGATGACGACGTATAGACAAACAGTTCAGTACCATATCGATTTAATGCAAGCATATTCATAAAGAGATGAGTTGGATCCATATGAAAGAAGATTGACAATAGCATTGATTTTAGATTTCCATCATGTATTCGATAAGTTCTCTTGAGAGAAAGGTATGGTTGGAGCTCATCACGATAAGAGTATATAAATATATTGATAAGTATGAGAAGATATAGAGCTATCTTAGCCCTTTCACTTGTTCGTCGACTCATACCTACTCTCCTCCTTATATCTGATGCTGTTGTCGGTAACGATGGTGCTTTATTCTAATACCACGCCCTTCTAATAACTGAAATCTCCCCTCCTCGCAATTGCCTGTTGAAACTTTAGAGGATACCACAAGGTATCCTTTAGTACCACCCATCCACATACTTGTGCATGCATGACTCTGAGAGGATGAAGCAGTCTACATAACTTGATACAGTCAAGCAAAGTCTACATGTTGACGTATGATAGCGCTATGAACTATCTTTATTGGTTAGTCGATTACATGTTCGTCTGTTGAAATCTTCTTCTCAATGTATTATCATTGACCTTCTTCTTTGACCTTGACGAGCTATCCCAAGGCGATTCTAACGGCTTACGTCTCCTCTTCTTTTTCGACATTCTAAATATATCATCATCAGGAGGTGGTTGATACTCTTCGGTATATCTTCGTGAGGGTGCGGCTAAATTCTCCCATCCACCCTTTCGATTACGAATCAGATGTTCGGCAACATGAAGCTTTGGCTTAAAACTATGTAACTCTTCTAAACGAGTCCTGTCTTTCCTAGCCGCAATATCCTTGGCCATTCGACTGTGAAAGTCCCCTCGTGCCTTTTCAACCTTGTCTAGAAGTTCTTGTTGATGTTGACTCTTCCGACCACCTACTAATGAGGCTCTCCGTTCTTCTTCGATTCGTTCAACCACAAGACTACGGCGATGTTGACTTCTCCTCTGCCGTTCCTCAAAGCTCTTAATCTCAAACTTACTTTGAGGTTGGTAGATTTGCTTTTCCTTGCCTCTTCTACATTTATCATTTTGACATTCCGTCTTATCATGTATCATCTCATCATACGTCTGACAAGTACCACACTTGGGACACTTCTTCTTATCAGTTCTAGCTTGATATAATGCCTCGGCGGTTGCCCTAGCCATACTTTCTCTTCTCTCTTGTTCCATTGTTTCCATCCTTTCAAGAAAGTTTGGTCCGTAATCCGATTCATCATCAACAGATTTCTTCTTCTTTGTCTTGTCGCAAGTATTATCTGATTTGGGTTTTATATTCTCCTTATTATCATAGACGTGATGCTTGGCCGGTTGTGCTAAACGTTCAAGTCGTTTCTTGGAGTATCGAAGAACCTTCTTGGTAGACTTTTCTTGCTCAGCTTGTGTTGCCTTGAGCTCTTCTGCCTTCTTGAGCTTCATCGCTTTTGTTTGGGCATAGGCACATCGTGGTACAAAATCGGACGGTTTCTTAATCCTTGGTTTTGGCTTGGATTGTTGTATATTATAATGTGTCTTCTTTGCTTTTGGTATCGTTTGAGTCTGAGCATCGGATCGGCGAGGCTTCCTTTTGTCTTGACGACGTGAAAGTGGTTTCTCTTCTGTGCTATTGCTATCAATCGACATTTGAGGATTACATTTATCAACAAGCTTGTTAGTTGCCTTATCGGTTTTTATCTCAACCGGCGGCTCCATTGATTCATCATCTTGATTACAACAAACGGCAATGTTCGACGCTACTTCAACATATTCCTCTTCCTCATCAGATTCATGGTCAAGTATGTATGATAACTCATCGACATATTTAGCTGGTTCGGGCATTGATGATATGTTGATCGTTACTTCTTCTCCTTTTGGTATAGATTCTTCCACATGATCACAGTTGGACTTGGCTGAAGAAGATATCGGCTCTTCATGATTGGAAACATCGTTCATGTTTACATCCATACTCTTCTCTTTAATAACATCATGTTGAGTAGGAATTTCTTCCTGATCTTCTATCTCAAGGCATACTTCTTCAGTATCTTTAGTAACACTCTTAACAGTCGTCTTCTCGACATGATCTACTTCTTGCTCAATTTCCTGTTGAACTGGGGTATCCAAAGGTGAACAACACTGATCCTCTTGAGTCTCAAGACATTCATCCATATTTGTATCATCATTATCATCTTTCTGACTTGTTAGATTTTGATCCATTTCAGCCTTATCTTGAGTTGAAGAGGCATATTCCGAGGTTGATTTATCATCAGTTGGAGCATAGTCTGAGGTTGATTTATCATCAGTCGCCATCTCCTCATCTACACTATTTGTGGTAGAGTCAACATCCATGTCGTTTGGCTGATTCTCGATATCTCCTTTTCCAACATCTTGTTGTTGCATAGAACTACTAATTGATGCCGCATCATCTTCTTTTGTTCCATCAACTACACATTTCTCCTTAGAAGAAGTGTATGTAGTAGTAGATGATGAAGAAGAAGATGAACTTTCATTTTTCAATGATAATGCCGATGTAACTGCAAAATCTTCATCCATAGAATACTCCTCAACGTGATCATCATGATTATGCTGCGGTTGTGGAAGTTGTTCACCTAATTCTTCCTCCCCCTTAACTACAGAAGGCTCTCCAATAAAATCATCATGTTCTTTCGAATCTGTACATGTCTCTGGAATATGAGATTTAACACTCTGTTTAGTTGAACATACACTGGTAAAATCCTCATCTATTGAATATGAATCATCTTTCGATTCTTCTTCTTCTTCCCGTTTTTGTTGAGATTGTACATTTATATTCTCCTCTTCATTGCAATGTTCTAATTTTGAACTACTAGTTAAATGTGTTGTTGTACTCGAAGCATGATGCCTTCTACTAATACTACCAATAGAACGTTTTGATATTGATGTATTCACAGTAAAGTCATCATCCATTGAATAGGAATCATCCTCCTCTTCTTCTTTAGTTTCGCCATCATCAATTGCAATTGAATAATGAGAAGATCTCTGAGAAGAGGTTGAGAATTTATTCAGTTGTTGTGAAGATGATGATTGTTCAGATTCATCATGCTCATGAATTGACGATAATCCAAATTGAGATTGTCCACCATATTGACTTGCAAAGTCTTCACTGTATTCATCATCGTTGTATGAATCGTCATCACTACTCATCTTTTATCTTCCCCCATCAAAAATTATGAGAGTGCGTGAAAAAGATATTTAGGATACGTAAAAGATATTGTGTTCATTGATAACAATCATGGAGAGCGACAACAAACCATCGAGAGATGAATAACAGCCATCTGCAATAGAATAAAGGATTTAACGTACGTGTTAGTCGTTAGTGTACGGCGTGGGAAATTAATATGAATTCTTCGCCCTTCCCCATAATAAACGGTCGCCTACCTAAAGATGTATATGCATTGCAACGACTTGATGGCATGCTGTATTGATCTTCCATTAGTTCGATATTGTTAGACCATAAGTAGTGCATCCAGAAT
>Ga0214477_101603_pt1 | contig 10158 bp, 10 predicted proteins | sample M1_20Mar14CPVII9_FD_165058 | JGI IMG/M metagenome (GOLD analysis project Ga0214477, IMG submission 165058) | Marine eukaryotic communities from Monterey Bay, California, United States - M1_20Mar14CPVII9sort6BwellC16 | ecosystem: Environmental > Aquatic > Marine > Unclassified | place: USA...
AGTCCTTACCTATACATGGGATGGCTTTGACAAGCATGATGGCCATTTACATGCTTTCTTATTTTTTTTGTTTTTTCATATGAATCTCATTTTTGGTATCCTTGCCTTCTTTTATTAAATTTTATCATGATGAACATTTAAATGATATGAGTTAGACCACATTTGATATGTTGGCCACCTTATGACTATTATTTTTGAAGGCGCTAGGACCTTTTTAGTATAAAACAACAAGGGGTGTGAAGTTTTGAGTTGGCATGAAGTTTGCTTTCTTCTTTTCAAGACAATTTACGATGAGTCACTGTCGTACTAATGTCTGAGTCATCACGCGTCCTACTTTAAGTATGCAAAAATGAAACACATCGATTGCTTGCTCAGTATTATTGCAACAACACATCATCATTGCTTGATTGCACTGAACGATAACACATAACGATTGCTCGCTTGCTCATTACATATGCAAACACATCATTGCTCCTATTAATGCTGACTCGATTGATCACACATTAGTGCACGACAATTCAGCTCATAAAATCAATTATCGATCATCTACATTATCATCAACTACAACAACTAACAATCATGAAGCTTATCATCGCCTCCGTCGTTGCCGGCTCAGCCGCTGCTTTCACCACTAACACTCCATCTACCAAGACATCCACCGCAATGAATGCATTCTCCTTTGGGAAGAAGAAGGCTGCCGTTGTTGCCGCACCTTCTTTCACCATCGATTCCATCCCTGGTGCATTAGAACCAGTGGGTCTGTTCGATCCTCTTGACTTTGCTTCCAAGACCGATGAAGAGGGTTTGAAGAAGTACCGCGAAGCTGAATTGACACATGGACGTGTTGCCATGCTTGCTGTTGTTGGATTTCTTGTGGGAGAAGCTGTAGAATCAAAGACCTTTCTTTTCAACGGAGAGATCCAGGGACCAGCCATCGATCAATTGCAACAAGTGAACCCTATCCTATTTGCTCTTCTTGGAGCACTTATTGCAAAGGCCGAGACTGTACGAGCAGAAAAAGGTTGGGTTGAACCAAGCAAGGTTAGATATGACAGACCAGGACAATTGAGAGATTCTTATGTTCCAGGAGATCTAAACTTTGATCCATTGCAATTAGCTCCCGAGGACCCTGATGAGTTCTTTGTAATGCAGACAAAGGAGTTACAAAATGGGCGACTGGCTATGCTTGCCGCCGCAGGTTTCATCGCACAAGAGTTGGTGGATGGACTTGGAATTGTTGATCACTACACTGCCGGACTTATCGAGAAGGCTGTTCAACTATAGACAGTTGATATTATATCTCTCGGTGCACCGCCAACCAATGTACAATAGAGTATAGGTCTAATATTATAGAATAAAGCAGCAGACAACACACACCTACTTGTACCTATCTTTTGCAATAGCTTGATGTAGTCGACTCTCAAACATTTTCTCTACTTATGAACATCTCTTCGTGATGCAATCAAATCGTGTAGTATGTCACAAGATGTATCTTAAATCATCATTGGGCAACTTCATCTTCAGTAGGTATTGAGATAATATCATACATATGAGATAAACAATGTAACTCTAATGTGTTTACTTCTTCTTTAATATTTCTAGTCCACCCATGTATGGTCTCAAAACATCAGGCACAACAACATCGCCTTCCATAGTTTGATAGTTTTCCAATACAGCGACTAACGTCCTACCTACAGCAAGTCCACTTCCATTAATTGTATGACACAGCACTGGCTTTGGTTTCTTGGCCTTCTTCTTCTTACCACCCTTCTTTTTTGCTGCATCATCATTCACGCTTTCCTCTGCCTTTGCCTCAGGACGATATCTCAATGCCATTCTTCGACTTTGAAAGTCACCAGTATTGGAACAGGAGCTAATCTCCCTAAATTCCTTAGTCGACGGTAACCAAGCTTCCAAGTCATAACAAAGTTGAGCACTAAAGCCAACATCACCAGAACATAATCTCATTTTACGATATGGGATTTTCAACTCTTCTAAGCACTCCTCTGCGTGTCGTGTAAGTTTATGATGTTCATCATCTGACGTATCAGGCGTTGTAATCTTGACCATTTCAACCTTGTAGAATTGATGTGTACGGATCAATCCTCTCGTATCTCGACCATAACTCCCAGCCTCGGCACGAAAGCATGGTGTTAATGCACAATAACTCAATGGTAGGTCTGCCTCATCTAGGATCTGATTCGAATGCATATTCGTTAATGGTACTTCAGCAGTGGGTATCAAGAAGGCATCTTCTCCATTACATGTATGTGATTCGGGTACAATTTTGAACAAGTCTTCTTCAAACTTTGGTAATTGAGATGTTCCTTCTAATGCTGATCGGGAGACTACTAATGGAGGTGATACTTCAGTATATCCCTTCTCGGATGATCTATCAAGAAAGTAGGATGATATAGCACGTTCTAACCTTGCGACATTTCCAGTAAGACTTACAAATCTTGCCCCAGACATACCCACGGCTGCTTCAGAATTCCAACCACCCAACTTTGTGGCTACATCATCATGCCATAGTGGTTCAAAGTCATCTGTCCATCCCAATTCTTTCGGTAATGAGTTAACATCACCCCATTCATTTACAATTTCATTCGATTCCTCATCAGCTCCATCTGGTACATTATCATCCAACAAATTTGGTAATGATGCCAATAATGTATTAACTTGTGATTCAACACCCGCCAACTCCTCTTCAACTGCAGCTGCATCCTCACCAGCAATAGATGCCTTTTCTTTTAAACTTTTAATCTCATCAGTTTCCTCACCCTTACTTTCTCTCATTAACTTTCCAACATTACCAGAACATTCATTTCGTGTTTGCAATGCCTCATCTCGTTTTTTGATTAATGATACACGGTCGGTATTGAGTGTTGATATAGTTTTGGCAGCATCTAATGTCGTATCGGATGCTCTTCGAGATGTCAAGTGTGATAGTACAATATCAAGATTCTCAGAGAGTGTTCGTGCATCTAAACTTGATGGCAGGGAAGCTCGTGATATACGGTTATTAATAAGTGTAGGAGAGGTAGTTGCTTCAGTTTCAGTATCAGTTGCAGTAGAAGAGAAAAGTACTGACGATGGTTGGAGGAATGATGATGTACCTCTTGTGTTCACATTGTTAGAAGTAGAGAATGCCCTAGCTACACGGAAACCTCCGCTCGAAAACATTGCAGCGGTGATTGATATCATAATAAACTTCATCTTCGTTACTCTATTATGCTAATAGTTTATCTATTACCACCCTATTCTATTGCAATGTTGTTGTGATGACGATGAATGACGGGGGGCGGGGGAGAGAAAACTCAGAGATACCTCGATTAGAGGTATCTTTTTTTATTCTTAGAGGCAACTTAATATGTAGGCAAGTCAACTTGATCATGACGGCACCTATTAGCTCTCTCTGTACGGCGGCGGCAAGCAGGGCATGTTATAACAGTAGAGATATTATATCAAAGATTAGGTTTTATAATATTGTTGGAATCAATCATAAAAGATACCCAACACATCAAATAAGATACAATTTCAGTGATGATGGGAATAATAAGAGTAATGGTATTGATCGCAGTAAGTTTACCAATGAGGTGAAAGTGAGAATGCCAGATGTCGGAGAGAATGATGAAGGTGAGTAGTATGGTTAATGTACTATCAGGAATTATTAAAACCTATAACATGGTGTTCTCATACCGCGTCACCACACAGCTTTAGGAGTGATACAAAAGTGGTTTAAGAAAGAAGGTGATTTAATAAAGCAAGATGACGTTATTTGTGATATAAGAACCGAGATGTTTACCTTCGGAATGTTGACAGATGATGCATATGATTCGATAATGGGAAAGATCTTGATACAAGAGGAGTCAGAACCAATTGAGCCTGGCACTGTTATATGTACAACATTAAACGAAGGAATAGAAGAGAAGGAGGAAGAAGAGGAAGATACAAGAGATGACCAAGAAGTAGGGCTTTTCATAGATAGTAGAGACCAAAAATGATTCCTAACTTCAATGAAGATAGATTGAGCGAGTCTGAGATTACTTTTGCAGGATTCTTTTTTACATTATACTGCTCCCCCATTAACACCCCTATAGTTCTAAAAACCTAGCTTGTCTTATTTAGATTCCCTTTAAAAAGATGGAGGATTCATAATGTCAAAAGAATATGCATGCTCTCTCTTTTCATCACCACCTGTAGCGTCAGGATTTTCCGTTTGCTTTCTCAGCTTTTCGGCCTTTGCCTTTTCTTTCACTGGCATACTTGTTACTGGCTCATCTTGACCATCCTTCATCATCTCTTCCTTACTTAGGAGAAGATATCTTTTCTCCTCACATCCATATGCATTTGGAGTCAGTTCAATAACTGTATTTAGTGGAATACTCACATAAGGAGCCTCATCGCGATCTAGACCCATGAAATATGCATAGAGTAATCTATGAATGCCCTGATGACCTAACAAGATTAATGACACAGTATTGAATCAGATTATGACTGATACAAACTGCACAAAAAACCTAAATGCACACAACTTTCAAACTTACCAACAATCAATATAGGCTCACGAGTACGTTCAATATCCAACACAATAGTCTCAAGCCGCAGCGTGACATCCATGTATGATTCACCCCTGGGGTATCTATATGTCAATTTATCCTCTTGACGTCTTGCAAATTCATCTGGATACTTCTCTTCAATCTCTTTGTAAGTTAACCCATCACACATTCCAGCATATAGCTCATCCAGATTCCTACGAGCTCTTGCTTGGAACTGAATCCATTCCACTTCATCTCCGTTATCCCATTTATGACTTTTAATTGTTTCACGACGGATGAATTGAGCAGTCTCTTTAGTACGTCTTAATGTGGAAGTCCACAATCGTGCAGGACAGGGAATACGTTTCTCTTCTCCAGTTTCTTCATCTTTTACTACTTGTGTACCAACAACATCACGAGCAAAATCTGCTAACCGACGAGCATACTCAAGTCCAGCTTCAGTAAGACCAGCATCTCCACCAATTTTACCAAGAAGATTGTACTCCGATTGACCATGACGAGATAGGTAGAAAACACGAGGAAGGGTATGAAGATTCATAACAAATTGTACCACCTGTGTAACGAGAGAGAAACTTTATTAGTATAATACAAATGTTGTAGATGTTTCATTCACAGCAGCTCTCACCTTCTGTGGTAAATATCCTCTCGTATTATGTACAATGAATGTTTGGTTGTTGATAATCTTAATATGTGAGCCATCCCTTTCATCTGCAGTTTCATATACACTCATATAATTCTCCCTCTTCTGTTTAAAGTCATCAAAGGCTGCAATAGGATCAATGCCTTCATAGTCGGGAGCATTCATTGCAATAGTGCGTATATTATGTTCAAAGAGCTGTCGAATAGGATAAGATCAAAATATCAGTATATAAGTATGTAAAAAGTATAATACATATAAAACATATAAAACACAAGTTAACTCACATCCTCTTTATCACAAATAGTTTCCATGACAATAATCTTGCACTTTAATGTCTTCAATGCAGCTCTAATATGATCTCTCCTCTTCCTTGTCGAGTTTGTAGAATCGAGAATACCCACACGTACACCATCCTCTTTCATAAACTTTGTCAAGTCTGCTAAGGCTGAATCACAAGCCTGTTGTCTTTTTTGCATAAACTCTTCATTGGAATGATCAAAGAACTCTGCCGGTAACTTTGCCCCATATAATTCACGTCGGTAATCACCTACATTGAATATCTTAGTTTCCATTGCTAAGAAGAAGTTGATATATCGAGCAATACGATTTGCAATATGTGTTTTGCCCGTGGCTGGTAGACCACACATAACTATAATTAGCTTTTCTGTTGCCGTACAATCACCACCGACCACCTCAAGCGGTGTAGCATTTTCGCCTTCGGGTATAACATGTGGAGTTGGATTGTAATCAGCCATGTTGGTGCTGTTGTTTTTACTAATACAGCCTTTTTGGAAATTTAAGAAATCGAGCGGAGTTCACTTGTGATTCCACTTCAGCACCAAGTACCAACGACAAATATACCCGACCTGATAATGTTATCACCTAACTAACATATTATTCCTCCGTCTAATGGCAGAGTTAAACACTTGCACATACGATACTTTGTTCCTCCCCTTAAAATTTTGTTTTAGCTAGAGAGACATGAGATACCGTTTGGTACTCGAGTCGCTTGTATATATATTGTTATTCTTTGCTTGGCTGGAGCAACAAGGAAATGCTTCCAATCCACCGATCTACTCAGCGTTACCTTGAGATATGCCAGGATATGTTTCAAGTTCCCCTGTACAGTACCTTGATAGTTAAGATATATGTTGATATATTTGAGGTATCCTCGTACGATGGGAGTGGTTTAGAGCCACTCCTTTATTGTCTATTATTCTAGATCATATATGTAGTGGTATATGATAGAAGAACAGCTTTAATCTTACTTTACCGTTGTTACAACATAAAACTCTACTTGTATTATACATATACTACGAAACAAAATCACAACAGGAAAGTTTATGCTCTGTTGAAAGCATCCAATACTTCCTCTTCCAGTGTTTTCTCAACTTGTATCTCACACTCACGAACTGCTACATAAGCTGTACTCAACTCCGAGCCCAATACTGATAGCAAGAGTTCATTCTTCTTCAATAGATCAAGACTGTCTTGCAATGTATTTGGTAGCGGTTCATTTGCAATATCATCAATCATTGGTCTTAGTTTCTTCTTGCTCTTCATCCCGTCCATTCCTGCTACAAGAATCATTGCCAACTCGAGGTAGATATTGGCAGTGGAATCAGAAAGCTTTAGTTCGACGTTGGTAGCTTCCTGTGTATTCAGATCGACACATACACGAAGGGGAACCTCCTTGTCTTCTGTTGACCAACCTACTGAACTTCCAGTCCAACATCCTGGTCCCATACGACGAAATGAATTGACAGTTGGAAGACTGAAACTAAGCAAGGATGGTAGATGATCTAAAATACCCTCAATGAACGAAGCTCCCTGTAGACTGATTCCAGTAGGTTGTGTTGGATCTGAAAAGGCATTGTCAACATTCGAAGATACATTCCGAAAGGAAAAGTGTAAATGACATCCACTCCCTGCCGTCATCATTGATGTTTTGGGTAGGAATACTGCCTTCATTCTGTGCTTCTTTGCACAAGCCGATATAGTTTCTCTTGCCAATACGACATCATCTGCTAGTTGCAAAACGTTGCTTGAATAGCCGAGTACTACCTCAAGTTGACCTGGAGCACTCTCGGTATGTATCAACTCAATGGGAATATCTTGCTCGCCAAGTTGATCATATAATGTACTAATAAACTCTTCTTGTTCATTGAGTGTAGCCGCAGTGGCATATGTCATCATATCTATCGGTTGTGGAATACCATCTTTTGTTTCAATGTGAAACAATTGAAACTCGAGCTCAGCACCGACACAGAACTCTACACCAAATCCGTCTCTTGCCTCTTGTAATACTCGTTCTAACAATCCTCGATTGCATAATGGACTAAGCTCCTTTGTCTGTTGGTTGTGACCAGTACACATTACCATTGCTGTTTGTGGTGCATAAGGTAAGATTCGTAGGCTTGAAAAGTCTGGTTGTAGAGTAAGGACATTACGACCTGTTAAGTTGGAAGCTGGAACCGTAATATCGGCATGCGGTGGCAGACCAGCAAAGCATATCTCTGCTTGATATGTTGCATTATCTAATGGTCGGTTCATTGCAATTGCCGAGTTCTTTTGTGTCCGACTGGGAAGTTTGGTCATTGCATGCGAGATTGGTACTGTCTTACATCGGATTGTATTGAATGCATCAACGACGGTATATCGTAGAAACTTGACACCAGCGGCACGAAGAGATCGTAGTATTGCTTCTTGACATCCTTCATCTGTTCTTCGTAGATACTCTGATGTCTTTGGAATTGACATTGTATGCTGTTGTTCTTGTTGTTTTTCTTCGACGGTAGTATCTTGTGTTAAAGACCATTCATCGTCGGAGTTTGCTGCTTGAGTAGTTGACATATTATATATTATTATGTTGTTGGTAGTATCGTCGTAAAGTATGTTTGCTGTTTTAGATTGTAGATTTATGAGAGGATGATATGATTATGTAGTGATATCATCTTGCAAGACATCAAAAATGCCCAGCAGTTTTGTAGCTAAACTAAATGGTTACGAGTTACGAATCAATCATACCACAAAAACTCCCTCGGGGGGGGGGACGGAAGAGGACACACTTCCTGACTCAACGCTCAGCTATATAAGACAAACTTGTCAGGAACTAGTGACACTCAGCAGAGGTTACACCAAGTCCAAGATCTTTCAGCTATCTGATAGTCAGATGTGTTCATAAAACCAATATTTGGCCGATACTAAACATCACATCACAACATACTCTTCAAAACATACACATACCAACACAATTACAATGACATCTTATACAATATACAAACAGAACTATTTTACTCAGAAGAAAGGAACAGAGTCAGTTCCAAACGAATGTAATGCAACATACTTGACATATAAATTTAAGGGTCACCAACCAGAAGTAAAGCAAAGGTTGCCAAGCAGCTATCACAAGGTACAAAGACAAGAATGAGAGGCAAATTGGGAATGTTTGGAAGAGAAATGACGTGGGAAAGAACAGAATGAAACACAGCATATTTGTTAGTTTACTAAGACAATAAACATTCATATTAGATATATGTAGTTCTCATACTTTTGAGCTTTGAGATTCAATCCCATTCTCTCCAAAACAGAACAACAAGCAGGCTCAAGCAGGACAAGTGAAAGTGGATGTCTGCTCTGATCAGCCTCTACCTTAGCCTCGATGTGCAGCGGCCAGTTTCTTGTCTCTTTTGATTCGGTCTCTCTCAACCTTATTATGTGCAGCCACTCTATCGTTCTCCTTCCGCAGCAAGTCAAATATTTTTTTCGCCTTGTCCTCATCTCTATCAGGCAATAAGTGTGTCTTTATGTTCATGACACTCATTTTCATAAGTGCCCTGCCGTCATGTTTCTCAGTCAATTGTACTCCGCTCACCTTCTTGTGAGCTAAAAACTTGATGAGCCGCTCATGAGTCCATTGCTTTGGAGCCAAGACAGCTGTTCTTGTTGCAGTAGTAAGTGTTGGAGGTTCAACAGTGCATGCAGAAGATTCCTTGATTTGATCCTCAACCCCTACAATGGATGCCACGGTCTTGAGAGTTTCCATGGTGTGGTTTGTATCTGTTGCATTTGGGGCAACACATGCAATAACACATAGACGTGCCCCGTCTCTGACAAAACTCTCCTTCAAAATACGAGTTAGACTACTCGACCGAAAGGGAACCACTGTAATGTCGTTTGCTCTTGCTCTTATGCACTCCTTGAGAGAATACAAAGATGCATTGATTTCACTCGACTCCTTCTGTCTTTCACTAGAGTGATACATACTATCATGCCTCCGTTCTGATCCCGCGCAATCTATGAGCGTCAACAGACCCCTCTTGGACGATATATTCTCGTTCGTTACTGATATTTGACAAACAGCGTGTGATCTGCTTGAAACCCCATTCTTGTCGGTCGCCTCTGTTGCTCTCCTGCCTTTGGCCATCAAGATTCGACTCAATAACTCCTCAGGAGAAGTCACCTCACAAGATGCAGCATTTAGGATTCTAACAGAGCCATCTTTGTCCTCAGCTAATTTGACATCTCCAGACTTTTTCACTAATAGATCTCTGATTTCCTTACTACCACACAACTCTACAAATTGAATCGTCACAACTGGTTGTGATTCATCGTGGGAAGTATCCAAGGCTTGAAAGATGCTGTGGGCCATTCGTGTCTCAATGCCTGTCATTGTAAAGCTTTTCCCGGCACCAGTCTGGCCGAACATTAATATAGTAGACACACCACCATTCATTACAGCATCTAATACTAAAGGCTTGGCAATATGTTTGTATGTGTCATCATCACAGCAATGTTCATCAAATGCTGCAGTGACGGGATACCGAATATGCTTCATCATCATCCTCTTCATGTCTGGAAGATGCGCGTTATCACGATTTACGAAGAAGAAAGAGAGATAATTGTAACATATGTTAGTACTAGTGAGTTGCAAAGGCAATCAAATATAGACAGACCGAG
>Ga0214477_101605_pt1 | contig 10152 bp, 6 predicted proteins | sample M1_20Mar14CPVII9_FD_165058 | JGI IMG/M metagenome (GOLD analysis project Ga0214477, IMG submission 165058) | Marine eukaryotic communities from Monterey Bay, California, United States - M1_20Mar14CPVII9sort6BwellC16 | ecosystem: Environmental > Aquatic > Marine > Unclassified | place: USA...
TATCTTTCGCATCGAAGCTTCTTAGTGTATCTCTGGTACTCATTATTTCTGGTATCTTTTTGATTTTACTAAGAGCTGCTAAGCTTTTGTTTTTAAGTATTTTTAAGTCCATACTTGGTCCTACGTATAAAACACGTGTCCATATCTTCTCGGACTTGAAGTTAGCTCTATTACTTATAGTAAAAGTCTGATGTGACATACTTAAAAATAACACATCCACCAACCAACTCCCCAGCTACGCTGTGTCTGATATAATTCTTGCAATAACACCCAGCAACAAACAACAATGGCAGGCCGTATAAAAGCTCTATCCCTCTATAAGAATATACTTCGTGCTCATGATAAGTTTCTACCCCATGAGATGAAACAACTTGGAGATGCGTATGTAAAAAGCGAGGTAAGTCAAAATGTTAATGTATGTATATTATTATGTGTTTGTTTGTAGTGTGTTTTGCAATAGTTGTCGAGAGATTCTTGTATAAACTAGAAGCTTCGGGCTACTCGGATTTGCTGATCTGATCTTATCTCGGTGTATATGCCCATCTTTTGTGATATTATCTCACCTATCTTATCAATCTTCACATTACATATCAATATACACATCTCAAAAGTTCAAGTTGCACAAAGAGGCGAAAGCAGAACAAGTTACATTGTTTTATACTGAATGGGAAAAGTATCTTGATCATGTAGAACGAACAGGCAGAGAGAATAAAGCAATTAATGCCGGTTTGTTGGACGGAGTACAACAAGAATCATCACAGAGTATTGATACAATGGTAAAGCAACATACAACAACAAATAATAATAGACAATTTGGACAAAATGTACCGAATGATATAGAATTGAATGATGAACAGAAGAATCAGCTTATCAAACTAAAAGAAGAGGCGATTAAAGCAGGAGAAGGGAAGATATGAGCTCATTCACTCAGCTGAACCTAATCATAATATTACTCGTTTCATTATTTTAGAATAAATAATGTAAACAAGGGAGGCACTAAATGAAAAAGTTTGCTTCCCATACATATATAAATCTGATCTTTCCATTACTTCTGATTCTCTCAGATCAGTCAACTCTTTACTTAGGAAAGCTCATGGTTTATCTTCTTGCCCCTTGAGAGACTCGGCAAACTTTTCAAAGAAGTTTGCAAGTTCAGTGTCTTCTGATATCAAGCTTCCTGAATTATTTCTGACTAGACCCCTTGATTGTGTTCCTCCTCCTTCCATTTGTCTGTTTTGCTCTTGCAATTGTTGAATTTGCAGTTGTTGTTGCTGCAGCTGCAATAGTTCTTGTTGCTGTTGATAACCAAGGAAGGATAGGTTGTCAAGGGTATTATCTCCAATATTATTATTACTACCAACCAGCTGCTGCTGCGGGCCGCCTACCCCTAACATTTGACTCATGTCTGGGAAATCAAAGTTGTGATTGGCAAGCTGCTGTTGTGCACTGTTCGTAGCACCGGCAGTCCATGAGGCAGAAAGCATATTACCTTGCTGCTGATTCTGTCTACAATTTCCATTCATGCCGCCGCCCATACTTGATGAGATGGGTTGATAGGATGAAAATGAAGACGTTGTGTTGAACTCTCCCCCAGTCCGCCCACGTTTGTTCATCATCATTCTTGCGGCTATATCAGCAGCTGATTCACCACCCTGCGGCATAGACGACGACATGCCATAGGTAAAGCTGTTATTCAACCCCCCAGCAGCACTCATTTGACCAGCAGTACGAGCAGCTGCCAACATTTGCAATGCCTGAGCTTGTTGTGCTTGATACGATGCATCAACTTGGGGAAGAACAAAATCATCCAAATTCAAGGGCAGATTCAAATCTTCATCGCGGATACTAAAGTCACTCTGACGATGACTGCTGCGACTATCATAGTCGCGTGGATGGCCGAAGTATAGAGATGGCGAGTTGGCACCAGACATTACATCACTTCCACCCGACTCTGATCTTCTCTTCTTGCCTTTAGATTTCTTGGCAGAGTCAGATGCATTTGGTGATGACCCAGTAGCGTGAACAACATTGAGGAAGCAAGTTGTATCTCCCGTTTCTTTTGCCATCTTGAGGCATGCCACGGCACGAGATCTGTAGTAGTCCGGATGGTGCCATACACCCCTTGTTGCTCCTGTGGTTCCCCCTTCCATAAGACCGGAGGCTGTAAGATGCTGTTGTTGCGATTGAGTACCTCCACCTCGAAGGATGGAAAAGCCCCACCGGTTAAGCTTGCGGTAAAAGGAACGGATCTTGGTATTCTTTTGTGTCCTTTAAATAAGAGAAAGGGGGTAATGGAGGGTTATAGTGTGGTTGAACACAAGATGTGAGCAAAATAAATGAGGCAAGACATTAAAAAGAAATCCCAAATATAAATAGAACTCACTTGAAGAACTTAGGCATTACCTCAGTTAAAAACAATGCAGGATCATGCATAATAAAACTTGTTCCACTATCCGACCATGAAACAATATGATTTAATTCCATACTGTGAACGGATTCTAACATGAGTGTCAAGTTGAGGGGGAACGATCCCTTGCCGTGGAATATGTCCAGTTCATCATCTGCGTTTTTCTTGGATTTAGATGGCGAACTCTTTCTAGTAGTAGATGGCCTTCGTTTGCTCTTCTCCTTTTGAGGAGGTGGTGTACTTGAAGAGTTATCCTCAGACGCTGCTGCACTATGGTTATTCTCAACTTGGGGAGGATGTATATCCGGAATTTCAAAGTCTGTCGTATTGCCGCTAACTCTATGGATAGAGTCATCAGGTTGTTGTTGCCCCATAGAACCGCCAGCCCCATTAATATCAACCTCCATAGTTTTAATGTGTTGGGTGGTATTATTACTATTATCATCCCCATTCTTGAGCGGTATCGTCATATTATTACTTAACCCACCCATCAACCCCCCAATACCAGTACCATTATTCATGGCAAACATTTGCTGTTGCATAACTTCCTGTTCATATTGAAGCTGTTGCATAAAATCATTATTAACATTAACATTATTACCATCATTTACAGCCGCCATGCCCCTGTCCACGGACTTGAGCTGCCCCTGCTCGACAACCTCCTCCCCCATATCGGTATCATTATTTGACGATGTTGCTGACGATTCTGCTGTGCCATTGGCAACACGCTCAAAATCTCCAGAGGGGTCATCACCAGATGACCTAGATAACTCATTAACATTCATTTGAATAAAGTTCATATAATATATAGAATAATGTATGTATTTTATATCTTTTTTACACAGTTTTTACTGCAATAATTATTTATCAATCGCTGCCGCCGCCGCCAACTACAAATAATAGTCTAGTATAGTGGCCGATCCACTTAATCAAAGTATGTTGTTAACTTGAAGATATTAACCCACATCCTGTCATGTCAGATTCACCTCACAGTAAACTTTTAGAAGCATTTCATGTCGATGTGAATTGTATGTCTCATAATTCATAAATATCTTCAAGATAAAACCCCTTTGATTATCCCTAGGGCATAGTATTCTGTAATTTTATTGTACATTTTTGCCCACGTAAAATGGTACCATTTGTTGCAACTACTTCTTACTTCACTCCTACTTCAAACAATCCGCCGTGGATATGGCATATATTATCACAGGGCGAGCAGCACATGGACGTGTTGGTACTCTATTCCAAAAGTTATTAAAAGAAGAAGAGGAGGAGCATAACTTAACATTGATTGATAAAAGTCAATATGCAAAAACCAACAACAAAAATGATGCACCGTCTTGCAATAAATCAGCCTCCCCAAATGATGATAATGATATCGTATTTCTATGGGAGAATGCACCCCGATCTGAAACTAAATCTATACGTGATATAGTGAAGTGCTATTCACATTTACCGGTAAGTATTATGTATGTGTATAATGTATGTGCATATGATATGCACAAAATTTCATATTGTAATCTGTTGCAAAATTTTTGCAATCTAATGCAATATACAGATTAATTTCACATTGCAATCTGATACAAATACAAATTATGTGCATATGATGTGCGCAATTTTTTACACTGCAATATGTATGTATAACTAATACCTCTTTGATATTCTCATTTCGTGTATACAATTGCAGCACGGAATTATATTAGATGATAAATGGGCGCTCGCGAGATTATTAGGAAACAATAATACAACAAAATATACTGACGACAACCCAAATTTGGTAACACTTGAAAGTCATTGTTTTCGTGGTGGTGACTTTGTTACATTTGCAAACAGAGTTGGTTTATTGGATAATAATAAGAAGAGTGAATGTTGTGATGATCTTACACAGAGATATCAGTATGAAGATTTACTTCCGCGGATATTATCCAATACTAAATCATCACAACCACCACCTTCGCCAAACAACTTGTGGGTGATTAAAGATGCAATGAGTAATGGGGCGGGTGGTATATGGATTGTTGATGAATCAAATGTTCATGACTTTCTAACTTATGGTGAAGAGGATACTGTCAATACTCAACAGACTTCAAGCAGCACTACATCCATACTACACCCAACACATCGATATATTGCTCAACGATATGCCTGGCCACCAACATTATACAATAGACGAAAGTGCCATGTCCGTGTCTATGCATTAATAACAAGTGATGGTAAAGCATATATTCATCGGAAAGCATTCTTACATGTAGCCAATGAATTATTCTCAAATGGAGAGAATAATGATGACGACAAGAAAGAAGAAAGTAGTGGTGAGAAGAATGACAAAAAGATGAAGTTTGAACCATCAGTACATATTACAAATTGTTGTGCGAATAGTCACGACTTGCACAAGTTTGCCGGAGAGATTTGTGTTGATTTGAAAACAGTGCCGCCGTCTTTTTCTGATGATGACGGAGAGAAGCTCAAGAATGGCAACAGTGATACTGAACTGCCACTAGGTGATTACTTTCCATCAATATCAGCATCTGTTGCAGAATTGGCGAAGTCATTTGGGTCATTTATAAAAGGAGGTGAGGCTAATGGTGGATTTGAATATTTGGGGTTGGACTTTGTTCTATCATCAATAAAAGATGAAGAGGATGATTGTCGTAAGCCAGTGGCATATCTGTTGGAAGTTAATGCTCCACCTTCCCAAGATACAGCTACAGGTTTACCGCACGCCGAGGCATTACATGATGAGGTTATATCAGATCTACTCCATATGTGGGTATTACCGAATGTATTGGGTATCTCAAAGGAGGAGAAAGAGCCTCGTAACTGTGGTGGTTGGAACTGTGTTTATAGCCCGACAGACGACGAAGGTGAAAGCTCAAATGACAATCTTATTGTACCATCCAAGGCAGCAATTATAAATAGAATACGATGGGCTTTGTTTGAAAAAAGGGCATTGAAAGAAGAAGAGTTGCTGAAGAAGTCGACCTCTACATCACCCATAGAACTTTCAAAAGAGACAAGTTTAGCCACCCAAGAGAATACCGAGAAATGTGAGTGGACAAATAGATTTGATCAAGATGCGTTCGTATCATTTGCAAGGTCTCAGTTTCCTTACTTTACCAAAACATCTACACCAGAGGACAACATACACAACATACCTGTCTTTTTCGAATCATCTGGGGGATCTCAAGTGCCTAGCATGGTATCAAATGCTGTCGTGGCATCTATGTCTAACAGAGATCGATCTGTTGTCGGTTCTACACAACAAAAGGAGGCGCGAAAGGCTCTCTTGGCACTGTTAACAGACCAGGATTGTCAATATATGAGCAGTACTAATGAGTTGGCAGTATTGGGGATGAATGCTACATCCCTACTTAACTCGTTAGCGCGAAAGATGAGTAGCATCATCTCAAAAGGAGACGAGATTATAATATCCTCTGAGAATCATCTTGCCAATGTTACGCCATGGCTTATACTTGCAAAGGCTGCCGGAGCAAAGGTAAAGTGGTGGACTGTTACCGCTTCTAAAGATGATATAAATGAATCATGCATCTTATCTAATCTCGTCACTGAACGCACGAGAGTTGTAGCTGTATCTCATGTTTCGAATGTACTCGGCATAGAGCGTGATATACCCGCAATTTGCAGTTTAGTGCATCGTGTGACCAACGGTAAAGGACAAGTAGTTGTTGATGGGGTAGCGGCGTCGCCACATTTACTATCTTCTGAAGCTATTACTTTGGGAAGGCCAGATTGGTATGTTGTGTCGCTACATAAATTGTTTGGCCCACATTTAGGCTGCCTTGTTGGCAAACGAGAGAATATGATACAACTCAATTGTACTGAGGAATCGGAACACAATTGTTTATCAAATGAAGATCTTTCAAAATCATGGGAGCCGGGCACAATGAACTACGAGGCCTGTTGTGGTGCGAGGGCAGTTGAGGAATACTTTGATCTGATTAGTGCCAAGGCTTTAGAAATGTCCTCTCGTCAAACGAGTAATCAAATCACTGCTGAATCTTCTGATTATCATTCTCGCAACAACACTGATGCTCCGATTTCACACAAGAGTATTGCACGGATATGCATTCAGAGTGTAGAGAACAGATTACTTCATCACCTCCTGGGATATTTGCAGACATGTTCTAATGTTCGTATAATCCAAGATGCTAGTCGAATGAAGGTCAACTCATCTTATGACGAAGATAAGACTGACCTTCAAAGGATCCCAATTGTATGCTTTGTTCACGAAAGCATTAACTCACAAATGATAGTAGATCACTGTCGAAAGAATGAAGTAGTATGCAGGTCAGGTAAATTCCTTTCAACTTCAAGACTCTGGAATGAGTTGGGTATTGAACGCAATGTTGAAGTTGTTCGTTTTTCATTGGCTCATTACAACACATTGGATGAAATCAATACAGCCATTAGAGTACTGGAGATGATTAACAGGTGGTCTTAATCAGTAATAAGCTAGCTATTTAATAGTCATTTATTAGAATTTGACTAGTCTTCCTCCTGTTTATCGTCAGCCACTTTGACCTCTGAAGGCTCAACATCGGAAACTTCAGCTGCGTCTCCCTGAGTGGTCTGTTCCTCGGACTCGGCCTCTTCCTCTACCTTGCTTTCAACGTCAGGAGTATCAACCTCTGGCGTGGGGACTTCACTTTCAACGACAGGAGTATCGGCTTCTGTTAAAGGATCCTCGCTTTCGGGAGGTACAGAGTTAGCTTCTTGAACGTCTGTTTTGGCCACCTCTTTCTCGGCAGATTCCTCCTCGGCCTTAGCACCCTCGATGTCTTCAGGCTTGACAGATGTTTCGCCTGTTTCTTCACTTTCTGTTGGCGCTGCCGGTTGCGGCTCTTCGTCTTTTTCAACTGGCGACTCTTCTGTTGTGTCTCTAACAATCTCTAACTCCTGTTCTAGTACCTTTGTCGCAGTGAAAGTCCAAGCCTGAACTCCACCGAGACTATTAAGCGTCTTTGCCATGTACTCAACTTCATTAATCATTTGTAGTTTTCCTTCATCTGTAGAAGGCATTGAGAACTTTTCTGAAGTTGATGCGGCTTTGAATAAAGATGGAACTTTATGATCGAGGTAGGCAAATATTCGGGAGAAGACATCCCTCAATAGTTCTGCCGGCAGCATTATCAGCAAAACTTGATGCATCTTCTTTGTATTTGTCATGACATTGTCAATAAACTGGCAGCAATCAACGGGGGCATTAGGGTCATCTGATGTCGACGCTTTCTTCGCTCGTTCATCGAAATCAGTGTTAGCTATTCTTGGTGCCAGTGAATGCTCAACGATTCCACCGATAATACTGACGAGCTTGTTTAGAATCTTCTCTGAATGTTCATGATAATCAGCCTTGATCTTGTCAAGATCATATAAAAGTGAATGTTGCTTTGTTGGTAGTTGTGCCATTAGCGCTGCCCGAATATGGGGAAGTATTGTTAGCACAAGTGCAATGCACTGTGTGACAATTGCAAGGTGCTTGGCATTGATACTTTTCAGCCTTGCTGCACTGTGGATGGCACCAGCTCCAAGAACAAGGTGAGTAGAACGAGTATTGAACAACCGGAGTAACTCGGCGACTTTTCCAACAACATTTGTGGCCAGTGTTTGGAAGTGTGCCGCACAAGCAACATCATCCATGACCATTTCAAGAAGTAGGAGACAAGACCAAACTACCTTGTATCGAATACCCTCAACTTCAGCGTCAGTCATCTTGCTTCCAGCCGATGGGCCTGGACTCATAACTGTATCTGTTCCGGTTGTTGTCTTTCTTGATGAAAATGCAGCTCTTCCTGAACACAAGCGTGTTAATGCTGCTTGCCTTTCAGCGGATACATTACATTGTACCCATCTTTCGCTGTCTAGTGCCGCAACTAATGCTGACATATTGGACTCATGTTTCCTTTCCACAAAACTCTTTGCCTGGGCAAGTAATGTACTGCGCAATCCATAGGCCTTTCTACCCGAGAACTTTTCGAGCTGATGTGTGAATGTTAAACTTGTATCCCACAACGTTCGCATCCCATCAAAAGACATGAGAGAATGTGCTTCCCTTCGTAGTCTTAAGAGTTCTGAAACTGACTTTTCAGATAAGTCAGCGGCGGCAGCGAGTGCTGCAGCCGTGGCCGATGGTGTATGCTCATTATTGGAAGTTGTTTTCTGTATGTTATCATCCAATATGAACCCCTCATCAATACAGAATTTATTCACAGCAAAGGCACCCCATAATAATCCAAGGACTTGTTCAAAAAGCATGTTGAGACAGTCAAAGAACTGTTCAAGCGACATGTTTGCCACACCAGCCATGGTTCCTTTTGGAGGAGGAGCTTTACCACTACCATCGGTGTTGCTAGTTGTGGCGGAGGCTTTGGCTGAATCTTTGACACACTCGGTTACAATTGCCCTCACCGTAACACTGATCAATTCACACAACTTCTTCCGATAGGCAACACCAGCACCTGACAATTTACCACAAACACGTAATGATTGGACAACACCTCGAATCTTTGCCCGTTTATCTGTAGTTAATGATATTCTGGGAGGTGCACGATAATCAATAGTACTGTCAGTACCCCACGAGAGGAATGTCTCGACTAATTCATCTGTTAAGTTTTGTACTACTAGCTTTTCATACTCGTTGAGTTGTTCTCCAACTTTAGATAGTGCTTTAAGTTTGCCCAGAGATAAGTGATTTTGATGTTGTGAATGTGACGAGGATGAAGCTGATCGTTTAATATCACCTTCGGCATCATCATCGTCTTCGTCGTCATCATCATCCTGTTGATCGGGAGAATCAGACAATAACGATCTTGCCAAGGTGATTGCCTCAATAGCACCCAAGTGATCTCCAGCGCCCATCAAACTTGCAATACTCGCCTTACAATTAACCACATCTTCCACAGCCTCCAATACTTTTGATATAGAACGTAAATCCTTCCGACTATCATCCATAATTGGTACAATCTCAACATTTGTTACACATCGTTCACGTATTGAATGTATCTCAGTACGTAACTCACGTACCTCGTCAACACTATTGGTAACTAATGATTGTAATTCTGAAAATCGATTCGTCTCTCGAAAGAACCGTTCTGACTTGGATCGTACTTGATCTAATAATACTAACTCAATCGCATCCAAGTGTGATGTGAATGTTTCAGGTTTACGTAATGTAATAACATTCCCATCTGTTGGTGTTGCTGTTGTCTTTGCATCCTTGGTTAGTGATGTTCCGCCTTGTGTTGCACCACTTGCCACTTCTGATTCTTCAACCTTTTCATCTTGATTGTGTGCAGTGGGAACTCGAGGTACAACATTCTCATTCTTGGCATCAAGATCTGCCACTGCCTCGGCTTCCTTGACCTTTTGATCAGCCAGAGCATGTAACTTTGCCTCCTTCTCACGTATTTGTGCAACTTCCTCATCACTAATAACTAGTAGTGATTCGAAGGATGATGGATCGGTCAAGTCAAAGTATGGCGAGAAGAATATTTCAGGAACTTGTTGCATAACTGTAGCCATTGTTGGTGAGTTTTCCATTGTATACTCGTCATGTTTTATTGTTGCCATATTCTTCTTCTCCTCTTCTTCTTCGTCTTTATTATCTCCTTGTAACAACTTCTCCTTTCGTCGTTTACTACGTTCTCTCATTGCAGTAAAACCACCGCCACGATCTTCAAATCTCATACCCAGCTGTCCACAACTTTGCATTAACTTGTCAACACTTG
>Ga0214477_101606_pt1 | contig 10145 bp, 7 predicted proteins | sample M1_20Mar14CPVII9_FD_165058 | JGI IMG/M metagenome (GOLD analysis project Ga0214477, IMG submission 165058) | Marine eukaryotic communities from Monterey Bay, California, United States - M1_20Mar14CPVII9sort6BwellC16 | ecosystem: Environmental > Aquatic > Marine > Unclassified | place: USA...
TGTATCTAATTATGACAGACAAACAAACAAGCATAATGACATCATTAATAACTCAATAAGTTTGTTCTAGGTTAAACTTCTCGTTATTACATTTGTTTTCTCTCTTTTCTTTCACTAGACATGGGCTACTCCTTTAACAGCGGAGTCCTTAACATTTAACACACATCACATGATCTTAGGTTTCGTCATGTATCTTCTTCTTCTTCTTCTCTGTAACTCAAGCATGTACTATTACTTGCCCCTCCACTTTAGTATTGACGACGGCCGTAACCCCCCTAACCCGAACTTCCTTTACTAGACTTACCGGATCCTTTGCCAGACTTGCCAGATGATGCTTTTCCCGACTTACCGGATCCTTTACCAGACTTGCCTGATGATCGAGAACTGCCCCTATTAGGGACGATGTTTGCATATCCATTTTGGACGATGTTGCCATATCCTTGAGGGACAATGTTGGCCTGCTTGACTTCTTCAATTTCTCCGTCCAATTCAGACGTAGTGACAATTCCAGTAGTACCAACAGTAAAAGTAACCCTTCCAATAACGCACCGAGACTGTGAATCACATGCCGCATAATCACAAGAGTCTATACCAATAAATCCATCATTGGGACTATAAACAACTTCCAACAAGTCTAATCCAATAGAACAATCCCCATTACTTGCGGCAGTAACACTCTTTACTGTTAATGTCTCACCAGGGGCGGGTGTATCATTCCCTAATACAGCCACGAATGCCAAGTCACCACCGGCTGATACAAATGCTGTATCAGGACGAGCCACGGGAACGGGTGCAGGCACTGGTGGTGGTGTTGGGGTAACTGGTGGGTTTGTTGGGTTAGGTACGGGTACGGGTACTGGAGCAGGTGTACTTGGCGTTGGAGGACGAGGAGTTGGAGGACGGGGAGTGGGTGGACGAGATGGAGGAGGCATTGGTATACTTAAACCCCGTGATATCTGGGTAAAGAAGGCTACATCTTCCTTTGCAATTATATCAATATCATTATTCTTTTGCTTGTGTTTGGTGTTGAGATGTTTGTTATGTTGTGTTCGGAGGCCACGAGTAGTAGTAGTATCCTTGGCGATTGTCTGCTGGGCTAATAGCATAGCCCCGAAGATAATGATGGTATTGAAGCTCTTCATGTTGTTGTTCTATCTGTGTTGTGATAATGTATTGGGGCTTTGAGATGGTGTTATTGCAATGGTCAATAATGGAGATTATGGAAGCAACACTAGGCATGGGCATGCTTTTGTTTTGTTGTGGTTCACTCACATAGAAGTTTGTTTCGCATATTTGAAGAAAGCCATTCTACTAGTTCCAACGTTGATTGCTCACCAATTATTTCTTCAATAATTTCTATACGAATGCCTTATATATTAGCTTACTCGCATCTTTGGGCGTTCTTCTATCCTCTACTCACATACGATGGCATTGGAGTTGTTTCTTAGCCGACATTGATGTGAGTGAAGAGTAGATGGTGTGACAAGCATTTGGTATTTCGATGCTCTAACTCCAGCTGTTTGTTTTTTAATACCTCATTGCTCTTTAATGTACGAATAATCCAACGAATAAAGCTGCTATTGGTAACACTACCGACAGCATATCCTTGCTTCTTTTTGAACTAGTATTGGAACTATCGGACATAGAAATACTTGACTTATCATTATCAACAAAGCTTTCTTCTTCTAAATCGTCAATCTCTTCCTCACACATTATTGGCAAAGGATGTAATCCTCTAGTTTTAGTACTATGAATTGCTAAAACTGTAGAAGGTATTTCGTAACTTGAAAAGCTCCATATAATCTTCTTACCTCCTATACCTTTCTTCCCACATATACCGGTATCCTTTCGAAGAATAACTTCTAACTTGTGATTGTAGAGTCCACTCTCTTGTAGATAATCAATGGTAAAGTTTGACATTAATGCAATCTTTTCATCTTCTGGTGTAGTGGTTACAAGTTCTGGGAATTTGCCACCGAGGATGTACTCTTTTGTCGTATATATCCCTGTATCAATTAATAACTCATTATTGTCATCGATACTTTCGTCGTCGACACTTCCAACAACTGCTTGTGACCGTACCATAAAGCCGTTAGTACTTATTCCAATTGCTAGGTATGATACATAGTCAAGAGACATCAACATTGATATCCGAACAGCAGGTGTATCCTCATATACAATCTCTTCCTGAGTAATGGTTGGTATCTCCGAGACGAAAGTATCCGATTCATTACTCTCTTCAGTACTGAGATCAGCCACTTCGGTACTATTGCTACTAACTTTCAATGTAAACAGTGAACATGATACAAAGTAGTAGTAATCGAAGAGTTGGAGTACACAATAGGGATCGCATTTTAAATCTTTTGGAAGAGGAACTGAAACCCATCCTTCTTTTCCGTCCATTTCTATATTATCAAGTAAGATATTGTTATCAAAACCTTGAATAGTACCTATAGCACCATCATGTACACTAATTCTATATTGATATGGATTATGACGAACACTAATAAGTAACTTAACATTGATGTATCCATCGCTTGTTGGTTGTACTGCAGTAATGGTTGGGTTTAAATCTGATTGTCCACAGAATGCATCACATGTATCTTTGACACAGCTACCATCTTCAAAAGTGTATTGATAATCAGAGTTTATTATACTTGGTGGTGACAAAAGTTGAACATGCGCATGTGATGATGTGATGGAATATAATGTAGTTGTTATTGCAATGATGGTATATTGAAGTAGTTTCATAGTATGATAAGTTGTAAGATAAGGTAGGTATGTCGTTGGGAAAGTTCTCTCAACTTTGATATCGAATTTTATGAGCAATTTTATAGGCAGATAACATTTATTTTTATTTGTATCTCCTCATCATCACCGCTTGAGCTCCCTCACTATACAAACACATCTCAAGCTGATAGAGCCGGCCATCAACCAAAATGCTCGAGCATGCATTGGCCATCAACCGCGCTAATGCAGTCCATCCCGTGTCTAAACATGGCGATACAACGTCTCTAGGTGCACATATACACAACATACGTACTAATCACATTTCTCTCATTTACGCCGGCCATTCATAATCTCTACAACAAAAGTAGCAACACAATGATGAATCGTCTACTAACATCCTCTTCCCGTATGGGAACACGGCGCTTAATGTCAACACAAACCACACGTCGACCAGTAGTCCTCTGCATTCTCGATGGATGGGGATATTCTGAAACATTAAAACACAATGCAGTAACATTAGCCAACACTCCTAACTTTGATTATGTCTACGGTCGATGCTCGCAGTTGGGACAATCGGCATTTTTGAATGCATGTGAGAAGGAAGTTGGTTTACCTGTTGGACAGATTGGTAATAGTGAAGTTGGACATATGAATATTGGTGCTGGAAGGATTGTTTATCAGGTATGTTTGTGTTACTTAGTTGCATATTTTATGCTATAGGTATTTGCGATTTACAACTCAACTAAACTATATAATCTCATGATACATACATAACAGGATATCTGCACAATCGATAATGCAATTGAGGATGGATCATTCAATACAATGGCGGCATTAACTCAGCATATCGAAAAGTTAAAAGCAAGTGGAGGACGTAGTCATGTTATGGGTCTCGTATCCCCGGGAGGCGTACACTCATTGCAATCACACATGGTAGCTGCAGTAAAAGTTATATTAGACGCTGGAATTGAGGTAGTTGTGCATGGTTTCACGGATGGTAGAGATGTTCCCCCCTCCGATGCTAAGATTACATTACCTGAATTTGTTGAAGCGTTACCAAAGAGTGATAAGGTATCTATTGGATCAATTACTGGTAGATATTATGCCTTGGATCGTGATAATCGTTGGGAAAGAGTAACAACGTGTTATGATGCCATGGTACTTGGGAAAGGAGTTGCGGATAATACACCTGACGCCATATCGGCACTTCATCAGGGATATGATGCTGATTTAACAGATGAATTTATCTTACCAACAGTTGTTGGTGATTATGAGGGGATGAAGGATGGTGATGGTATTCTCGTGTGTAACTTTAGAGCTGATCGTGCACGTGAAATCTTACAAGTATTGGCAAGTCCAAATCCACCCGCCGAGGCCGGCATTGGAACTGACCGACCTGATCAGATTAAGTTTGCAGACGTTTGTGGTATGGTTACATACTCTACTGAACATAATAAATATATGAGCGTAATCTTCCCACCCAAGGATATTCAAAAGCCTTTGGGTGAGGTAGTATCGAATGCTGGGATGAAACAACTTCGTGCTGCCGAGACTGAGAAGTATCCACATGTGACTTTTTTCTTAAATGGTGGACGAGAGGAACCTTATCCTGGTGAAGAGCGTATCTTGGTAGCATCTCCAAAGGTTGCAACCTATGATTTACAGCCAGAAATGAGTGCACCTGAATTGGGAGAGAAAGTCGTCGAGGCATTGGACAAGGAACATCTTGATATGGCTGTAATTAACTTTGCCAATCCTGATATGGTGGGGCATTCTGGAGATTTGGGTGCTGCAATGAAGGCATGTGAGGCAGTGGATGACTGTCTTGGTAGGATTATCAAGTCAGTCGAAGGCCGTCAGGGTGCACTCATTGTAACAGCAGATCATGGAAACTGCGAACAAATGTGGGATGAAGAGATTAATGAGCCACATACAGCTCACACACTCAACCGAGTACCTGTTCTTCTTGCCGACTTTAATGATAATCACAATGCCGACAGTAAGCATAAGATTCAAGATGGTAAATTGGCTGATCTTGCCCCAACTATGCTTGAGCTTTTGGGTATACCGCAACCTGATGAAATGACCGGTGTCAGTCTGATCAAGAAGAAATAAATGGATACTATATGTAAACATGTAGTGTAAACATGCAATAATTGGATTAGCTTAAGATTTGAAAACATGTGCTTACTCATAAAGCTAGAGGTATCTGACTCAAATAGTAATCCAAAATCCCTCTTTCTTCGTAATATTCATCGGGAGGAAGTTCATTAGCAGTAATTGTACAAACTTCACTGCCACGCTTTATTTTCATGTCTTCCTTCTTCTCCCAATATGATGGTCTTGGAGAAAGATCCCACTCTACGCTATGCATGAAATCTTCATCACTGCCAGTATAATCACTACTATGCCTATGAGAGAATGATAATTCGTTTTTGCTTTTGTAGTCGTATATCTCTCCAGGAACACCTGCACCACACTTTCTTTGGCCCAACGACATCATCTTTCCGCATCTGGGATATATTCCTACTCTCCAACCTTTTGCAATATTCTTCCTTGCCTTGACAATGAATTTCAGTTTTCCTTCATTACTTGGGAATAAGACTATTTCACCATCTTCAGTCTCTTCTCCAATACTTCCATGATACATATTGGTGTCAACCATATCTGTACAAATACTTAAATTGAGATAGTTTTGCCAATCTACTGTGTTTCCCTTCTTGTCTACTACCTTTATTTGAAAGACTTGCTTGTTGAAACCACTCCTACCATAACCTTCAAGTGGGGATGGAATAACATACTCAACTTTCTGGTCTAGCTTTCTATTACCAAAAACTCTCGCCTTCCATGATGAAACAAAGTATGATTGTGTTGACACCGCCTGTAGTACTATGCTAAAAGCATATACAGTAAAGTACAAGTTCCAAAGCAACATAATCAACAAAGAATATTAGTTGATCTCTTGCTGGCTGAATTGCAAATAATTAAGTAGGGCATTCTTTCTCTTTCGGAAATGGGGTCATTTGATGTTGTTTTTTCGTCATAGCTGCAACCACCCGAACCACCAATATTGAAAGATTATAAAATTCTGATTAATAACTGATTATACCCCTATATCATACACATGCCTGCCGTTGTTGATAAATACCCTGCAATCATACTGTAGGTACTTCATTTTAGTTACCTATATACCGTTTGATCGCCTTCATAGCAAACCGTTTGATCGCCATATTATAGCAACGCGTCTTAGCTTGAGCTAAATGGCAAGATCTTAGGCCTCCTACTACACCTCATAATTACTACTACTATATCAATAATGAAAAGAACAACAACAACACTTCTATCCCTATCTGCATGGTCAGCGGTGGCTGCTACTGAATATCTCGAGCCGACGGTGATGCGAATTGAAAACGTCCTTCCAAGTGACTTTTGCAATCAATTGATCAAACTTGGTGAAGAGGGTAAGTATTCTTCTGATTTGTATGTTTGTATAATCTGTTGCCTGTTTTTCATATCATATGATATCATATCGATGGTTTTTGTCTGTTGCCTGCTTCATATTTGGCATCGACTTGTATATATGAAAACATTATATTATCATAATTTCAATGCTAATAATATGATTGTACTTCTCTCCTCTCACCTCAACTACATATTATGTAGCCGGATTCAACATAAGAGAAGAAAGCATTGATGAAGATGAACAAAAGGAAGCAGAGACAAACAAGACAAAGAGGTTCGTACCATCGCAAACGATAGATGTGTATGAATTTGATGAAGACGAAGATGTGGCTGATGTCGGTAACAAAGAAATATGGGGCGCACTGCAACCCTACATCCCCAAGATAAAACAAATTGTAAAAGATAATAGGAATAAGGAGGGTTTTGCAAAATATTACCCTGATGATCCAGACAGAGAACCTCACCTTGACTGGATCTTCTTCCGCAAGTATTCTCCAGAGGATGAGCGGAATAGTTTAAAACATCATCACGATACGAATATGAATACCGTGAATATTGAATTAAGTAATGATTATGAAGGAGGGGGATTGTTTTACATCAAACCGCTTGCCTCTACCAGAGAGATTGATAAAAAGTACGAGGATATGAATTATGAGTGGGTGGACACAATCAAACGTGAAAATACAACCGAGCTATCCTTTCCCGAACTTCATGCGGGGGATGCTATATTCTATAATTACACAGTCGAACATGGTGTCGCGCCAGTTGAATCGGGAAAGAGGTACTCAATGGCATTCTTCTTTGACATGGATAATCCAGAAGTGGAGGATGACCTAGACTCCGATGATAGCGACGATGATAATGGCTCAGAAGACAATGAAGATGAGGATGAATTTGCCTTTGATGTCAAATTGAAGAATGAACTACCTGATCAAGAGGTTGATATTGTATTGGTTTTAAAGATGACGAATGAAGAAATCTGGAAAAAGGTGTTTGATAATGTCAAGGTAAATGAAACTACCATCTACAATGCTTATGAAGGTGACTCGTTGAAAGTATTAAAAAGTGGCACCGATGAAGTTGTTCAAGAACTTGATATTAGCAGTGAGCAAGGACTCTACACTATATCTCTTAATGACTCTGCACATACTGAACTCTAGAGAGTCATTAAGAGTTAAGAGGGCTGGATTTGTACTGAATTGCGGGGAGGGGGGAGAAAGGGGAGAATGGGGAGACAAGCCAAGAAGTTGTAGATATAAATGTTAGACTTGTGTATATCAGTAATCACAGATCAAAAGTACATTGACGAATAGACACACCTATCATTTCAGGTCTCAATACATATCCCATACTCAACACTCTTAGACTGCTGCTCTCAAGAGAAAAGGAAAAGACAAAGACGTAGAGCTCATTTTGGGCTTAGGTATCCTAGGATACCCTCTTCAATCACCGCTTCTGCGTGCATGCATGCGTGCATACCATAGGGTACCCTATTGTCTTGTATAATAGGTATTGAACTATATTGGTGCCGTTGATTAACACATTTGCAGTATATTGCTTAGGTATATTAGTAGTTTTTCTTCTTCTTCTATACCAGATAATACCCGCATCGATTCAATTAATAAATTAAAAAGGATACCCACTGTAATTTTCAATGCCATGCCAAGCTCTCCTTGGCTGATAACAACTGTCTACTCATAACAAATAAGGACGATTTGTAAATATATCCACCATATTAGTCATTCTATCAGTTGTATCTTACGATTTATTTGGTTACTACTGAACACAAAGATCAATAAACACATTGAACATATAATATTATAAGGAACACACACATCATCATGAATAATGCAAGAGAGAGTAAGATGCAGGGGAAGCGTACTAAAAAGAATAAGAAGGATAAAAAGGGTAATAATGATACATCGGATGATATTAAAGAGATGGAGTTACCGGATGATTTTAGTATATTTGGTGGGGGTAGCACTATAACCTCATTTGGTGAAGATGATAGTTATTTAGACGAGTTTGATAATGATGATAGAGGAGATTCTGATGCGGCGGAGCAAAGAGCCGCTACTCGTTTTTCTAAACTTCAAGATGCATTATCTTTAGCAGCAACATTACCATCTGAAAAGCGTTCTATTAAACGAGAGGGAATATATCGTGTATTATTCAAGGCAATTACAAACTATGCAACTGGCCCGGAGATGTTAGAATCACATTGGAATAATCTATTGGAAGCGTGCTTGTTTTCAATCCAGGGTAAAGGTAATGCCAAACCCAGTGAGCAATATGCTGCCTGTAGAGTACTGGAAGCATCGGCAGTAGTACTTGGTGAAGATCAAGATGAAATTGTTGAGCAACTTAATGATCAATTGAAACGGATTGTGAATGCCACAGGGAAAGCGGCACAAGTTCGATGTGCTGCCCTACGATGTTTGGCAATGGTACATTTTATTTGTGGCACAGATTGCTTAGAGGAGGGCGAAGATTGTGCATCAATTATGGACTTATGTGAAAAGGTAGCTGCGGAGAAGTATAGAGGAGAAGAGGTCAGTCCATTATTGAGAGCCACAGGATTAGATTGTTGGTCTTTACTATCAACTACCTTCCATGATGCAACTGTTGCTGCAGGAGACGGTTACGATGATGACTTGGGGCGTGGATTGCAACTGCTTCCCTTATTGGCAAGTTGCTTAGACTCCGAAGGATCAGATTACGCTGGGCTTAGACGTTCGGCAGGGGAGTGTGTATCACTTATACATGAGGCAAGGTTGAATCTGGGTCTTGATGAAGAAGAGGCTGAAAACGCAACCGAGAGAAAGTTTAGGCGTGGATCATGGGATGGATCTGAATGGGAGGTGCTCATGGATGAAGTTAAGCAACGGATTGCAGAGTTATCTGTGGAGTCATCCCATTACATGAGTAAGCAAGCAAAGAAACAACAGAAGTCAACCTTTCGGGATTTTAATAACACAATTGTTGATGATGAGGCTCCGGAAGAAGTTGTTAATTGGAAAGGGGGTCAACTAAACCTCAACTCATGGAAGGAGATTGTACAGCTCAACTTTGTCAGGCACTGTTTACAGGGGGGATTTCAAATACAACTCATGACAAATGAAACTTTACATGGAGTCTTTGGAGCGACATTTCATGCTAGTGGTACATCTTTGAGTCAACTTGAAAAGAGACTATATATGTCCAAAACGAGTGAAGCAGCCAAATCAGCAGACAAGGCAAGGACCAAGCAGAGAAGAACTCGTACAAACGTCAAGAATCATTTTCTAACCGCAGATGGGGAAGATATATGATGTTTGTAGTCTCCTTAATATAACAAACATTAACTTGTATAGCCATCTGAAGAGTCAAATAGCCATTAACCCAGCCTCTAAGAAGCCAACAGACAAAAACATCCATTTGCCAATATTTTCCTGTCATTTTTGAAGCAACATTTGGCCATCAAGTGGGGGTATAGGAGCATGCAGGTGCTACAATAGTAGATATTTGGCTTTGTATGGGTGTATAACAGAGTGATGAACACTCCCAGCATGATTTTAGGGCCCTCTTCCATACTTTTACAGCCCCATGTTGGCGGGTTTCATGCCTCAGATCAGGAAAAAACCTCGATTTTCTGCCAACTCTCAGACAAGTTTGGCCATCAAGTGGGGGTATAGGAGCATGCAGGTGCTACAATAGTAGATGTTTGACATTGTATGGGTGTATAAGAAAGTGATGAACACGCCCCCAGCATGATTGTAGGGCCCTCCACCATACTTTTACAGCCCCATGTTGGCGGGTTTCATGCCTCAGATCAGGAAAAAACCGCCTCGATTTTCTGCCAGCTCTCAGACAAGTTTGGCCATCAAGTGGGGGTATAGGACATGCAGGTGCTACAATAGTAGATGTTTGGCATTGTATGGGTGTATAAGAAAGTGATGAACACCCCCAGCATG
>Ga0214477_101607_pt1 | contig 10143 bp, 10 predicted proteins | sample M1_20Mar14CPVII9_FD_165058 | JGI IMG/M metagenome (GOLD analysis project Ga0214477, IMG submission 165058) | Marine eukaryotic communities from Monterey Bay, California, United States - M1_20Mar14CPVII9sort6BwellC16 | ecosystem: Environmental > Aquatic > Marine > Unclassified | place: USA...
TATTACAGATGACCATCGACAAAAGTTTGAAGATTAAAGCCGGTTCGGCAAAAACCCGCAACGTTTTAACCCGACCAGAGCGGCTCCAGAAGTTAATCGCCGACGATCGCTGGAGTGAAGGCGACAAGGTTTATGGCATGCCTAAAGTGCGTGTGGCCAAGCTGGCATTGAAGAAGAAAAAGAAGGTCAAGGAAGAAGACGAAGAGTAATCCTGACATGTTGAATAACAGCGAAGAGCGTCTGCACACCTGCAGACGCTTTTTTCGTGCGCTGACCGCAGTGTTTCTCTTACGCGGCTCGGCGGGCTTGGTCGGGGATAAGATTGATTCGGTCTATCTCGTGGGTTCCTCTGTAAACACAAATTTGAGACTCAGTGATATCCCAGTCCGCTCGAAATGATCCAAGTGCGAATCGAACGCCGCAAAATATTTCACCGCGAAACAGATAGACTTCCTGGCAGTTCTCGGACGCCTGCCGAGCAAAGCGAGCCAATCTTGGGTGAACCATATCTCTTGCAAGAATGATCAGCTGCGGTAGCGATTCGTTTGATTCTTGAGTCACGTTCAGACCGGGGATGGAAAATACAACCGATAGCGGCGTCCATTGACGTCCATAAGCTTTATCGTCGTAAATTGCTGAGCCAGTCCGAAGTTGCCAAGGCAATCGTTAAACTCCCCCAGAGTCGCCTGCTTTACGAGGTTGGCCGCTGGTTTCCCGTCGATCGTTAATTGGGTTGATTGCCAGCTGAATGATGCAGGTGTTCGTGTAAAGGGTGCTGTTTCGTTTCTGCATTACAATTTCGTTGCTGCAATACAACCGACTGCCTCGACCGCTGATTGGTTCGTTTAAGAAGATTGCGTGGGGGAACGATTTGTCGTTGCAAACTGGGATTACCATCCATCACGGTTTGATGGCCTGAGTTAACAGTTTGACCGGCACAAACAAGATAGCGTGTTATTGGAGATGATTTTTGATTCAACCCAATTCTCAGTTCCCAAGACAGGATCATCTGCCGATGCGATGATGGTGTTTGTTATCCCATCTGTCGTTTAACTTAGTTCACGGTAACCCCTGTTCAGTTTGAAAGTCTGTGGTCACTCGTTGAGTGATGTTTGCTGCCGTTCGCTGTGCAGTGTTGCTTCGACTTGCCAGTCGAAGCGAAGTGTTAGTGCTTGTAAAGGTTGGGCTCCAGCGTTTTGTTTTTTGAGTGAGAGGGTTTTTGATTTTAGGAGTGGGCGAAACCAGTTCAGTTCATCTTCAAACTTTGGATAAGTTCTGTAATTGCGACTAGATATTCTGGTTCCAGTTGCCAGTCCATTGCTCCGGCTGTTTCTTTAATTTGCCACGCTCTTTTGCCGCCGCAAAGCGAGGAAGTAATTCCGGGTTGGTTTATGGTCCAGTTGATCACGATTTGGGCAACTGAACGCCCTGTTTTTGCTGCGATCTTATCGAGGCCATCGAGCAATTGTTGAGCCGATTCAAAGGGTTGCCCATGAAAAATGGGGTAGGTCAGGCGTTTATCTTCTGCTGCGAATTGATGACCGCGCCGGATCTTCCCAGCGAGTAAACCTTTCATCAAGGGCCAGTAGTTGATGATGGAAACTTCATTGGCAAGACACCATGGAGCGATCTCTGAGCAAATTTCTTGCTGCAGCATATTAAAGGGAGGCTGGATGGCTGAAATTGGGCAAACCGCATTGAATGCTTTTATTTCTGTTAGTTCGAGGTTTGAGACTCCAGCCGCGCGAATCTTTCCAGATTCAATTAGTTTATTGAAAGCTGTGGCAGAGTCACTCACAGAGACATTAGGGTCAGGTGCATGAAGATAAAAAAGATCAATTACCTCGACCTTCATCCGATCGAGACTTTGCTCGCACTGCGCGATCAGCGTTTTCGGGCGGCCGTCATAATGCCGGACAACGTCTTGATCCCAATGGATTCCTCCTTTGGAGGCGATCACAAGTTGCTCACGATCTTGAGCGATTGCCTTGCCAATTAGTTTTTCACTCTCGCCGTTAGCACCGTAGCAGTGTGCCGTATCAATAAAATTGATACCTGAATCAACTGCTGCTCTGATGGTCTCTAATGAGTCGATCTCATTTACCTCAAGGCTGGTCATGCCTGCGATTGGCCAAGTGCCAAAGGCAACTGGCGAAACATAAATGCCAGAGGTACCAATTTGTCGGTGACCAGATTGGGTGGTTGGATTTGGCATGGGTATCAGATGAGGGGTTCGGAATATCCAATAAAAAAACCCAAGGTTGTGATTTCGCACAACCTTGGGTTCTTAGTTCACTCAAAGTGACCCCTACGGGACTCGAACCCGTGTTGCCGGCGTGAAAGGCCGGAGTCCTAGACCACTAGACGAAGGGGCCGTCATCGTGATGCCACCATTATCGGCAGAACCGCGAAGGAACTAAAGTAATCTGTTGGTTTACTTTTCGTCAAGGGCAAGCAGCCAAGTTGCCCGGCATTTCCTGATCTTTATAAAGAGGGCCTGTTTTTCTTGGGGTTTTACCTAAGAATACGGTCACATTTCCTTCAAAATAATTTGAAAAAATGGCTCAATTTCCTCCGAGATTTTGGAGGAAATAAAATTAACGATTCGACCGCATTGTGAAGACGGACGAAACTGATGAGGAGGGCGTGTTACTCGATCTCGGCTGTAGGTTCACCGCATTCCATGTTCTCTTTTTCAGCCCGTTTAATCGCATCGTAGACTTCTCTGCGATGGACTGGGATCTCTTTGGGGGCTTCGACGCCAAGGCGTACTTTATCGCCGCGAATTTCCACAATGACGATGGTGATATCGTCATTGATGACGATGCTTTCGTTTTTCTTCCTCGAGAGAACTAACATTCCCGCATTCCTTTGTTTTTGAGATTGATCCCATCCAAATCAGGGGACCAAACTGCGCTTTTTTATTACTCCGGCGGTGAGATTGAACATGAAAATAGGGACTAACCTCACTTTTTACTCTACGCGGTGCCTAAGGATAGTCAATAAAAACTAAAGCCCTTTTTGGGGGTTTTGAGGCAAAACCATCTCCAATTGATGTTTTGCCTCCGCTTACTATCGATTTTTAGGAATTTGCGCCCAATTAAGTTTATTAATCGTCAACGTTCGACACCTAATTCACCGTTCCTCCGTGCCGTAAGTGTTAGTTGGCACGGTTAAACGTTAGTGAAGTTGTGTGTAATCAAACACAAATGGCCCTCCCTCGTTCTAAAAGCTTAGTAACGGTGAGGGTTTGTAGTGTCCGGAACGAACGAATTTATCAGGTCGCGATGCAAATTGATGGTTACCAATATCCAGAATTCATCGCTGAGCTATAATGTTGCTGAGGCGTGCCCGCCGGGCAAATTTTCCTCGCCGTTCGTAACAGCAAGCTAGGCTGAACCCGGATGAAGACTACATCCTCAAAAAACAAGAATTTCACCATCCGTACAGCGAATTTGACGCTGCCTTTGGTCAAGATGATCGTCCAGGATATCGTCGTAAATTCAAGAGAGGTCAGCGAAACGAGGGAGCGACTTGACTACCTTGTTGGAGGCCGCGGCAAAGGTGCTCAGGACGACGACTATGCAAGAGAGTTGGAGTCGATTGAACAAGCAAATGAACTCAAATCTGACAGGCTGGATAAGTTTGTCAACGAGCTTACACAACTCGAACTTGGCGTAGCGCAGGTCGACGAAGGTTTCGTTGACTTCCCGGCGGTTCGGGAGGGTGAAGCAGTTTGTTTGTGTTGGCATTTAAGTGATAAGGAAGTCATGTACTGGCACCCTGCGGATGAGGATTGCACGATGCGTCGTCCCGTGGATCTACCATTGATCCGCCAGTCTGGCGATCGTAGTCTTTCCAATTCGTAATCTCTGCCGACTTTAAGCGGCAGCGTTCTCTACGTTTCCAGGTTCGATCATGTTGTTTGATACTCACGCCCACCTTGAAGATGAGCAATTGCTCCCGATCCTTGGGCAGGTGCTCGAGAATGCTTCGTCGGCAGGTTTAGTTGGGATCACGGCTATCGGCACGACTGCCCAGACCAGTAAAAAGTGCGCTCAGCTTGCCAGAGAATATCCTCAGGTCTACTCCGCGGTCGGTATTCACCCGAATCATTGCCAGGATGCGACGGAACAGGAATGGCAAGAAATTCTCAAATTGTCCACTCAGTCAGAAGTGGTTGCGATTGGAGAAACCGGTCTAGATCGCTACTGGGATTACTGTCCAATTGAGCAGCAACGAACTTGGTTTGCGAAACATATTGAGCTGTCATTTGAAACTCAAAAGCCGCTTGTCATTCATATGCGAGAATGTGAATCAGATATTCTCGCGATGCTAAAGGCGCACCAGCGTGACGGCAAAGTGATTGGAATTATGCACTCATTTGCTGGTTCGTGGGAAACTGCTCAGCAGTGCCTTGAGTTAGGCATGTACATTAGTTTCGCGGGGATGGTGACCTTCAAAAAGTCAAACGAGCTAAGAGAGGTTGCAGCCCGAATCCCTGAAGATCGGATTTTAGTCGAAACCGACGCTCCGTACCTAACGCCTCATCCTCATCGAAGTCAGCGACCCAACCAGCCTGCGATGGTTTGCCACACGGCCTCCTGTCTGGCCGATGTCCGAGGCGTTGATCTCGAGTTATTTTCATCAAGCACCACAGCCAATGCGAAACGCGTTTTTAATCTGAATGATTAGCAACCGAGTCGGTAGTGAGTTGGTTCGCAGAATCTTGTTTGCCTTGAAACCAGAACGCCTTATTTCGCATTTGGTGAAAGATTGAATTCGATTTGCTGTTGTACCTTGGCCGATTCATTTCCATCGTTGTCCACTGCCCAGGCCGTGGCGTTAAGCCGCGCGGCGTTAAGTTGGCTGATTGGGTAGTGCCAAGTGATCAGTTGCTGGTCGTCAGCCGAGATATTGGCTCTCAGGTCAGTTGGAGATTTACTCCATTGGCGACCTGTCCAGAATTTTTTGGTGTCCGGATTCTGGAGATGAATCAATATCTCAGCAATAGAATGGTCGTCCTCCGCCCTCCCCTGCACCCAGTCAGCACGGTCATCCAATTCCACCGGCGCAGGGATGATAGTCGTAATCGGATTCATAGAGACGTGCCGGCTATTCAACAGATCTCTTTTTAGAAGTCGTTGTTCAGGAGTGCTTAGGTTCTCGAAGGCGTTGCTGAGCTCGTGCGGATCGTCCGAAAAATCATAATATTCTTTATCGCCGTTGATCCACTCGACGTAAATTTTATTGTGGTACCGCAGGCCACTGTAGGCACCTAGAAAGTTTTTGCCTCGGTTTCTTTTGGCTTGCCAGTTTTCAATGACGACTGGTTCTCGCCAAGTCGTTTCGTTGGTCGCTTTTGGGTTTTTCAAAAGTGGGGTGAATGACTTGCCGTCTACAAATTGGGGGATCTTTGCTCCGGCGAGTTCAAGAATGGTAGGGCACAGGTCAATGTGTCCAAGCAAATGATCAGCGGTTGTACCGCCGGTGATGCCAGGTCCCGAAACGTAAAGCGGAACGTTGGTGCAGATGCGATAGGGATAGAGTTTTCCGTGAAGGCGGTGTTGGCCAAGCTGGTAGCCGTTATCTGAGGTAAAGAAAATATAGGTAGATTTTCGAATGCCGCAGGATTTGAGAGTCTCAAGGATTTCGCCCAAAAGGTCATCGACCGATTTAACCGCGCGGGCACGGCTGAGATATTCAAGGTGGAGTAATTCAAGTTCCGCCTCCGTGTAAGGAGGTGACTGGCGATGAGGTGGTTTGTCCGAAAGAGGAGCTGTGTCGAAATCAGGTGTCTTCGGGATTCTTAATTCCGGATGCCAGTCATCATAGCGTGCCTTGTGAACCATATTGGTAAAGTCATTCCCGACAGGGCGGTGGGGAGCCAGCGGCGCCAGGTAAAGGAAGAACGGTTGAGAGCCACTGGGTGTGGTAGACGACGTCGTTTTTGGCTCCAGCTTACGGCGACTTGAAAACGTATTTGCGGTTGATTGCCGGGTTTGTTTTCCAGTGTGCAGCTTAATTAGTCGTATCGCGTCGATTTTTTCCTGGTCAGTCCGATAGACGTCGTCTGGGTTTTTGGAGTGGCCACCGTTTCGGTTGTCGCGATTGGTAAACCGGTAGGTGCCCATATACCGTCCTCCGTTTGACATGTAAAAGTCATCCCACCCCGGCGGTATTTTGAAATCGAAACCATTGTGATGATATTTGCCAATCATCATGGTGTGATAGCCTGCTCGCCGCATCCAAACACCCAGTTCCTCTTGCTCGTGCTCTTGCCGCAGGAACTCGCTGTAGCCACCGCGAAAAGAAAGCGATAGTGGATAATCCGGAATGTTGACTCTCACGCCAGTTCGATGTGCGTACTGGCCTCGGAACAGAGCTGCTCTGGAGGGAGCGCAAAACGGAGTTGTTACGTGGAGATTGGTGAATGAAAGACTCTGGTCGACAAGGCCTTTGATGTGTGGATATAGTTCCAGCATCTCAGGGCTGAACATTTGGTAATCGGCGTCATCGAGATTGATCAAGATGATGTTGGGAGCATTGGCCGCTGGAGATTTGTCTTGAGCTGAAGCGAAGACTAACAGTACGTGAGTTAGCAACAAGGCAATGCAGAGATGGAGGATGCTCTTTCTCAAGCTAAGCTCCTAAACGCAAATGGAGAAGTTTCGAATTCGATAAAACCGCGCAGGTGGCTAGGGCATCGGCCAAGTCCACGAAAGCGGTGTCTAAACCAGTGTACACCAACGACTGAACGGGCGGGAAGATATTCCGGGGTGTTGCGATTGGAGTTACGCGCTGGCTCCGCAAAAATTTGCAGCAATTCCCTGAAGAGGGTGCCCTGAGCGAGTGGCTAATTGCCCGTCACCAGAGCCCCGAGAAACTCAGCGGTTAGCTTGGGAGGATCAAGGCCGTTAAAACCCACATCTGGCCCGCACCCGTCGCTGCCATAATGAATCCCAGAATAATTAGGTAGGGAACTAGGTCGCTGTCGATTTTTGGAATTTTCACTGTCTGCTACCGCGTAAACTAAGACGTATAAGTGGTTATTCAAGCAAGCCGGCGTGGTTTCTCATGACAAGATGGCTGTCAATTTTTTGAACGAGGTCAAACGCAACGCTGACCGCAATCAAAAGGCCGGTTCCACCGTAGAAACTGGCGACCATATAATCCACACCAAGTAGTTCCGAGATGATGGTCGGAACAACGGCGATCAAAGCCAAGAATCCTGCACCAACGTAAGTGATTCGCTCGATCACCTTCTCAAGGTAGTCTTCAGTTCTGCGGCCCGGACGGTAACCAGGGATGAACGTCCCGTTGTCTTTCATGTTGTCCGAGATCTCTTTCGGATTAAACGTGATCGCTGTCCAGAAGTAACAGAAGAAGTAAATCATTGCGATGTAAATTAAGTTGTAGACCATCGAGGTTGGGTCTCCGAGCAAGTTTCCAAGACCGCCCATCATGCCGCTAAAGTATCCCTCGCCTCCACCAAGATAGCCAAAAATGAACGGTGGGATCATCAACAGGCTTTGAGCAAAGATGATCGGCATCACACCCGCTTGGTTAACACGCAAGGGCATGTATTGTCTCGTGCCGCCGTAGACGCGTCTGCCTCGAACGTGTTTTGCACTCTGCGTAGGAATACGACGTTGTCCCAGGGTTACGAAAACGACTCCGACAACCACGCCAACGAACATCATCACCAGCATAATAATTTTTTCCAGACCAATGCCAGAGTTGAAGCCGTTAAGTTCAAACGTTGCGTTGTTCAAGAGGCTCATCAAGGCACTCGGCATCATTGCGACAATACCGGCCATGATTAGGAGGCTGATACCGTTTCCAATGCCGTATTCGTCGATTTGCTCACCGAGCCACATCAGGAATACACTTCCACTGGTCATGATTAAAATCGCGGTCATCTGCCAGCCAAGTGTCAACTTGCCCGTGCTCGCCACTTCAAACGCCTCGTTGGTCATATTTTGCGCACCGGTTCCCGTTGGGTCGGCCATAATCACAAACCAGAGGTAACCTGCACTTTGAATCAGACAAAGGACAACGGTTAGGTAGCGGGTATATTCATTGATCTTTTTGCGTCCAGCCTCGCCCTCTTTTTTAAGCTCTTCGAGAGGCTTATAGACGGTGCCCATTAGCTGCAAAATAATCGACGCAGAAATGTAAGGCATGATGCCAAGGCCAAAAATGGTGGCTTGGTTAAGCTGACTGCCGCTGAAGACCGAGACTTTGGCTAAAAACTTAGTCAAGTCACCGCTCATGTTCTTGGCGAATTCAGATACGGCTTCCTGATCGATCATTGGCAGCGGAATCTGCCATCCGATTCGATAAACCGCGAGCAAAGCCAAGGTAAAAAGTACCTTGTTCCGGAGTTCCGGAATCGTAAAAATGAGACGGAGCTTCTCTAACATAGTTTCGTGTTCCTGACGATCCTTCTACAGTTTGCCCGACGGCGAATTTGCCAAAGCAACCAACGATCGGATTGCTCCGAATCACTTATTCGTGGCAGATCTCATTTTATTCTTAACGACAGCCTTCTTTTTTGGAAGCTCAACTACGGTTCCACCGGCTTTTTCGATTTTTTCTTTGGCCGAAGCACTAAATCGGTGAGCATGGACGGTCAATTTCTTAGTAATCTCGCCTTTACCCAAGACTTTTAACTCATCATAGCGGTAATTGGCAAGGTCTTTTTCGCGTAGGCTGTCAGGAGAGACTTCTTCACCAGCAGAGAAATTTGCTTCCAATTCTCCGATGTTGACTTCACCAATCTCGACCGCCCACTTATTATTGAATCCGCGCTTGGGAATTCGGCGAATCATTGGCATTGCACCACCCTGAAAGGTTGGGTGTTGCGAGTGTCCAGCTCGAGATCGTTGCCCTTTATGGCCACGCCCGGAAGTTTTTCCGAGTCCTGAACCGGTTCCCCGGCCAATTCTCTTGCGTTTTTTGAACTTCTGAATGCCTTCGTGTACGTCGTTTATATTCACAGTTGGACTCCTCGCAGACGCTCTACGTCGTCCTTTGTTCGTGCATGTTGAAGAGCTTCAATCGTGGCTTTGACAAGCGTCACTGGGTTGTTGCTCCCGAAGCTCTTGGTCAAAATGTTCTTAACACCGGCAGCTTCGCAAACGGCGCGAACCGCAGAACCGGCGATAATTCCGGTACCAGGACCGGCAGGCAAAAGTACAACGCGTGCGGCACCAAAACGTCCGTCGATCCGGTGTGGGATCGAGCCATCAACCATGTTGACGTTGACGAGTGATCTCGAAGCTTGCTTGTTTGCTTTTTCAACGCTTGGCTGAACTTCGTTAGCTTTGCCGTAGCCCCAGCCAACTTTGCCTTTGCCATCGCCACAAACAACCATGGCTGCAAAACTGAATCGGCGACCGCCTTTTACCACGGCAGCACATCGTTTGATTTTTACCGTTCTCTCGATCAAACCGGAACTAGGCTTGTCCTGATCTTTCCGGTTGTCTTTTCGGTTGCCTTTAGCCACTTTCTACCTCGATGTTTTCATAATGAACCTGCCTGAGCGTGATTCATTCTAACAGTTCGTATTTGATTTCTTGTTTAAATTCTACTCGCAAGGTGCTGTTTAAAACCAGCGGGAGCGGACTGGATAACCAGCGGTACTCCTTCATTCAACTCACTAAAACTTCAATCCACCTTCGCGTGCTGCGTTGGCAAGTTCTGCTACGCGGCCGTGAAACTTGTAAGGTCCGCGGTCGAAACAGGCTTCGGTCACTCCGGCAGCGATTGCTCGTTCGGCGATTGCTGCGCCGATAATTTTCGCCGCTTCACAGTTGCCGCCGTAACCAATCTGTTCGGCGAGCGTTTTGTCACGTGTACTTGCTGAAGCGAGTGTCTTCCCGGCATCGTCGTCAATCAGTTGACAATACAGGTGTTTATTACTGCGGCGGACACTCAGCCGTGGGCAAGTGGCATCACCACGCAGTTTCTTGCGTACACGATTTGTGCGACGCCAACGCTGCTTGTTAACTAGTTTTTGTTTTCTCACCGCACTATCTCGCTTTAATTTTATTTCCAACCGAAAAACCGCCCAAACCCATCCAGTAATCCATTTACTGGAACCCTCGGTTATTGGGCTGATTTACCCGCTTTAAGTTT
>Ga0214477_101610_pt1 | contig 10132 bp, 9 predicted proteins | sample M1_20Mar14CPVII9_FD_165058 | JGI IMG/M metagenome (GOLD analysis project Ga0214477, IMG submission 165058) | Marine eukaryotic communities from Monterey Bay, California, United States - M1_20Mar14CPVII9sort6BwellC16 | ecosystem: Environmental > Aquatic > Marine > Unclassified | place: USA...
GAGCCTACACCCCTAGCAGAATAGTTGTCAATTTGGCAACATCTCCTCCCCACTTGCATTGCAACGAATCGATCGTGACCCAACAAAAGATTTCATCTTTCGTTATGGGCCGATCAATGAAGTGACACTGCTGACATGTCAAAAATGTCAGGGGGCTCATTTAAAAAGGATACACGGTGGAGGGGAGATCAGGCTCATAACCCACTGAAGATTGAGAGGTCTGTAGGTGCCATCTATCTACAACTTCATATGGACAGCTGCTGTCAGTTGACTCAGCAATATGAGAGGCGGCATCATAATTGGCGGCTAGTTACATGTATAGTATTTGAGTTCATTTGAAGTCGAGGTATCCTAGAGCTCCCTCCCTCCTAGCCTCTATAGTAGTAGTCTAGAACCGACAGATAGACTACGACCCCCATATCACGACCTTGAAAATAAGGAGAGGATGTTCTCATAACACTTTCTGTGGCTGATTTTACCGGAGCTAATAGGATACCCTTACATATGTCTTTAGTATCTTATGATAATCAATCAAGTTGAGTCGCGAGAAACATGATAATGTCAGAAGAAACATATAAATGATTGATTCATTGCTGAAATCATCTCCATTATGCATTTACTTCATCAACTATAAAATAATTGTTGGCCGAAATATACCTGAAGATTCAGATGGTCACAGACGAGAATGATAGAAGTCTATTCAAACGACTCGATCGGGAGTCGTTAAACACAATTCTTCTCTTGAAGCATAATAGCGACGAAGTTTTACATATTGAGTTGACAAATGGGTATCAGGATATGGATGACATTGACGATGACGAATGTAGCATAAGTTTGAAGCCATTGGTTGTTACTAACCTAAATCCAACAATGTTGAGAAGATTAGGGTATATAATCGGCCAAAACACCATGTTAAGGAGCCTGAAGCTTTCGTTCCGTAATCTTGACATTACATGGCTGAGTCATGGACTTCAATGCAACCGTTCAATTACATGGTTTAGGTTGCGCAATGAGTCACGCCGAGCTGAGCTACCAGGCATTCCGTTTGTAAGTTGTCTTACATCCTTTTGGCGTAATAACCCTAGTCTGAAGAGACAGATTATTGATCGATGTTTCATTGGTTCTGACGGTCTTGATATCTTGACTAATGCATTATTGAGTCGGCATTATGCGGGTACTTTAAGATATCTCGACTTAAGTAACAACTTCTTCTTCTTTGACGTGGACACCATTGGCTTCAGTGGACTGGTAGGAGCACTTGCCAAGTACAAAAGGTTGCGTCGTCTCTTATTAAGTCATAATGCAATCGGAAACAAGGGCTGTACCCCATTGGTAGAACTACTTGATAATAAAAACTGCATCTTGAAGGAGTTACATCTCAATCGTAACTGGATGGGCCTCGACTCTTTGGCTGTTCTAGCGGAACCATTAGCCAAGAATAATACGCTCGAGTACCTCAATATAAATGATAATCATCTTGATTATTATAACAAATCCAATGAGGCTTGTTGGAAAGGTTGGAGGCAAATGTTGAAACTGGTCTGTAACAGGTCAAGCATTGACAATATCAAGAAGTCGAACCATATCCTTTGCAACTTGGGTATGTCATCTCCTTACCATATTCTTAATGCAGTCATAAAATTGAATGCCAATCCGAACAAGGATCTCGTCATAAGGCAAAAGTTAATCTGGGCACATGCAGATAGCCGCCTGAATATTGGTGAGAGCTCTATTCCAACGGGGGCTCTACCGGAGGTTATAGCTTGGTTTGTGGATGATGATCCAAATAGGGAGAATGGCCATATCATCCAATATCATGATCCACCTCTCCCCTACGAAACAATCCGCGTCATTAGACTTGATTCTATATACCGAATTGCACGATGTAGGTCTGACCTATTCACTCACGGCGCAACACACATATGCTCTGATTGTAGACGGTATGCGGGTAATGTCAAGGATCTTCAAAACAGGAACAATGCCCTCCAGGAGAAGATTGATGAGCTCCATAACGATATTGAAAGACTGCAGGAAGAGATAGATCGCCTCCGTGCAACTTGAGAGTCATGAGAATTGTTCAAGATTCCCTCATCTCTGTGTGTGATGGTGTATCGATTTGACAGTGATAGAACATAATGTAGATGTAGAGTCATTGTATGTATGTTCTTAATTCGACCCATTGTTAAACCATCCATCGACCACGCCACCACTCACTTTACTATTTTTCTTGTCGTTATTACTACTACTTTTCTCTGTAATGGACAGGATAACATCTCCCTTGGATATCCTTCTCCGTCCTTCCTCCTCTTCCCAAACCTTCTTGTCATAACTGTCTTGACGACTACTACTTAAAATCTCATCTCCAAAGTTTCGATGTGCCGCTTCTAATATCAGCTCTGATATTGGTGGTTCATTCTCATCCCATTTTGTATTATCATCCATTGCTTGTATATCGTCCCAGGAAGATCCTGGTGTTGATGCTTCTGCTGGTTGGATGCTATCCCATCCTCCAGAAGAAGAAGTTGATGATGATACAGCAAATGCCGATGCCAATGTTGATGCTCCTTTATCACTACTTGACCAAACCTTTGCCCTTGCCTCTCTTTCCAATCGTTCTGGTCTGTTTGCAATCTCATCTAGTTCCATACGGAATTGTTTTGCATTTCTCTCACCAGCAAAGAGATGAGCACAGGCTTGGGTTAGGGTTTGACGAATGGAAACTGGATTATTGTGCACTTCCTCATGATCAGCATGTCGTCCATATACTTCGAGTATCTCTCTTCGGTTTGTACACAGAGGTTGATGCTGCTGTTTGTCATTATTTACATCTCCGTAAATCAACTCATCTGCCATTGCAAAACTCCAGGGATCAGCTACCATTCCTCTTCCAATCATGACACCAGATAATCCATTATTCTCATCTAAGATATCCTTGGCTTGTGTGAGAGAATGGATACCCCCATTCAGTACAAACTTTAACTCGGGATAATCCTGAACTAATCTATGCACATATTCATACTTCAATGGTGGTACTCTTCGATTATCAGCGGGGCTTAATCCACCCAGAACTGCAATCCTTGCATGTATTTGGAAGTTTGTAACTATTCCATCATTTGCAATGATTTCTATAAACTCTTTTAGCCTTTGATACTCGTTCTCATCTGAGATACTATCATATGCCTGTCTAGAAAATGGAGTTTCATTATTATCCCATAAACCGATCCGACACTTGACTGATACCGGCTATACATGATCTCTTACTAACTTACTAACATGCTTTGGATCTTTCATTAACGAAGCACCAAAGCACCTTTTCCCTGATACCGACGGTGATGGACAACCACAATTTAGATTGATTGCAGTATATTCACATATATTCTTATTTCTTTGAGAATAATCATGATAGGTTTTCGCACAATTGTATAATTGTGATGCATCATTCCCTCCAAGTTGTAGTACCGAAGGTCCTTCAGGTATAATTGTACTTTGACCAAACAAATGTTGTATGTTGCTATTTGATTTGTTGCTCAGTAAATCGTCTGCTGCAACCATTTCTGTACAAGTTAGAATGTTGGATGATATGAGACGTATTATAGTTCTAAAATGACGAGTGGTATAATCCATCATTGGAGCTAGACATAACCGTGAATGTTTATTGAGTAGATCATTCTTATCTGATAATAGTTCACTGTATGTAGCACATAATTGTAGTCTTTCAAATCTTCTACTACCGCCACCAAATTCTACAAAGGCAAGAGTTGTTGAACATTGTAATAATGATAGTAAAGAGATGAATTGCAATCGGTATAGTATCATTCTCTTGGGAGAGCACGCCATCATTTATTAAACTCTCTGACAGTAAATTTATCGATGCGATGATGATCATCTAGGAATAATATCTAGATAGGAGGGTATCCTAGGATACCAATAGTCTAGTAGATAGCCTCACATCGAGGTTGCCTCATTAGGTAGGCTCTGATCAGGTTGGTCTTGGGTTGGCGGTATCCTTTCCTTGTCTTCCTCCCCTGGGGTTCAAGTCTCACTACAGCACAGTGTAGTTAGGACAGGTATATAACCCAGGGGGAGATACTCCTTCTACTCACTCATTTTTATTTCGCTAAGTATGAAAACAATAATACGACTATACGAGGTTGCGGCGATGAGCCATATTCAGCCGTGGTATACTCTATGGATCCAATACTCGGCGAATATACTCATCGAAAGCACTACTAATAGACTACAAACTATTGCATTTCCGACGAACCGGGGTGATATCATATCAGGCATGATAAGTAGGTATAAAAACTGGCAATTTTACATATTATTCATCTATTTTATCTATGTTTAGTGCTTATTGCATCAAATATCATTGTAGAATATGCTCTTATGTGTTATATTGTTTATTAGGACTATTTAGTACTGTTTATCCCTCTCTAATTGAGCAGGATATGCATACATAACACATTGATATATCACCCCACAAATCACCCCCATTACGAATAGATACGCTCTCCATTGTACCATCCAACTGCAGTAACACCAATCCTTTTAATTATTCGCATATCTATCCGATTGATGCGGTTGATTGTTGAATATGACACCTCCTATTGCAATAGATAGCTTCATACACACTATCTCTCTATTATTCCCCACAATAATAACACCAATCTATCCTAACAACTTCACCAACATTATTACCTGGACATCTAACATTACTAATCCGAATCTATACCAATTAATGGTGTCTTTAATCATCAATTCTAGTTGTTTGGGGGGTGTTCACTGTTGTGTTTGGGAGGAGTATTGAAAACCACTCAATTTTTACAAATCACTCAATAATTTTGCAATAGCCTTCCCTACAGCCTCATGTTTATATGCAGTACCGGCTTGTATATAACTAACAGCCTCTAACCTGCCTATTCATCGATATGTGTATTGTAATGTACCTCATTTATTGGTATTAATAGATAGAGGAAGATAGTTGTACGCATGATGTGCACTAATTAGCACATGGTCGTCTTGTAGCAGCGAATAATGGGCCACTTACGCGCTATCAGCGGCGAGATAGACCGCCTAGTATTGCAATGATATCATAGGTCGTCGATAGACACGATAAGGGTGCTCTGCGGCGGCGATGGTCGTGCAGGAGAGGGCGATAGACCATGAGAGTATTGTTTTATGGTGATAATAGGAGGTGAAAATTGGATATAAATATCGGCTTATGTATCCTGCCAACCCAAGACCAACCTGATCAGAGCCTACCTAATGAGGCAACCTCCCTCACATCACTCGACCGTATCACTTCACATTATCGCTAAATAGCGATACCCAATCATCGCTAATACCCTACATTTTACAGACAAAATGCTAATTTCAGCGAAGACTATTTTACTCTGGACTCCCTATTAAGTTATTGCAATAAGCAATTACCATGATGTGGTGCCGTCGACGGAATAGCAGCCGCCGGAGTACACCGATGAAAGTGCCTGCCGTATGGATGTTTAGTAGGAACCCATAGGCGTATATCGATACGCCGGTAGCATGGTTAGAGACCGTTTATAGCCCTCGAAAGGACACTAACATGGTGCATCATCGTCGATTGATGTGGTTGAGGGTCGCGGCGTCGAACGATAACGCCCGGCATCATGGTATGACCACCCTACATTCTTTATATGGTCATAATAAAGGACTCGACGCGGCCGGACGTCTATTCTGATGGTCTACATGCGTTGCAATCGGAGTTTAGTATGGTGACGATAGGTGGCTGGTCTACCTAATGGGCTATAACTATTTAAATATACAAAAGTAATTGTCCTGGCCAACAGATTAGCGTATCTACATATAGTTAACTAACGTATAATACTATCCAGGACAATTACTTTTGTATATTGATTGAGCATCGGCCGACCTAGGATGGCCTATTATCATGGTTGATGCCTTTTTTGTGTGTGGAGGATACTATTTTACCTTGGAAATTCATATTCATTTGCATTTTTTTGAGCTCATAACCTGAGATGTAAAGTGATTTTCAGTAAGGGTATCCGATTCTTGTGGCCTCATCCCTCCCTGTCCCTCCTATGCCCTATGTATCATCCTCTTATCAGAGCTGATGATGCTAGGTATAGGAACATATCATTCATGTCCATGATTTAGTGGTTGACCAAACCTGATTTGGTAAGGTGCCATCAACATCATCTCGATAATACTTTGTCACTACTTTACCATCCTCCAACACAACGGCTGCCCGGATTAGTGGATCGGCTGATGCAACCTCGACAATCTTTGCAGCACCAGGTGATGTAGTCATAGCGGCTTCATCCTCAATAAAGGGTTGTGATAGATCTACCACATTATTATTTGCAGTGCCAGTTGCAATAACCGCCAACAATACGACCACTCGGGTATAACTCTTTGTTATCATAGTCTTGGTGTATGGCATTTGATAATAATATGGTACGAATATCTATACTGTTCTCATACCTCCTGTCGTGGATATCTAATACCTGCCGGCTATCCAGGCGCCTCACTACTCCATCACCTCAAATCTTTACAAAAGGATACCAAAATATCTTTTTGTATGCAATTTTCGAGGAGCATTGTTTTTAGATATGAGAGCTCCTATCAACCTCATAATATGGCGGGTATATGCCCCATAATCTTTGATAAACATTGATAACACTGTAATATACTATTGATAATACTACTAATCATTCTATAACACCAGACAGTTAATATTTGATTGGTGCGTTATCTAATCTAATAATAATAGTACATACAGAAAATATACATGCATCATGGTCAGCGCCTGGCAACAAGCACAGCAAGATGCTAATGATATGTCCGATAGTACTAAAAGGAGGATGGCGGGAATGTGTTGTTACAATCTGTTGGGATTAGTAGCTACAGCCGCGTTCTGTTGTGCTATCACAAGTTACACCTATTGTGATTTTGCAACCCGTAATGGTAAGTGTTTATTTGGGTATCATGTATGTGTTCCTTTCTTTGAAACAGCATATATCTCACACACATTATATCGTCATATCGTCATCATCATATCGATAGTCAAATTGAAGGAAGGTTTCACGCCTGATCAAGTTTGCACTGACGCTGGATATGATGGCATCACTAGTGAGCAATGTACTGCACTTCTTAATACACACGGTGTCAGATTTGAAGGCTTCTGGATTACAGTGTAAGTGTCTATTGGTACTTATTTTGCATATCGGTCAAAAGATAATGCTCTCTAACCTTTATTCTTCTGCATCTCAAACTCCAGTCCGGTTGATACTCAAGTTTGCTACCCTTACACACTCATTACGCCCTGGGGATATCAAACACCAGATATGGATACAAAGTTCAATTCTGCTCGGGCTCTTTCAATTAGTAAGTGGTTGGGGTATCCTTGTTAATAATGTACGACCTTCTTCACTTCCTATCTCACTTATTCTAACATCACTTTAGCTGGTATTGTGTTGGGCGGTGCAGCGTGGTTCACTCTCAGTAAGTATGGATAGTATCTTGTCGTTATTTACATACTACTAGACTCATACCCAACCTTCGACTTCTTCTTCTTCTTCTCTTGCTCAGTGCTGGCAAGTTGTTGTAAGCTTGATCAAGGAAAGCTCAATGGTCTTGCATGTTACTTCTTCCTTGCCACTCTCTTCCAAGGTCTAAGCTTGTTGATCTTCCGTAGTAATGTATGTACGCCGGGATTCTTTTCTGTCTATTTCACAGCGCCTGGAACGGCTGCTCCAAATACAATGCCAGAATGGATGGAAAGTGTGTCATGTAGTCTTGGCAAGGGATCTAAGCTTGCTATATCTGCAACTGTGCTATGGTTTGTCTGTTCCAATATGCTACCAGCCGCTGTCGTACCTGATCCATTGTGGAGGGGATCTGAGCAGGAATTGCCCGGTGTTGCCCAAGTATCTGCCGGAGACGAGGATGATAAACCTGCTGAAGCGGAAGGAGATGGTGTCGAGCAAGCCAGAGAGGACCAGGCAGTATAAGATGAGAGGATAGAGAGAGTTGGAATACCAAGACGGTAGGGTTAAGTGTAGTTTCTATTTCTAGTAATAAGTTGTATTATAGTCAAAATCACAAATAGGCAAACAGTTTACTACTTTACATCTATCGTCTCTGCTCTTAATATCCTGTATTAATCGGATACAGCATCATTCTATTATTGAGGAGAGGCTTCTTCTACTTCAACTTGTACGACTTATCGGCTCTATCCAATATTTATTGAGGAGGGACTTCATTATTTGCATTCCAAACTTCAGCATACTTGTCTTTACAAGCCTCGGGTGTCAATTCACTACCAACCTCTTTGGCCAATGCTTGTAATATTGGATGATCAATATCAAATATCCATTCTCCTTCGCCTGATACGACCAATCCTCCAGTAGAACCGGCAGCTGAAGATTCGTCCTTTGTCCATTGAAATGGAAGACTGTTGTACCATCGAAGTCTACTTGAACTTCATTGTAGTATCCTCCTTCTTCAAACCAACTGGATGTATATCCCTGCGGATCCCACTTACGAGCGGTTGCCGTTTTAGTTTCTTCGTCATAGTCTGCAGACATGAAGGAAACTGAATGAGCAACAAGATTATCATACATGCCATCTCCATTCGAATTGGGGGCGTGTTTAGGTGTGCAAAACCACTTAACATGTACATATCTTCCTTTAGATGATGATTCAAAGAAGTTTGTTTCGTCTGCTGCTTCTGGGTCTTCACGTAGCATGACACCTTGCTTATTAGCCGAATCTGTAATCCAAAACATTTGTTTCTCTTGTACATACTTGGAGATTCGTTCACGAGATGTCATCTTCTTTGTAGTAGTAGACGCTTGCCGATTGTTATCATCAACACACCTATTGTTTACACAAGATCCACTGCAACACTCTTTGCTACCGTCATTGTGGCCATGTCCACAACCTCTATCATCACCCTTACATTCATCACCATGACATAAGTTATCTCTACAATATTTACTACAACATTCGTCGTCGATATTGCAATCTTCATCACCATGTGTACATTCATCTTTGATAGCCATCATCTTATCAGTGAACTGATGCCCCATGCTTCTCACGATGCCAGTCTTTGAATTTATACGGAGATGTGGTGCAACCTCATCATGAGCTGAGGAGCATGTAAGTAGCGCGGAGAGGAAGAGTGCTATGACTTTCATATCGCTATGTTGTTAGGAAAGGATAATGGGAGACGCAACAACTTGTTCAGATATTGTAATACTATGGATATATCACTTCGGGCCTCTTTACCATCACAACATAAGTATGTAGATATGTTGCTTGCAATGAGATATTTAGCACTCTTATGTCTTGACGTCAAAGGTATCCTTTTCGGAAATTTTGACCTAAGTATCCATCATGATGTGACATGGGGCTGTAAAAGTATGATGGAGGGCCCTACAATCATGCTGGGAGTGTTCATCACTTTGTTATACATTATACAATGCCAAACAAGCACTATAATAGCAAGCCTACATCTCTGAGGTACCACTTGATGGCCAAATGTTGCCTGAAAGTCGGCAGGAAATCCAAATCCTGAGGCAAGAAACCTGCCTACATGGGGCTGTAAAAGTATGATGGAGGGCCCTACAATCATGCTGGGAGTGTTCATCACTTTGTTATACACCCATACAATGCCAAACAAGCACTATAATAGCAAGCCTTCATCTCTGAGGTACCACTTGATGGCCAAATGTTGCCTGAAAGTCGGCAGGAAATCCAAATCTGAGGCAAGACACCTGCCTACATGGGGCTGTAAAAGTATGATGGATGGTCCTACAATCATGCTGGGAGTGTTCATCACTTTGTTATACATATATACAATGCCAAACAAGCACTATAATAGCAAGCCTACATCTCTGAGGTACCACTTGATGGCCAAATGTTGCCTGAAAGTCGGCAGGAAATCCAATTTTTTGCCCAATCTGCGGCAAGACACCTGCCTACATGGGGCTGTAAAAGTATGAAGGAGGGCCCTACAATCATGCTGGGAGTGTTCATCACTTTGTTATACATGTATACAATGACAAACAAGCACTATTGTAGCAAGCCTTCATCTCTGAGGTACCACTTGATGGCCAAATGTTGCCTGAAA
>Ga0214477_101613_pt1 | contig 10125 bp, 5 predicted proteins | sample M1_20Mar14CPVII9_FD_165058 | JGI IMG/M metagenome (GOLD analysis project Ga0214477, IMG submission 165058) | Marine eukaryotic communities from Monterey Bay, California, United States - M1_20Mar14CPVII9sort6BwellC16 | ecosystem: Environmental > Aquatic > Marine > Unclassified | place: USA...
TCGGAAATGGAATCTTTCGTATTCTTGTTGTTGTTGTTATTGTTGTTGCTGCTGCTGTTGTTTATAGTCAGTGATGTTCGGTCTTTCTCCTTCTTTATATTTGTATTGTTAATTGCCGCGACAGCAATATTACTTAGCAAATATAACCCGTCGTTGCTGAAGCATTTATCATCATTATACTCAATACAATCTGATTTGTGTGACATAATTCTGGCCATATTATTATCATCATCAACTTTTAAGTAATCGGTGTAAGCTTTGATTAACTGCCAATCAAACTCTCAATCCCAACAATCCTTTACCTCGTACGGTATACCCAACGATCCTCTACCAAACCTCTCGCCATGCTTCTCTTTTCCTTCCCAACTTGCCGTATAGTATTAGCTCCTAATAGATGTATTTGTGAAAGCTTTTCATCTAAGGCCAGTCCATACAGAGTATTGTTCTATCTTACCACTACCTAACACGGGTAAACTGCCCCCCGCCAGAGCGGGCATGCTTCTAGACAGATAGCTGAATCATCGCTACTCGTCAAGATTGCTTTTCTGTTTGTCTGGACAAATAGTTGAAATCATCCTCTTTGTCTCCGTGACCTTTGCATCGAATCCTACATCTGCAATTGTATTCCATCATGCCAAGCTCAAGCTCAGAAGCGTCCGTTGATCACAAGATCAAGGTACTGCTAGGTGCCACAGCTGATACTCCTATAGACATTTGTCTACGTAGAGGGAGTTACACCAAACAGCGCAGGTTAGAGAAGCTTGTCCGTACCCCAGGGGACATTGACCAACTACGATGGGTTGATCCAAAGGATAGCACCAATGCCGAGCAAGAGTTAAATGACGAGCAGAAGGAGGAATTAAATGCGTTAGGGTCCTATGAAAACTGGTTGAGAAATACGGAAGGGTTTGTTAACAAGGATTCGTTGGATATCCAGACTTACACCCGTGAAGACTTTCTAGACTTTGTTGATAATGTTTTTGATATTACCAACCCTATCAAATATGATAAAGCAGAGGCCACCGAAAATATGAGAAAGAAAGAATTGCATGAGAAAACAATAGCTAATTTGAGCAATCAAACTGCCAACACAATGACAGGTTCAACAGTCACCACAAACAATACTAATACCTCCGGTGGAAACTCATCGCACAATGGCTCACAGTCCAATGCGCGTTCTGCAGAAGAAAAGGCGTTAGATAAGGCAATGTTGCCGAGCGTGGATGCATTAAGCTTGATTGTTAATGATCACGACTTCGCGTTTTGGTTTCCGATATTCGTGGCCGAGTTGAATAAACAGGGATTCAAAAACGTGTTGGACCCCGATTATACTCCTCCTGCTGATCTAAAATCCATCTTTGAGAAAAGAAAGGAGATATTATACTCGTTCCTTGTTAAACACCTGAAGACGGAGAAGGGTAAGGACATTGTAGGAAAACACTCTAAAACTTCGGATGCACAAGCGGTATGGAAAGAGTTCATAGCATACCATACTACGTCTCCTACGGCAGAATCGATGAGAACTGACTTCCTTCAGAAGATCACAACTGCCAGGATTACTCCCGGTGCCAATCTCAAGGAGGAGATACGTCGGTTAAAGTCATACTTCAGGGCTTATAACTCCTTCACGGCTACCCCCTTAACAAAGCAGGACGAGAACAACTATATGAGACGATTTGCTTCACAATCAAAGGACATCTCTAACGTTGCATCTCTGACATCCCTTGTGGAGAGTGTAAGTAAAACCACTATTGGCCCGGAAGAAAAGATGGAACTAATTGAGATCCAAGCTGCTATGGCTGATAACGCGGATGATGCCCAGAATAATATTCCATCTAACCGTCGTAGTGTTCATCAGACACTCGTTCAAGATCGTGGGGAGCATTTAGAAGTTGACCTTGGTGATGGATTCATTACCGTGATGAAGATGTCTTCCTCAGGCGTCAGCACACCATCTTTCCGAGTTCCAAAAGTTGCTTGGGATCAATTATCTTCCAAAGATAAGTCGGCTTGGTTAAGCATGAGCAAGGAAGGAAGAATACTTGTAATAAATTCTAGCCAGCAATCCCCATTGGCATCTGCGTTACGACAACGTCCATCGCCCCAAGGCCAAAGTCAACTGCGGACTCAGAACCAGCGTGTGAGCTTCCATGGACTATCTGATGCTCAGTTCGATGCGTCTGGCAACTTTGTGGGTGGTGATGGAGGAAATGATGGTAATGATGAAGAACAGAATAACCAAGATTCAGATGGTAATGAGCGCATCCAATGCACCATGACACAGGTATCTGATAATTCTCAATTGCCAGAAGCGCCTGATAAAAAGGACACACTCCTTATTAATGCCATCAAGCAACCTGGTAATTGTTCTGAACTTCATACATTTGATCCCAGACGTTTCATGGCAAACGCACAACCGCCCAAGGATTATAATACTCAAGCTGAAGCAAACGCATCGTATGACCCAGTTCCCTCTAGTCAAAACGACGTTACTCCTTCTTCGACAGGCAAGTCCAAGTCCAAGTTGTCACGACTCTTCAAGAAGAAAACTGCATCTGCCATTAACAATGCCATTGCTATCTTCGCGCTCATCTGTTTAATACGATTTCCACAAGTTGTTACTGCATCTGTCCACGAGGAAAAACGGAACGCTAACATAGAGTGCCATCCTATTATGTTCCATTCAAGTGTTGCTCCCAACGCCACTTATAACGTCAGTCGTAATTCCCATCGTGAAACACATTCATCTAACTCTATGGTTGACAATGGAGCGAATGGTGGTATTGCTGGTGGGAAGAACACCCGCAAGGTCTGTGAGACAGGTCGTTTTGTGGATGTGACAGGCGTTGACAACCATGAATTGAATAACCTTGCAATTTGCACCGTGGCAGGAATGGTAGATCTTCCCGGCATATCTTTTCTATGCTATTTTCATCAGTACGCATTTCATTCGGATGGTGACACTATTCATTCCAAGGTTCAACTCATGGATTATGGTAACAAGGTTGATTGTGACCCCATCAAGCTCGGTGGTACCCAGAGAATTACCCGTCCCGATGGCACTGTCTTTCCCTTGGATATAATCCGGAGCTTGGCCTACCTTCCCCTTAGGCGCCCAACTGATGATGAGATGAATACATATGAACCACTTCATATGACTTCGGATGAAGTTTGGGATCCAACAAAGTACGACACTGCCATATCTAAGGATGCTGACTGGTTTGCAGCTCTTGCCAATAGTACTCAGGATATTGATGACGGGGTTCATAGATCCTTCGATCGATCTTATTCTCAACTCTATGAGTCTTCATCTGTGCTGAGTGACATGAATCATATCAGTGTTTTTGGTGTCTCATCTACACCCCGTCCAATTGATTTTGAATCTATGCGGACTTACTTCCTTGGCATGCCGGCTAATATTGTGAATAAGTCTTATACCGCAACCACGCAGTTTTACTCAAACTTCTCTCACCGTCCAGGACAGGTACACATGTATAAAAGTCCATTTCCCGCCGCCAATGTTTTTCGTCGGAGTGAAGGTGTATCTACTGATACTATTTATGCGGACACACCAGCATGGGGAGGTTTCACGTGCATGCAGATTTTTGCTGGTGCTGACTCATACTTTCTTAGTGGACATGAATGTCGCACAGATGGGGAGTTTTGTAGGATCTTGGAGGATGAAATACGATTCCGTGGCGCACCTAATCTAGTTGTAAGTGATAGGGCAAAAGCAGAGATCAGTAGAAAGACGGAAGAAGTATTGAGGAGGTACATTATTGATGCACATCAGTCGGAACCTTACCAACAGCAACAGAATCCAGTCGAGCGCTTCGTCCAGGACATCAAGCGATATGCGAATTATGTTCACACCTACAGTGGTGCTCCTCCTGAGTCATGGGTACACATTGTCCACTATGTCATGTACGTCATGAACCGATCTGCCCGAAGTACCCTCAATTACCGCACGCCTTATGAGAAACTTTATGGCCAAACTCCCGATATTAGTATCATGACCAAGTTCTTATTTTGGGAACCAGTGTTAGTTCATAACCACGTTATCCATCCACTGCCGACAAGATACTCGTGCGCTTCATTGGGTTTGCTGATACTGTTGGTAACGCAGGGTGTTACAAAGCATATAATCCTGAACCTGGACAGGTCCTCTATAGGTCGTTACTTGAACGCCTTGATGAACGTTTGTGTGAAGTATATGGTGTAAAGCCATTTCAACCATTGCACGCAAATGGGGAGAATGATGACGTTCCCATTGGTGAGTTGGTCAAGTCTCGCAAAGGTGACCCAAAACCAATACCCATTGGAAAACCAATACCCATTGGAATTGACAACATGATCAATCGGTCATTCCTCCTGCCACCAAATGAGGATGGTAGTCGCCAGCGGGCTCTCATTACTGAAGTCGTAGAAGATTTCCAAGGACAACTCGACAGTAATCCTGACCGTGTACGTTACAAGGCTAGAATTGGTGAAAACAAGTTTGAGGAACTCATAGAATACAATGATCTTATGGAGATGATCGAAGAGCAGAAACCAAATGATGACGGCACTTGGAGATTCCGCCAAATCTTAGCTCACCGTGAACCAAAGAATAAGAAGGACGGATGGAAAGTTCTAATTGAATGGGAGTCTGGGGAGTGTTCGTGGGAACCGATCAAGAACATCTTTACTGGTGACAGGTATATCCTTGCCGAATATGCTCAGGATCATGGTTTACTTGACAAATGGGATAGTCCCAAGATGAAGATCAAGAAAGCGGCCAAGAATAGCAAGAATCTTCTGAGGATGGTCAAGCAAGCTAAATTGAAGTCTTACCGAACTACCCCAGTCTACAAGAATGGTCACAAGGTTCCTCGTAATCATCAACAAGCTATGGATTTAGATCGAGTCAATAACAACACCAAGTGGGCCGATGCCGAGTTATTGGAGAAGAACCAGCTATTTCAGTATGAGACTTTTGATGACCGTGGTCATAGATCATCCAATAGGGCTCCTGATGGGTATAAGAAGATTAACCTTCACTTTGTCTACGATGTCAAACATGACGGAAGACACAAGGCTTGTGTTGTTGCAGGTGGACATCTCACTGAGACACCTCTGGAAAGTATTTACGCCGGTGTTCTGAGCCTACGTGGTATCAGGATTGTAACTTTCATTGCTGAACTGAATGGTCTCGGTGTGTGGCAAACAGACATTGGCAATGCTTATCTTGAGGCATATACAAATGAGAAGGTATACGTCATTGCAGGACCAGAATTTGGGGAGCTTGAAGGACACATCTTCGTTATCAGGAAAGCCTTGTATGGTTTGAAGACTAGTTCTATACGTTGGCATGAGAGGTTTTCTCAAGTATTACGTAGTATGAAGTTTGTTCCGAGTCATGCTGAGCCTGATATCTGGATGAGAGATAAAGGAGACCACTACGAGTATATTGCTACCTATGTTGATGATTTGACCATCGCATCAAAGAATCCCCAAGCCATTATTGACGCACTTGAGGCAAAACCGAACAGCTTCAAGCTTAAAGGCACTGGTGAAATTGATGTTCTCCTTGGTTGTAATTACTTTCGTGATAGTGACGGTCGACTTTGCTATTCTCCCAAGAACTACCTGAAGAAAATGAAAGACCAATATAAACTACTCTTTGGAGCGAGCCCGCCCAAATTTGAAACGAATCCTCTAGTGGAAAATAACCATCCCGAACTCGATGAATCTGAATTTCTCAATGAGGAGGAAACTCGTATCTACCAATCTCTTATTGGTTGCACTCAATGGGTAGTCCAACTAGGCCGATTTGATATTGCTGTACATGTTGGAACTCTCTCAAGCTTCCGTGCTCAACCGCGACCAGGCCACCTTGAATGCATTAAGAAAGTAATTGGATATCTATCGAAGATGAACAATGGAGCTATTCGTATTCGTACCGAAATGCCTGACATCTCTGATGCTGAGATCAATAGATATGATTGGTCCAAAACTGTTTATGCTGGTTCTGAGGAAGAGATTCCACATGACATCCCAACGCCTAAAGGGAAACCTGTCAAACTTGTTACATATGCTGATTCTAACCTGTTGTGTTCTTGATGGTAAGGCTGTCACGGGCATTTTGCACCTTATTCCTGCTTTGGCAGGGTGCAGTTTACCTGTTGTTGAATGTCCACTACCCCTGTGTTGTGCGACCTTAATTCTTTCTCCCAGTAGTAAGTAGTGTTTGGCACAAAGTTTGCTCCTAAGTATATAATGATTGCATCCATCGTATGTGCATTTCCTAGGATATCTTCTCCCTCCATGGCGAAGACAATATTCACCATTTTTGCCAACTCCATTGCCTCTGCGCTCAATGCTTTACAACCCTCAACTACACACTTCATCTTTGGAATATATTTTCGTTTTCGTTTTACTGGCTTCATTTTGATCTTAGTGGTAGTATTATTGGTATGGTGCATATCTCTGTGACATTTTTGCATTTTGCAATGCCTATCAAACCACATATGGCATCTATTTCGTCAGCTTTTAATTTTAACAAATTACTCATATGTTTATCTTTTAGAATTAGATGCCCTACCTATTGTATCTTATTTTGTTTGCAAAATAATCTGGGTTAAATTCTTTCTTCCATCTCACATCTAAGGTACAGGTAATAATCTAATACTCTTGAATTCTTTCTTCCATCTCATATCTAAGATACAGGTAATAATCTAATACTCTTGAATTCTTTCTTCATAGAGGTCCTCTTTATACATAGCTCTTGGAAAGCAAAGATCTTCCATGTATACAGGATGCTTATGATCAACAAAGCCAGAAAATCTTTCTTCCATCTTCCAAAATATTCTGGTGTCTTTTTTATGATTATGAGAGGGGTGCATAAGGCAAATGTCTGGGAAATTTCTTTTGGTATCTATTTGGCGATAAACGGCTTTTTATTCTTAATCGGCCAGTGACGGACGGAAAACAATTTCATCGGTTTGGAGTTACCTAGGCTAGGTAAACTGATACGTACATACACAATTTTGTAGAAAAGGTCTTTTTACCGTATAATTTAATTTTTAACCTTTTACTTGTTTGTTTAACAACATCAATATTGACTTTATTGTCACTGCTCTTAGCTTTATCACTATAGAACAATCATTTGCGTAAGCATTATACTTCATATGACCAAAAAAAATCGAGCAACTCAAAAATCCGACAGAGGATACCGGATACCTGAGCAATTGAGGCTCGCTCGCTATTGATATATGAAGCGCTTTACGCGGTACTAATAAATTATAGGTTTTAAAGTTGTCTTTTAGTAGTAATGGCAATGTAACAAGTTGTGCCAAACCACTCCACCAACCAACTCTTGATATACCTACAAATTTGATAGTATATAAACCAGTTAACAATTACCAGAAACCACAAAGTAAGAAAACGGTATTCAGAGTCGTTGTGACAAATTGGTGCACAAATCGGGTGACGGACAGAACATAGATAGATTTCTAATCAGGACTGCTAGCGTCACGGGTCTCTATTCGTAAAACATTTAGCTAGCGTATAATGTTGCAATATACGTTGGAAAAATTGCAATTTTATGGCTACATATATTTAACAGCACTCAGGGTATAAGGATTTGGTATCCTTTCCAAAATGGAGACTTGAACCCGCCTGTAACTCAAATTGAGGAGGTTTCCGAGGGAGTTTGCTCAAACTTCAAAGTTGTAACTTGATCAGAAGGTCCTAATCTTGCTACCTGTGGGTACTAGAGTCGTGATATGAGCCATATAGGGTGTGAAATAGTCCAACATGTGCAAAAAATACCGCGAGCGACCCTTCACGCGTGTTTGATGCGCGCGCACACTATGTATAATGGTAATAGATCGCCACTAGCAGCGCCATCCACCCTGGGTGGTGGTCTCTGCACTACATTAGCCTCCTTTGGGGGCGAAGAAAATTTGAGATTTTCGGCTCATTTGGGCGCCAGATCGCCATGTGCTGCATGGTCAACCAAATGGTTATGAATTGAGAGACTTGAAGAGCAAAGATACCATTTAGACTCATTTTTTTAAGTGGGACTCGCGCACAGGGGTGTGAGATAGGTATCTGACTGGTAGTGCAGTCATGTAGAGCAAGAGTAGAGCTTTCCAAAGCACCGCCACTTTTGATCTGAGGTTGATTTCCCACAGAGGTACAGTGGCCAGAAGTTGGCTTATTGAAAAGTGGTCTGCTCTAGCAGACCATACCTGGAGTCCTGTTAAGGCTACAAATTCCTATGTAGAAAGTGGTAAAATGCACTGGTAATATTTCTAGAGTAACATTTCAACGATAAGATGCGAGTAGCTTCGAATAATCATATTGATTAACTTAGATGTTACCTTTTTAATAGGGAGTCCAGGATAAATAGAAAAGATACCGCGCCGCAGATAAAATGAAATTACCAGTTACTTGACGATACCTATCTTAATCTCACATCCATTTAACCACACAATAATACTTTACTGCAATCATGTCTACTGAAGCCAAGCCTACCGATACTACCCAACCGGCCGCTGTCACGCCAGCTACAACTCAACTACCCCAAACTCAACAACAGCAACCTCCTCCACCCCAACAAACAAACACTACTGCTGGAGCACCTTCTGGAGGAGGTGCACCTGGATCTTTCCAAAATGCATCACTTTACATTGGTGATCTTCTACCTGAAGTTAACGAAGGATTATTATTCGAAATTTTCAATGCAGTAGGTCCCGTTGCCTCTATCCGTGTATGTCGTGATGCAGTTACACGTCGGTCATTAGGATATGCATATGTCAATTATCATCAAGTTGCTGATGCTGAACGGGCATTAGATTCAATGAACTTTACAGATATTAAAGGCAAGCCATGTCGTATCATGTGGAGTCAACGTGATCCATCCGTACGTAGATCGGGTGTTGGTAATATCTTCGTAAAGAATTTACACGAAGGTATTGACAATAAACAATTATATGATACCTTCTCATTATTTGGAAATATATTGAGTTGTAAGGTTGTTACTGACAAGGCTACTGGATTAAGTAAGGGATATGGGTATGTCCACTATGAAACTAATGAGGCTGCCGCATCTGCCATTGAAAAATTAGACGGTATGTTGATTGATGGTAAAGAAGTACAAGTTGGTACATTTATGCGTCGTGATGGCCGACCTGATACACAATCCTTCACGAATTGTTTTATTAAAAACATTCCATACGAATGGGACGAAGAACGATTGGAGAAGGAATTTAGTAAATTTGGTGAAATTGTTAGTTGTTCAATTCGTATAGGACGTAGGGTAAGGAAGCCTAAGTCTTTGGAGAGCAAGCCTGTATTGCCACCAAAGGATCAACCGGTATTACCACCCAAATTGGATGAAAATGATGAGGTGGAGAAGAAAAAGGAGAGTACGGATGAAAATGGCGAGGATAATGTGAGTGACATGTGTACTGTGGTGGTGTGATTCGGGTGAGTTTATTGGAATAAGTATTCTAATCCTTCTGTTTCTCCCCATTCTTAAAAGCCACCAGCTTCCGAAGAACCCATGAAGAGTGAAAGTAAGAAAGATGATGAACCAGCTAATGCCAAGGAAGGAGAAGAGACTATCAAGGTAGGAAGACCTTCTGAACCCACAGGTCCTGAATCACTCGGATTTGGCTTTGTCAACTTCGCCTCACATGAGGCTGCTGCCGCTGCTGTGGAGGAAATGAACGAAAAGACTTTCACCGTCACAGAAGATGGGGAAACGATCGACAAGCAGCTCTTCGTCGGTCGTGCACAGAAGAAGGCCGAACGTGAACGCGAGCTACGTGAGAAGTATGAAAGTGAAAAGAATGAACGTATTGGTAAATTTCAAGGTCTTAACTTGTACGTAAAGAATTTGGAAGATTCTGTTGACGATGATATGTTACGTGCTGAGTTTGCGGCTATGGGAACTATTACTAGTGCTCGTGTTATGGTTGATCCTGAGACAAAATTATCACGTGGTTTTGGGTTTGTTTGTTTCTCTACGCCCGAAGATAGCACTAGAGCTGTGAATGAGATGAATGGAAAGATTATGTTGGGCAAACCAATCTATGTTGCACTAGCGCAACGAAGGGATGTACGACGTGCACAGTA
>Ga0214477_101616_pt1 | contig 10111 bp, 10 predicted proteins | sample M1_20Mar14CPVII9_FD_165058 | JGI IMG/M metagenome (GOLD analysis project Ga0214477, IMG submission 165058) | Marine eukaryotic communities from Monterey Bay, California, United States - M1_20Mar14CPVII9sort6BwellC16 | ecosystem: Environmental > Aquatic > Marine > Unclassified | place: USA...
CATGCTACTCTCTTCAGACTCAACCATCTCCGACTGAAGAGCCATCACCGACTCCTGCACCACAAGAACCACGGGGCAAGAGTATCTGTACTAGGTCACGCAAAGACGCGCCGAGGTTCTGAAAAGACTTCCTTCCACTAGCAGTAGTGGACGTCCACAAACATCCTCTACCAAAAACAAGAAGATTGGCGAAAGTAACTTTCGTAGAAGCCTGTCCAAGAACGATGAACCCACTCATGATCAACCAAAGAGTAGGAGGTCAAAAGCACCCACCCGACGTCGTGAAAGGGCACGGACTCTATCCCCTCAACGAACGACAGTCAAGAAGAGCAGTGCCCACACCAAGTACAGGAACCTACATGCATCACTTGTAATACCTAAAGGGTATGACACCAAGGAATTGCTGGATAGTACAGAACCAATCATCAAACACCCACAACGCAAATACTCCAACCCTTTAACTAAATCCCCAAGTTCCGAGAATCTAAGTTGCAATGCCTTATCCAATACTACACCCAAGAAGGATAACACGAAGAAGGAGAGGAAACGTCGTGTTAGTAAAGAGTTGGGATATTGCAGTGTCCATCCTAATGTACAACTGACTGTTGTCCGTACTGTGTCTAAGTCCAGTAAAGGCGGTGGGTCGTTCAATGTTGTTAAGGAGAGTTGTCCAATCTGTGCCTCTACATTAGATCTAATAGCTCCGGATACTACCAAGGTGCTCAAGTGCAAGGAAGTTGACATCACCCTCGACCCAGTAGCTCCAGATACTGCCAAGGTTCTCAAGCCCAAGTGTAAGGAGGTTGACTTTTCGAGTAGTGCGCCCATGGTTATATACAAACCCAAGAGAAGTACAAGTAGGAACGATAAGAAAGTGGATAAGAAGGAGGGTGAGGTTCAAGATAATGATCGGCGTCATCTGCATAATAGTACCACACGGCTTTTGAGAAGAAAGGGCTCAGACGGGAAGAAGTCCAAGGAACAAACTAGTGGTAATGCAGTGGTGGCTACTGAAGTGGATATGAAGGAGGGTGAGGATCAAGATGATCGGACTCATCTGCAGAATAGTTCTGCACGGCTGATGAGACGCCGAAGCTCAGATGGGAAGAATGCCAAGGATCGTACTAGTGGTAATACAATGAAGAAGGTGAAGGCTCTTGATTACTTCAGGGCATGAGCTCGTGGGTTCGGTCTTCAAGATTAATCAGCCGGTGTACAAGTTACAAATTATATGTTGATGTACAATAACTTAAAGAAGACTTTGATAGTAGCTACTTAGCCTTTTATTGATTATATAAATCATTATGCTTTCTAATTCTTCGACCCCCCAGATTTCTTTTTCTTCTTCTTCTCACTCTTCTGCATCCATGAAAAGTTGACACTATGGTCTGGTTTATAAATCAACTCGTTGTCCATCTTGTCATCATATCGATAATCAAAGAATAGTTCGCTTTGTGCATCAACGTCACATTTGGCAAAGAAACCAATCCTCATCCCCCCATTAACATGTATCATCCTTGGTTCCATGTTTGGAGTGTTGCTATGATTGGCATAACGAGAATGATTTCCCTTTCGTGTAGCATCAATTACCAAGTCTGAACTTAGATTGAATAGGTAGCTCATATTCATCTTATCATAAATCACACCACGCCGTTCTGCTTCTTCCTGTGATATCTGCTCCCCGACATACTCAATCACAAAGTCTCCTCTCTTTAATGAATGTTTAGTAAAGAGACCCCATCCCGCTGCCTTGATCTTCGATTGGGCAATCAAAGTATGAGCCTGTCTCCTCATGCTAATATTGTCATTACGGCAATGTTGTGTGGTAGCTGGAGACTCCGGAGGGTCACAGCATGCACCACACGTCTTGCAAAGATCTGGATCACACTCACGTTTGGCAGCGAAGCATGCACAACTTGCCGTTTGACATTGATTACCCTTGCATTCACATCCACGGAAGAAGTTAGGACTCTTTTGTGCCCATCCACAATGCTTGGTACAGAAGAAGCCGTTCTGGATACAGCTACATGTTTCTTCATTGCATGGTTCACAGTGGTCACAGGGTAGGAAGGCTGGGTGTATCACCTTACTTTGAATCTGCCGTAACCATGTTGGATTATAGTTGCCCATGGAGGTATACTTTTTATTTCCTTTCTTAGCCTTTTGTTTGTCGAGCAACTCTTTGGTCACGAATTGGTTTGGTTGTAATTCAATCTTTTGTGATTGAACATATGAATTAACCTTTGAAGAAGTAGTTCCAAGTATGTGTGCCACTTTTGTCGTATCCCCTTGGAATACTGTAAAGGCATGTTCACATAGCGATTGTTGGGCAGGTGTAAGCTCGGTAGTCTTCGTATCCCCATCTGTCTTGCCGTTGTTTGCCATGATCTTATCTAAATCGATATCCTTGTCCGACTGTGGAAGGGTTCGCACGAGAGATTAGACACAGTACAGCAGAGAGGAAGGTCCATCATAATACGAAGTTCATACTCACCTCTTTCCAATGTCCATCAAACTCCTTCTGAACAGCCAGCTCACCCAAAAGTCTTAGATTCGCTTTTGGTAAGTTACCATGGATGTTACAATCATATGTAAAGCACCGTCTACACAACAAATCACGATATGAATCCATAATACTTTCATACGGCGGCACTGCTGCTTCCTTTGGGTCTGAGTTTGTATCACTTGATGATGCTTCATTCTTTTTCTCATTATTATCAACCTTAGCTGACTCAACCTTCTCCTCCTCTTCATAGCAAGATGATTTGTCCGAATATCGTTGACCAGATACCGGCTTATCCGGTTTCTTGAAGAAACATACTGCATGACGTTCATGTACTCTATTTAAATCAATATTTGCCAATTCTGATAATACCAAGTGTATCCTTGTCAATTTTTCAATATCGGACTGTTTGATCTTTCTCTTTAGTGCCGACTTCTTCTTTCCATCGGATGCCTTGCCATTCTCCTTCTTCTCGGCTTCATCGTCGTCAACAACAATCACAGCCTCCTTATTACTCTTCGAAACAACCACATTATACAATTCCAAATCCATCAATAATCTCCTACTCCCTTTACTCTCTAATTCCTGTTTACTCTCATCTTTACCCTCTTCATTCTCTTTAGCCAACAATTTCAAAACAGAATCAACACTCTCAAATGTCTCCTTCTCACAATATTTAGGTCCAAATTCATACAATCGTTCACGCTCCTTAGTATCAAATAAATCAGAATATATATCTTCATTATCACCATCTTCAAAGTAGGGTACGTATTGCAGTGATGGTGTATCGTCTACGGCGAATGAGGAGTTTAAGAGGATTAATGATGATGATTTAGGTAATGGTGGGTGGGAGCCTGTTATGTTTAATGGATTGTATGTTGTTGAGGTTGTACCACTTTTGGTAGTATCGTATTGGAAGTCGGATGGTTTTAATTTGTTTTTGGATTTGATTACTACTTTACATTGTTTTGTTGATAAGTTGAATGGAAGTGGAGGTTGAGACTTGTTATCTTCTTTGGTTGTTGTAGATTGGTATGGTGGACAGAATGTAATCTGTTGATGTATGCTTTGTGGACAATTATTAGATGGCAATCGAGGGAATACCAATGTTGGCTGCTTCTTCTTATATTGAGTAGTAAATGGTTGGTTAGTGTAAAGTTCATCTGAATTTTTGCCATTGGTTGGCATATCTGATGAACTACTTCGCTTCTTCTTCTTTCTAACTCCAGGGCTGTTACCGCCCGGAGACTTCATATCATTCATTGTACTGCCATTGCAATGTTTTCTCTTCTTTCCATTAGTAGAAGATGTATCAGCAATACTACCACCAGTGATATCACTCTTTCTTTGACGTGATAATATCTCATTTATTATCACATCATCACGACTATGTTTCAATACAGTCGTTACCAACTTTTTACGTATAACCTCACGTTCACGTTTAATTTGTTTATATGCTAATTTTACTATATTATCAATTTCATTGTGGGTGGTACTTTCGGGTGGTTGTTTTAGAAGCATTGGCTTCTTTTTAGTGGTGGTAACTGGGGGAGAGAAGGATGGACTTTGAAGATGAGGAGCTGCCGTCTTGAGTGGAGTTCTTCGGGGCTGTTGTTGACGATTATCACTCATTTTGGAAGTTTTGATAATTGGGGGATGTTGATGATGCAACTTGATTTAATTGGAACTTTGGCATTTCAGTGCTGTGATGTTGGGAATTGTTTCTTCTTCTACATCTGATTAATATCTACCGAATGATAGTTGCTACGTGTTTGTGGGTTGAGATTTGGTGGAGTACTACTTGTTGGTAGATTAGTAGTAGTTGTTGTTGATCCAGAATCGTCAATTCCGTACCAAGTTTAACATGTTTTTGTATTGTACCTTCACGAGTATTGATTTTAATTGACCGCCGATTGTTGTATCATCATCATATGGTTAATAAGAAGCCGATAAATGAAAACCAGGACTTCTGAGGTTGATTATTCACCCAGTTTCAGTACTTTGAAGTTTTGTGGTTGGTGGCGTTTGTGTCAAATGTAAATCTTGATACGTAAAATATTCCTACTAGGCTGGATTTTGCCGTATGCCCGTCAAATAAATATGTCGAAGTATCTCCATCACCATACGATCACTTGAGTCCAATTGGGGTTGTTGTAGCACCTCTGGAACATGATATTTCATATAATGACCGTATATTAACATGAGAGGTGGTAAAAATTGGTGGTCATTGGTGTATCTTTGTTAATAAGTACACGAGATGTTTCGTACGAGAGCTGCAAATTTGCAAGTCGGTGGTGCAGTATATGATACGTCCTCACAGCATGTTTGGCGGTCTAATTTGATCTATTATTGATGGAATGGTTGATTATTGTTTATTAGGGGGGCTGATAGTGCCACTGAAAAGAGTATGGTTCTTCACTCGTGAGGGTTGATAGATCATTATGCCGCTGAGCTGGCTGAGCTGGCTTTGGTAAGAACAGATACGCATCACCATACTGTCTAATATGATATGTATCTGTGCAGAGAGTAGGAGAAGTATAATAATTGGTGGTGGTGGACTCGTAACATTGATTGAGTTTCTTCTGGGATTAGGAGTAGAGATATGTAGGTACACATGCTGAGAAGATGATATACTATATCTTAATTTAGATGGACGGATTATGGTGTATCTTCTACTCGTACATCTTCTTCTTGCCACGTGATCAATAGAAAGCACAAAGCTAATATGCTCTCTGCTCCGTGCCTTACTAATCTCCTTTTGCTATCCCATACTATGGCATAGTATACTCTCTCGTTATGTGTAGTTGTACTTGCGTGTTAGTATAGTAATCTAAGATGATGATATATGTAGTGGTTAAGTTAACAGTGGCTGGAAGGCACACGATGTTGGTGGCAGTAATGATCGTTTATGTTTGGTGGGGATTGGACTTTGCTTCATACCTCTGCCCTTTGATGGTATCAATGTTGATATGTCTCATGCAGCTTTGTTTTGTTGTGTATCAGAGTTGGTATTATTGGGCCGTAGATTGCCGGACAGATGCATAAGGTACGATACCAACTAGGAGGAGATGCAGAGGAGCGACAGACAGCTGATGAATGCTCGTCCTGATTAATCATCCTCTCATCTACAATCTTAATAGCTACAGACTTTGATATAGAAACTGATTTGTGAGTAAGTATACGATTCTTTAGAATACAGAATAAATACATTGAAACAAATACCAAACTCACCATTAATCTCTCCTCACTGGGAATAATACAATCTCCTCATCCCTCTTTTAACCCGCCGGCTGATTGTTGAGTATCTTACACTCTACTCCTCTTGGCTTCCTCTGATGATAGCATGTACATTAATAGATGCTTAATTGTGCATTGATTTATTTGTTGCGGTTGCTGGTGTATCAATTGCCGCCTCAGCATTCACATCCAAATCAAATCTTCTGCTCTGGATAATGTTACCATCCCTCCTCTCTTTCTGCACCAATTACTGTAACTGTAACTAACTCCACACCAACCCATATCGAATCCAATCTAACTTTAACATTGTTACATTACATTGAGTGGACTAGTCCGCCACCCTATATAGTAGAAGCTGTTGAGATAAAGTTGTAGAACATAAGATATGCACAACTCGACACACAAAGGCAATCTCACCTAATTGAACCTCTACCATCATCTCCATAACCATCCAACCAATACTAAACAACAACAACTAAAATACTCGTGCATCTTAACCGCGCATTGTATAGAAGAGGCTGTCATACTTCTCCCCATAATTTCAATCTAATACTTCTTCCTCACCACATAAAATATATAATGTGTTGTACTTACTGCCCGCCGCCGTACTTTATAACATCTCTACAATACATAAAATACTACCTAATAAATCTGGTTGTGATATGATTGGCGTTCATCTCATCTCACTCATTGAGTACACCGTCATTTATCTAGTGAGATTATTCTTTGCAAATTTATGTCTATTGTGATGGTTGATATAGTTTGTGTTGTTGCTTGCTCCTCGGCGACGTTTAGGATTGACGAGTATCAACTAGCACTTCTAATATTAACATGAATGGCGATACGGCTGTATCGGCGCCATCTTTTCTTCTATCTATACTTGGCAGATACAATAATTGTTGCAATTTTGTTCGAAGATTGCGTGGAGTAAGTGATATCTTTTGAGAGCCATGCTCGTTAAAGCTCTAGAAAATCGGTACCACACGAATGGCAGGGTAGTAGGGGAGGTTTTAATGCGGCAATAACCGTTGCCACTACTTCGTTTGAGCAATAGAGAGAGGGTAATAGAGGGCCGTCATCTTTATTATCTTCTCTTTTTTTGATTTTGAAAAGGATACCAAAAGAGGTATCTTTTATCTTCTCTATAATTTGGGTCGGAGGCAAAAAAGAGCTACCGTATACGAGCACGGCAACACCATAATAAATCAATATGAACACAACCATTACCTCTGCTACAGTCAATAATACTTTATCTTCTATTGGTTAAGCTGCGGCGTGATTGGTGTCGTCCAATTCATCATACTATTTACACAAGAGAGCTTTTTAGGCACTATCTAATTTTGGGGGATTGCAATCTTTCTAATTACCATACTAATACTCTACAACTTGCAACTCTACAATATGAATGACACCGTGTTATGATTTGATGGTTAGGTTATTATTGGATTGTCTATACGCCAACATCAACGCTGCACACATCAAATGTGCGGATGATTCAATTCTAATTATCACAACAATTATTATGCAGATGGATTACCTCACAAAGCATGGATTAGATTGAAGAAAGCAATAGTCTACAAAACTAAACTCTTCACAAATGATTGCTATGGAGATATCAGTTAGATTACATTTATTGAACAGCGGCAGGACATTCATCCATCGATCATCACCTACAATTCTAAAGAGTTTGATGGCATTTTCTTTTTTTAGTTTGGAAACAAATGGAAGAGGAGATATGAAACTAATACCAATACAGATATGATGAAGTATACTTCTACACATTGGTGGTCGAATGGATGATGATAGACCGAGCTCTTGTGGTTCAGCACATCTCATTTAGGGTACGTTAATACAAAATGCTCATATCATATGTATCACTTTTTGCTCATATCATGTGTTGTCACTTTTCAATCTTTATTTAACTCATGCTCACTTCTCAATTGCATCATATGCTACAATATTGTCTACAGAGCAGTTGCTATTGGATATGCTTTATCTTATACATGGCCAGGCTCGTAGCTAATCTAAAACGAGTAGCAGCTGGGGCTACTTTTAGTATACCTTTTACATTGCAAAGGCAGAATTGGTAAGTCTATTGATGTTTATTTGTTTATACGTTCACTACTTCTCGTATTGCAATTAAACGACCAGCTGATCCTCGTCTATTCTCTTCTTTACTTGCGACCATACTTTAAAGCATACTTTAATTGCTCAACTGCCATACGCCTATCCATTTCACCAATCACATTCGGCCTCAATATCCCCTCCAGTTGAACTCCACGACATTCAATAAAGTACTTCAACCTCCTCAACATAAAGCGAGAACTAACAATATGCCTCTCTACCATATCTACATCATTCCATCCATAGTTCCACCATGCACATCTTGCCTGATATGATTGGTAGTTATACAGCTCATTACGAATCTGTTGCCTCCTCGAGTTGGTTATATCCATTGTATCAGGTGCTTTTTCGGTAAGTGATGGAGGGATATAGTTGACTCGATGCACTCCAAATGTATTCTCACACTCTTTTTCTAATCTCTTCTCAGCCTTTTTAAAAGCAGGACTGTAACCATCAGCCTGCTCACGAGACATAGGCATTGGCTTGCCATATGGAACAAATTCACAACAAGCTGGTAGAGGGCGTTTGTATGTTGTAGGCCGCCATGCAGGTACCTCGTCAAGTGGATCAAGAGGTTTAGCAGGAGGTCGACGGCGAGGGCGCCTCTTCTTCCTCTTATTAATAAAGTTAAACTGTTTTGATCTGTCAATTGCTTGCCTATTACCATCAAGGCGTCCATATCCGTAAAATGTTGTTCGGGGTATATATCCAAAGCCATGCTTCTCGAGAATGCTGTCATTCCTAATCTACAATTTGGTTTGCAATACCCATTGTCTTCCATTATTTGTTTCCTTTCATTATAATCATCCCATAGGTCCAATGCATCCAGGAAACGAGGATAATCCCACCAGTGCTTACGTCTCACAATTACTTTCATTTGAGTATAATATTGAGTGTTAGTGTTGTTAGTGTTGAGCTGTAGGCATCATCGTCAACCACACCATTCATCACTCAATTGCACATTTTGAAATGAATTGGTGGTCGTGGCAAGGTGGTCTGTCCCTCGCTTGGGATGAGTTGTTGATGTTGCACTTCCCGATCAGTTTTTCCATACCTGTCCTTAATCGATGATAAAGAACAATAAAGATAGTACAAAAGTGTTCCAAAATCCAAAAATGAACACTGATTATCGTCAGCTTCTCAACTATCACGGTACTCAGATCCTAGTCTCATCAGACTTTTTACTGTCAAATCTGTTGTGAGTTGTGAAAACCGTGTGATTATCTTTTGTGAAGCTTGTGAGTGACTATGACACCGAGCGGTACTCATTTCTGCTTTGCTCTTGCTTTTTGTCACTCACTTTTTTGTGATCAAGATGATCATGGGACCACCAACATCAAACACCAACATCAAATGCTCCCTTTTAATGATGAAGTGAAAAGTCTCCTCTCTTTAATGAATGTTTGGTAAAGAGACCCCATCCTGCTGCCTTGATCTTTGATTGAGCGATCAAATCCATCAATAAGCTTGATATGTTATTTCTCAACGCAGGTGTATATACCGCCGCTAGTGAATTCGACAGTAACTCTCCATTAACTTTGTCAAAAGATGGTATTGAAATGGTATTCGCTACCAATAAAGTGGATAAGAAGGAGGGTGAGGTTCAAGATAATGATCGGCGTCATCTGCATAATAGTACCACACGGCTTTTGAGAAGAAAGGGCTCAGACGGGAAGAAGTCCAAGGAACAAACTAGTGGTAATGCAGTGGTGGCTACTGAAGTGGATATGAAGGAGGGTGAGGATCAAGAATGATTGGTCACTAGAGCAATGCTTCCCCTCCGACGTACCCTGGTACTCCTTCGAGGGTACTGACTATATCTTCACTCGTGAGAAGTATAACTCAATCTGTGTTGATTCTCATGGTAAACAGTATCAATGGGGCAAGATTCTAGGCGTCAACCCACCAATAGACGAGCCAAACTCTGGATGTTCGGCGGCTTGTGTCGCCGGCTATGGTCGTGGAGAGGCCCGAGGATGTACCAGTATGAAACCCGAGAAGCTCGTTGGATTCAATTACAACTGTGACGAAGATGCATGTTACTGGTAAGTCATATTGAATTGAATCATTACATGATACTTTTGACTTTGAACATACACTCACATCCATCGACCTTCTCTTCTTCTCTCTCGAACTTCCAGTCTATATGAAAAGAACACTTGGTCAGGAGATTCCTCGCCTTGTTTCGATGAAATGGATACGAGTAATAAAGGCAAAGGTGATGTCTACAAAACTAAAGTCGAAGTA
>Ga0214477_101617_pt1 | contig 10099 bp, 6 predicted proteins | sample M1_20Mar14CPVII9_FD_165058 | JGI IMG/M metagenome (GOLD analysis project Ga0214477, IMG submission 165058) | Marine eukaryotic communities from Monterey Bay, California, United States - M1_20Mar14CPVII9sort6BwellC16 | ecosystem: Environmental > Aquatic > Marine > Unclassified | place: USA...
CATGCATACCAATCTGCATCGCCCTACATATTATTATGTTGAGAGTGAGATACATTACATGAGACATATCATATGCACACATCATATGCACAAAACTAACATCATCACTTACCGGAATCTCATTCGGATCCAAAAATTGCTTTGACGCAGCTGATAAACCACTTTCAACTAAGCTCCCATAAACTGATGATGCAAAGATAACAGAGAGTAAAGCAACTACTTGAACAAGGCGTGTCGGAAGGGGATCTCCCAACTTCAAGTTTAATGCAAACTTGTCTAAAGCTAACCACATCAATATCGCCTCCACAGCAGTGCCGACACCAATCTTTGCAAATAGTTCAATAGAAGAATCAGAACAAGCACCTCCACGTAGTTTTTGCAATGATTGATTGACGGGTATAGTTGTTGCAATGATTGATTGACGATTATTGCTCACATCATGTGTCTTCTCTTTTTGCAATAACTTTGATGAAAAATTATTATTGATTCTCCTCAACCCGAATGGTTTTGATATCGCTGAAACGCCACCATTCACGGAGAGTAAGCATCCAATCAAGGTACCGATGAATACAACTGAGCACTTCATTTAGACACCTATTACCTCCTCAGTATTGAGGTGGTGATTTCATACATATATCTTTGCAAAATAAATCGCCAAAATACTAAGACCAAGATCAGAAATTCTATTCGATGATGGCGCAAACAAAAAGAACTCCAAGTAGCAAGATGGTGATGTTGCCTACTACCCAACATCAAAGCTCGCTCGAGCATAGTTATCAATCAATCAAGTAGTTATATATAGTCCTCCCATAATATCATCTAATCAAAGTCAAAAATATGTTATCGATAATGCACAATATACGACTTCTGCCTAATAGAACAAGAACAATTGGTATAATATGCTCAAGACGACTTGTAATGCAAGGTATATCTGCATCACGTGCAACAATTACATCATCGACATCAAAGTCAAGCAGTATTGACATGTCAACAAGTATCAACAATACAGAACATCACAAGCATCAATTGTTCTTAACACCAGCACCGCCACTACAAAGACTTCCTGACATCAACTTTACAGATTCAAACTCAGCACATGGATCTAAATCAACATTTGAACTACTACGTGCCATTACAGTATTCAAACTATGTCAACTATCATTCTTAGTCAAGCATGCTGAATCATTACTCAACCTATCATCCAAGATACTCGGTAATACAATCACAAATGGATTAGTGAAACATACATTCTTTCAACACTTTTGTGCTGGTGAAGATTCTATTGATATGAAACCAGTTATTGATATGTTACAGGAGCATAACATTGGTCCGATATTAGATTATGCCGCCGAGAATGAGGAGAGTAGCAGTTTTGAGAATGAGAATGAAGAAGGTAGGTGCATATGATGTGCACATGTTATGTACATGCTCTGATAATATGCAAATCACCCCTCTAAACTCTCTATTCTTCTTTCATATTCAAAATAGGTATAGTTACACAACCACCATTCAACCAACCTGCACGAGTGTATGATTACAAATCTGAAAGTCAATGTGATAAGCATGTAGATGTATTCAAAGATTGTATCCATTCCGTTCGTGATGTATCTCCCACACATGGCTTTGCTGCATTAAAGGTCACTGCTTTGGGCAATCCCAAGTTACTCGAACGAATGTCTACCATGATTGTTGAAGTGAAGCGCTTATTTGCAAAGTTCGATAGGAAGGGAAATGGTCTTATTAGTCGTGAAGAGTTTGTTAGTTGCTATGAGGAATACTTTCATGCAGATACCAAGTTGTCAGAGATTCTCGAACATCTGGTTGATAAATCAAATGGTATGATCGATTACATTTCCTTTAGTGAGATGTTCACTTCATATACGTTGCATTCATTCACATTAAAATGCAAGGATATTGGTCCCTTAGCTTTGGCTACCCCATCAGAAGAGGAAGTTTTGCTAATGAAGAAGATGAGTGAGAGATTGCATACTCTTGCAGAAGAGGCAGCATTTTGTGGTACAAAGCTCTTGATTGATGCGGAACATCTAAAGTATCAACCAGCAATTCATAATCTCGTATTGGAATTACAAATGAAGTATAATGACAAAGAACAGACAGAACGACCAGTCATCTTCAATACTTATCAGTGTTACCTCAAAGATACCACGGACAGAGTAGTCACTGACTTGAAACGAGCTGAACGTCACAACTTTCACTTTGCAGCCAAGCTGGTTAGAGGTGCATACATGGTACACGAAAGACAACGGGCAGAGGAGTTAAAATGTCCAAGCCCAATACATGGTACAGCAAACGATACACATCAATGCTATGATGAAGTGATTGAAATCCTACTTAACCATCGTGTACAAGGGCCAGGCTTGGAGTTTATGGTGGCAACTCATAACAAAGAAAGTATTGAGAAGGCTGTTACTCTGATGAACGAGCTAGGTTTGAATCCAAACGATGAAAGTGTTCACTTTGCTCAACTGTATGGTATGTCTGACAATTTGACGTTCACCTTGGGTAATCATGGATACAGTTCTTTTAAGTATCTTCCATATGGTAAGGTACATGAGGTCGTGCCTTACTTGGTAAGAAGAGCGCAAGAGAATGGTGATTTGTTGGGTGGCAATTGCTCGACAGAGTTAGACCTGTTGCAGACTGAGCTTAAGAAGAGGTTATATGCATAGACTAGAAGCCCGGGGTTGATATATGGACATAGATAGAACTTAATACATGTATAGCTGAACATAGAGACAGAGATAGAATAGACTAGAGCAGCAGAACTGTACAAGATGATAGTATCGCCCAGTACAATACATTAAGGTTGTAGTATAAGAACTTAAGGCGATAGGAATAGAGACTTGATCAGAGAGTATTAACACACTATGTAACATACTAGCCATGCTGCTGAACAGGAGTCAGGTTTATCGCCAAATTGTAGATTTTATTCACCCATAGTGAGAGGTGTGATTGCTCTCTTTGCCTGCTATTTAGTCTCCTGAGAGTTGCCGATATATATAAATCTGTTCTAAGCGTTAATTTTATCGGCAGCAGTTTAGAGGAGACAGACTGATCTTTGATAAGGTACACACATAATAACTTAGCACCTTTGTGTTGGTGCACTCTTATAATTATATCAAGAGCAAACGTCATAGGCCATAGGTAAGTTTATCAGTCCATATGGTACGATGTGTGGATTATTCGTCTGTGGTGAAAATCATTATATATCTAAAATATTCGAAACCCTACCAATTAGATACATCAAACTGACCTTCTAGAGGTAGGTACATACATCCATTATACATCGAAAAAGGGTATACTAAATAAGCAATTAATGCCATCAAAAAGAGAGAGAGGAAAGCAGCGGAAGGCAGTAAAGAATTTGGCTGCCGGTAATGGCAATGATAGTATTACACAAATAGTTGCTCAAGTTAGGAAGGGTGATAACAATACCACAATGTATATCGGTAGTGGCAATAGAACACTATCTCTAGAGGAGTCCAATGGAATCTCATATGAACAAAGTGGTATACTATCAAAGGTACTTAAGTTTCTGAAAAGATGCGAGAATGAAACGTTTCGTCAAGTTATGTTGGACGTGGGAGGAAACCTGAAGATGCCAAGATCGTGGGTCTATATTCTAATAAAAGCAGAGGTACAAGAAGAAAGTTGTAGGTTACAAATTGCCCAGAGCATCGGCCCTTTAGTTAGATGCATGTGCAATGATACAAGAAGATTGTTCTTCAAGAGCAACACGCATTGGGTGGACACGACACAGGCATTTGTTGCACTTATTAACAATATGATACTTCATTCGGTCAATAATTCAGATAAAATCAAAGGCAAGGAGATTATTGATACACTTTTACAGCATGAGGGATTACTTACATCAATTGTTCAGTGGGGATTCTGGGAGAAAGGATTTCGTCCAGATATTTTAAAAGAGCTTCCCGATATTGTCTCTAAGGTTGTTGAGTTAGGCAATGCAACATTGAACAGGTTAGTTTTATCAGCTGATGTACATGTAGAAGAAGGTAGGAAAAGATTAGAGACAATTGGCACTACTCCTATTATCAGTAAAGAGTATGATCCCGAATGTAACATCTCATTTGTGGTTGGATTGATACGGCAAACAAAGATTGAGGGCTGGTCGATAGACACCTACACCGTTCTTCGGAGTCTAATTTCAAATGTGAATTGTGTTGACAAAGATGTTATTACCGAGCTGATTGATTTAGGTATCAACACAAGTGACGATAAGTGGGCTGCACACGTTGCAGTATTATTGAACTATATGATACTCAAGAGATACAACAATATAAAGTGGTATCCAAATGACACCCGTGTTGCCTTTGCTATCCGTGGTGGGCTGATTGAGTTGTGTTTGGCTTTCATCGAGCGATTTGGATTACTCGAATCCTTTGACAAGAAAAAGGATGATGGCATATCATCACTCTTCTTCTCCATTAAGATGATAATCGCCAATATCTCCTGGATTGGATTGCACAAGAAGACTGCAAAAGCAATTAGAAGTAAGAGATGTAGTTTTGAACAAAAGTTGGCTCTTTTGGAAGGAAACACAAGTATTACAAACAATGTCAATTGTAAGAAGTTATTAGATATTGTCAAGGCTGCTCTTGATCTCAACGGTTCATATTGCTGCCGATGCAACAAATCATTGAGTAGAACAGAAGTAAAGCTATATAATGGTTGTGGCTGCATTACATACTGCTCAAGAGCTTGCCAGAAAGAAGATTGGCAGAATGGTCACAAGCTGGCCTGTTGCAAGACGTATACAATTGAGAAAGTTGGTCAATTTCAGGGTAGGGTTATGCCAAGAATAGTGCCTGCAAAATTGAAGGAAATGGAAATCAATGCCAATATGATTCAACTAAAACTCTTCCTTGATCATTCAGACACCATCCTGAGCCAAGTGAAAGATTTGGACATTCCTTTGTACGATTGTGTTGTAAGGTTTGACTTAACCAGCTGTCCTCTTGAGGTTACAACAGATAATTATATTGATCATGATGACCCTGAACTGAAAAAAAGCTTTGAAGATAGTAGATCGAAGGATAATATTGCGTGCATCTTCATTGCCTACATGTATGATGGGAGTTTAGTTGACGGGAAAATTCCAACTCTCAACATGCAAAGATTATTTCCTCATGAATGGCTGCCCAAGCAAAAGAAGATAGAAATGTGAATCCGGGTCAGTGTAATTAACATTTTGCTGAACAGAAGTAGTTTTGAATAGACTCTATGTTTGTAGATTGTTGTTCATTGACTCTATAGTAAGGGAAGTCAGTGTAGCTATATCGTACCTATTCTTATAATGATAATCATCTACTGCAAACTAACTAAACATATAACTTTATCAACTCTATTTGCTGGCTGCCAAATATGAATCATATAACACGCCACTCGCTGTTCACAGTCAACAACTCGTTTTCACTTGTCCCGAACTGTATTACATGGTTATGAATCACACCTATACTGCATATCTACTAGTTGAACTCTGTTTGGGGAAACCACTCTGCTTAGCCTGATCATATGCGCCTGGCCCATACTCCTTCTGGATAAACCTCTTAAATGCAGCCGAGTACCAACGATTCTTAATATGATTCTCTGACCGTTCTGAATTGAAGACCTTGCATGATACCTCCACCCATCGCTTCCCTAACTCGGCATGTCCTTCCCATAACTTTATATCATCCTCTCGTGAGAATGGTAAATGATTAATACTTGGGTTTAGGTAGTTTACCCATCGATCACGAATCTGTTTACCCGTTCGTCCAGGTAATTGTGGTGCCAAGTCAGCCCACTGAGTGAATGTCATGATAGACTCACGTCCACCACGACTACCACCTCGTTTCCTATTACTACCATCCTTATTCTTACCACTCATTTCATTCGCCTGTTCATATCCCACACCTGACCTATTATCAAATATAACTCGTAACACAATTGAATCTTCCTCCTCAGTCCATTGACCCTTACGACTACCAGGCTTGAGATACCGTGTCCATCGATCATGACATTCACGTGCATTACGTGCTTCGCCTGTCAAAGTATTGGTCAATTTCTTGGCTAGTTCATGCCAATCAAAGTCTTGTCCTCGCTTGTATGTTGACATTACATCGAGTAATTCAATATCCTCTTCGGGTGTCCAGCCGATACCGGGAGCTTGATCACGTGTCATTAACGTGCCATCGGGTAATCGGAGTAGGTTGATACCGCCCTCGCCAAGCTTACCTTTCTGGATGATGGGTACCTCGACGGAAGGTCCTCCTGATAGGTACTTGGATTCCTTCTTCTTTCTAGTTTCCTTCTTCTTACGCTTAGGCTTGTCACTCTTGGAGCCTCGGGTGTTATGAACAGCCGGTGGTGGTGGATAGGTATACAATGGAAAGTTACCCTGTGCTGACGACGATGACATGTAGTCTGGCTGATGAGTATTGCCGCCAAGGTATACTTCTTGGGGTAGACTAATGCCACCCTCGACTTGACCAGGCAACGGGGGTAAGTTAGAGGCACCGCCGGCAGCACTACTATCCCAAGTGGCAACACCTGGTATACCTCCCGATGGACTTAGTAGATTAAACCCACCCAACAAATTGCTGTTGTTATTGGATGTAGGTTCACCATGATGTATAACATCAGGCATATTTAACATACTTGGCATTGGCTTCTTCTTGAATATATGCTGACCATTCGAAGGCATGACAGGACTTGCAGATAAGCTAGCATACAAGGCAGTATCATAAGGGTCATGTATCATATTCATCATTTCAAGTGTCGACGCCGGTGCACTTTCACAGGGTGGTAATGCCGGTGGACTTTCATGTCCATTCAATAAAGAGGAAGGATCTTGAGCTACAGGCTTGCGTTTCTTGGTAGTGCCGGCACCACTACTCTTCCTTGGATTACTTGGATTCTTACGTGGTCGACCACGTCCCCTCTTCTTCTTAGTTTCAGCAGCCTGTTGTTGTTCGACACTTGATACTAGTGCCTCAAGCACTTCTGATTCGTTATTCCCATACAGTGGATCATTTGGATTACCAAATGCAAAATCTCCACCACCACCACCATGCTGATTATGATGAGTAGTACCACCATAGATTGAATTCATCTGATCCAACGAGGCTGTAACAGCCGATGTTAAATCCAAACTCTCCTTCCTTTCTCCTCCTAACAACTTGGTATTATTACCACCTCCTACACCGGTAGTGCCATCATTCTCAAAACTTAATGACCCTTCAGTATTAAGTAAATCAAAGTTAAAACTATTGGAATTCATAATATCAAATGATGCATTGGTATCAATTAACTCCTCCTCTCCGTGATGTTCATTATGATTATGTACACCATCTCCATCCATTGGTAAGGCATTGGCAGCTAATGAATGACGTAAATGTGAGATACTGCCGGTATGTTTATATGGCGTAGTGCCTAATTCATATCGATCGATTAAACCAATGGTAGCCTGTTGTATTGCCATGGAACTTTGTGCATATGCCTCGATACCTAAATCACTATCATTCCGTGAATAGATGTATTCATCACGCTGTTGTTGCTGGTCGGTAGTATCACGGTGTTCAGGGGATGAGCCTCGTTCGTTCATGTTTACATCTCGTGTTTCATCTTGGGGTTTATACCCATCCTCAATTTGGATTAAGGCCTTGCCGCCTATACCAATCGGTTTGTTGTGGTTGATATTGTTATAGTTAGTTGCCATTGTAGAGTTCATTGTAATGTATTGCAATGGTGGTCGTATATAAGTATGAGAAGGCTATGTGTATTGTCGTGCTCGAGCAACTAAGTTGTATGGATTGTTATTGCAACGATCAGATTGTATTAGAATCAGTAACACTGATGAGATTCGTAGATTCGTCGAGGTGGTTATTCGTTCAAACAATTATCGTCGAGTACAAGAGAGATGGTGCCGCTATGGAGAAGGATTGCAATAGAATGGCGTTGGGTATAATAGTCGAGTTATGTGAGAGTGTTGTTGCTCGTAACTCGATGGCGGCAAATTTTAGGGTGGTGGCAAGTTCGAAATCAGCGATTCTCATCTTCAGAGCATGCATGTGTCCAATTCTAACACACGCTTTAGCGATCAAACGAAGGGCTGATTTACAAATTTTGGGAGATTGATTGTAAATTGCAAGGTAGGTATCATGTTTAATACTTACTCTCTTTGCCTCGGTATTGCATATTATAAGGGAGAAGCTCAAAGTTGTCGGCACTTGAATTTGAATTGGTAGATTTCAAACAAGAGGATACTGACGACGAAAAGTATCTTAAATCGAGATCATTGGCAGATATAACTAGTGCCTTCATCGGATAGAGAAGGAATATATAAGTTGATGATGATGCAATCAACTAATAATACTGCAATATCTGTGAATAGCAGCCCGATATCAAAGCATAGGATACCAATATCATCAGCGTATCCTTCTAATAAATCATATCATCTATATCATTGCAAAATGATAAAGAAGGAGAAGAAGTCACCTACAATATCAAGAAGAAGACAACAACAATATATAAAACCAAACATTACATTCTCATATAAAAATAATCTATTAATAATCCTCTTCACAATATCAATAATAATGCTAACACATCCAACAGTAGTAATAAATGCACAGGAAATAATATCAAATCCCCAAAATCAATATTGCGGCCCAACCTACACCGAGGCTAAAAAGTATTGTCATCTTACTAACAATCCATCTAAATCATTACCATGTCCAAATGGTAAATATTACGAATTTTATACCATGGGTGGTAATGATAATTGTCCATATGATATGACTTGTTGGACGATTGACGAACCGTGTGTTGTTGTTGATCCTAATACAAATGTTGGAGAGAGTAATAATTATTTACAACTAGATGAAGAAAGTAGTAGTAGTAGTAGTACATCATCAACAGCAGATACAAGTAGTAGTGAAGAACAACGATCACCAGACGAATCAGATCATTACTTCTGTGGACTTGGATATACTAACTTATTCCAATGTGCGACTCCCTGTCCTAACGGATCACCAGTTGATGAATGTCCTATTGGTCAATTATGTTTCTTCGATACACCATGTGATGCCCGAAAAGAGGGTATGTTATTAAAAGAACAGCTCTTTTTAAGTGAACAACAACAGCAGCAAGCTAAGGTGGAGGAGGAAGTGTCACATGATCCAGCTGATTATATCAATGCACGACCACCACCCACCACAGTCGGTGCAACTAACTTCTGTGGTAAGAATTTAGCAGATGCATCAGCAAACTGTACACAGGCACGTCACTGTCCCAACGGATCGAATAATGAATGTTTAACAAATGATGTAGTAAATGGAGAAGAAACATTATACTGCTTTACGCATGTTACGAATTGTAATATATATGAAATGCCAACTGTCGAACCAACGATATCATCGCAGCCTACGAATTATCCAACAATTATTCCCACGACACGTAATCCAAGTTGGACAAACAGTCCTAGTATGAGTCCATTGGATGCTGATGATATACGAAACTTCTTCTTCTGTGGAACTAGTTGGGGTGATGCTAGTAATAGATGGTAAGTTATTCAGAGTTATCAGTAGCTTGTATTGAAGTATGCATATGTCTCATCCTCTCTTATGCTTCTCTATGATCATGCTTCAGTTATAAGAGATGCTTATCTGGTCATCACGCAGAATGTGCCAACGGGGAGGAATGCTTTGCATCCACTAGCTGTAAAGGACTGAAGAATCAGCCTGGCGAGAAACCAAAAGAAGTGAAACCAACATTACCACCATCACCCACTATTAGTCCTCGGCCTACACCAATACCAATCATAACAGAAATTCCGACCATGTCGAAAGTCCGCGTTTGTATTGTTTTGTCGTGTGTTATCTTTATCTACATTATTTGACTGCCTTGCAAACCACTGTACTAACATATCTTACAATCATCTCTCTTCCGTCTTCATAAATCGTGATAACGCGCATCTTCCAGACCATTAGAAGCTGATAATTATAAAAACTTCTTCTTCTGTGGAACAAGTTGGATGGATGCAACTCAACGATGTCATAAACGATGTATATCAAGT
>Ga0214477_101618_pt1 | contig 10098 bp, 9 predicted proteins | sample M1_20Mar14CPVII9_FD_165058 | JGI IMG/M metagenome (GOLD analysis project Ga0214477, IMG submission 165058) | Marine eukaryotic communities from Monterey Bay, California, United States - M1_20Mar14CPVII9sort6BwellC16 | ecosystem: Environmental > Aquatic > Marine > Unclassified | place: USA...
AAGGCACATTTTACTAATCTTTACCTTAGTGTACACAATACATTACCGTTTTATCGCCAATTTATTCTTAAAAGGACCGAAGGAGAAGCACAATTTATAGACGTTGGAGTTACCTAGGGTAAACTGAAGAATAGTCATTATATCGTGTACAACCTGCTTGTAGGCAATAGCTGCTCCAACGGGATTGTTGTTCATAAGCCGGAGTCTTTCTCTGTAGCCACTAGGAATACGAATAACTCCTTCACTCTCATCTTCTAATGCAATACCTCTATCCATTTCAACACGAGTAGAACTTGTAACAACGGCTGGGAATTCGGTATTGTTGAAACTCCGAAGAGCAATTCTAATCGCAGACGGATTGTTGAGATCATCAATGCCAAATGTTAGAAAACCAGGAGCACATCCAAATCTTCGACCCAATGCAAGAATCTCTCCAGCACTTTGATTCCTCTCCAAAGCCCCGAATGCTGACTTCCTACCTGCGAATGACATTAAAGGAGTTACTTTGTTCAACACATACTTCGCATCTGATCCTTCTGGATCTTTCACAGCCGCTTTGAGCTTGGCTTGAAACTGCTCACTAGCAAACTCATCTGCAAACATGTCAAACTCTCTTTTATTCGATGTGGCCTTTGCATGCATATTTGTGATCACACTATGTCTTCGATTAGATTCGTAAAGCTGACAGAGCAATTGCCTATCACACGCCCCAGTAGTTGTATATTGCATTAAAACATGCTCTATCTGTAACTTGTTGAGGTTTGGACGAGAACTGTTGTATGCAGTGCCAAATATGAATAAATCAGGACTCGATAAACAAAAAATATCGTCACCATAATCATATTCAACCAAAGGAGTGCCTTCGCGTCTTGAAGAGCCTTAATCTGTGATTCCTCAACACCTAAAGCTTCTACAGCACCTTTAACATAGTCAAGATTTCGATCTTTGTCGTTAGTTTCTTTTGAAGCAGATGTTATAAACGAACATCTAAAAGGAATTTCTCCATCATCTGAATTATCATTTACGTCTTCTGTATCACCACAACCAGTAGTTCTGATATGTCTAGCGTCATCTTTATCTATTTCCGTCTGTCTGAGGATACATTCGTCGTTAATACGTTGTGCACCATTGACAAGGGCTTCACCAGCACAATGCATCCTGGATTTGACTTCGTCGTATTCAGGTAGGTCGTCATCATACTGATAGTGACAATTGACTTCTTGTAATACCCTCAGCCATTGGTATACGACCCAAGCTCGTCCCTTAACATTCGCAGATCCCATCACCTTGACAGCTAGAGCATCGTATTCTCCTTCAGGACCAACAAACTGTAGAGACACATCTCCATTGATACCATCTCTTGATAGCAAATCAGATACTACACGGAGACTATCATGATTGAAATAGATACCACAACCTTTGACTGCCGACTGTCCCCTCTCCTTTACTCTACCATCTGCAGTATTGCTCTCTATTTTTACTACCAGTAAATAGTGTCGAACCTTAGATACCATTTGACGCTCACGTTCAACGAGAGGTTCCAAACCAATCCTATTGCCATCCCCAAAATCTACTCCAGAAACTAATGACCTCCAAGGAGACCAATTCTCGTCCAGGCTCTTCTTGCAATACGAGCATATCGTTGCCCAATACCTATTCTTCTCTTCGGGACAAACATCCTCTCTGACGAACTCAGGGTGGAGGTGGACGTATACCGGATTACCTTCATTGTCAAACATGTAGTCAGGGAGGTTGTCTTTCTCCTCTTCGAGTTCCTCGGGCTTCTTTGCTGGCCAGACGGAACGCAATCTCCACAACTCGACTTCCTTCGTATCACCATTATCGTTGCATGGTATACACAATGGCTCTCTCTCCATCAATCTTCTATGGTAGCCTTGTGTCCTCCTACTCCTTGGGCCTGTAAGCTTACACTTGTCTTGAGTATCATCAGAATCTGAATCGTCATTACTTTCTTCATTATCAATATCCTCACTGTCCTCCCCAATCTCATTTTCTTCAACATCATTATACTCGACATTAGATTCTTGTTCGATCTCAATGTCTTCATCTCCCTCTCTCAATCGCAACTTATCTATCAAGTACTTTACATCTACCTCATCGTAAGTACGGTTCGTAGTCTTACTGTTATCAATGTGTGGAGTACGAACTCCACAACAGGCACACGATGGAAGCGCTGCATCAATAGTCTTTACACCATTCCACTCGAAACTTTGTTTACCCCAAGGCAAACCACGTCCCTGCGCAGCACAATATTTCGACATACAATCTGCAGCTATGTCAGGTGTCACTGTTTGTGATTGAATAAATTTTATAGGTTCACCCAATATATGTTGATAGGTCACATTACAAAATAAAGATCTACAATAAGATCACAAACAAATCATGAGAAACGATGTACGAGTATAGAAATGTAACAACATCAATTACATCAACATACCTTTTCTTCTCATCGTCATACGATGGATTAGACTCAATATAATTCAATAACTTTTGATTCTTCTCGCACATAGCAACATATTCGGGATCGAAATAAGGAACCTGTTCTCTTAGATCAAACGAAGAGAAGCCATCCTGATCCACATCCATGTATTTCAGTACACCCTTATATGACATTTCATAACGAGCGTCAGGATACTGATCATCTTCACATTTGATCTTAAAATACCTCTCTGCGGCATCATGATAATCAATCGATTCAATTTCACACCGCCATAATTTCGATTTGTCTTCCGCTTTACAGTTATTCCACCAATATCCAGGCACAATCAATTTCAAACCAATCAAAGACTCAAACCAATTCACAGTCACAATCCTTGTTTTGCAGTCCTCCAATGATATGACATTTGTGGTAGCAAACCACTCGAATCTAGCTTCATGCAAATTCAATATCCTTCTATTTTCATCCTCGTTAACCCACTGATCAAATTCATTCCTAATATTTTCCTCTGGAACAGCAAGCGTTATAGACTCGAACAGGTTTTTTCCCCCTTCTATGTGAATCTTACAAAACCCTACGAGCTTGTCCAGACTAGAGATGTTATTTGTCTTCTCCAATTGGCGATGGACACGCGTGTATGCTACATTGCAAGAAGAGCCCCGATCTTGCCCTTTACCACTAGCATCATGGAATAAATGCTGGGTAGTTTCAGGACTCTCTTCGTGTAAGTCAAGAATATAATCTTTACCTGGTTGCATCCATGGCGTAGTATCATCAGATGGCCATCGGCTTCTTATGCTGTCCTTCTCTTTCATCCTGGCCTCACCATGCCGCAGAGCATCAGCCTCTTGCCTAGCTCGCGTCTCCTCGGAAGTCTCATTGGCTCTTCTCTCAGCATGCTGCAGAGCATCAGCCTGTTGCCTAGCTCGCGTCTCCTCGAGAGTCTCATTGGCTCTTCTCTCACCATGCCGCAGAGCATCAGCCTCTTGCCTAGCTCGCGTCTCCTCGAGAGTCTCATTGGCTCTTCTCTCACCATGCCGCAGAGCATCAGCCTCTTGCCTAGCTCGCGTCTCCTCGAGAGTCTCTTTCTCCCTATCAGCAGCTATTCTTTGAGCAGGAGTCATCAAACTACGCTTCAATCGAGGATAGCCATCCTCCCTATGCTTTTTAAACTCTTCAATCATTTCACATGCTTTCAATTTCTTTCTCTTGTGATTATAAGGTACTTTGAAATCTTTCAACAGAGCAACCAACTCACCATTTGACATCGACTGCATCAAATCACCAATCTCTTGGCTCGACTTCCCATGTAAATGATGCTTCACCTCCAGTGCTAATACGTGCTGCAATGACATGTTGTGATATAATTGATGTAATGGATGAAGAGTGATAAAATTATAGAATGAATGCACTTACAAGGGGATGAACATTTGCTCCTGGTGCCGGTACCGGTGCCGGTGCTGAAGTGCTTCTGGTGCCGGTGCCGGTTCGAACAAGTTTGTTGCAAGAAAAAGCAAGACAATTGACTTTTGACTTATAACACAATATCCAGACAACATCCAAAACAAAGATCTAAATCAGAACACAACACTACTCACGCAATGGATGAAAAAAAACTACTCAATCGATTACTCAAAAATGACCATACGTTGACTGAATTAATACTTGTGCCCCCCTTAAACGAGACTCTCTACTACTTCCCATATTCAATGTACGAATGGAAAAGACTTGGCATCCTCTTGGGTGACAATAACAGTGTCGTCAAACTCTCCATCTCATTCCCATGGGATAGGTTCGACCCCCCCCGTACACTATATAAAGCTCTATACAGTCTCGCTTATGGGTTGAATAGAAACAGAAGTATTAAACACATTTCATTTCGTGATGTTGATTTCAGAGAATATGATAACAACTCATTCTTTTTGTCCATGGGTTCATTTTTCCGAAATAATAAGCACCTTCGTGTATTAGAAATGCGTGATTGTACTTTTGATGAAGATTGTTGGCATCAACTAGGAAGGTGCACAAAGCAATCAAACATCAATAAAATCTTCATAAACGGAACTATGATTAGTCCAAAGGGTGGTGATGAGTATAGACCCCTCACTGTTATACCATCTGCTTTTCATGGGACTCTCGATACACTAAGTTTAGTACGCTGTGACATGAGCGATGACCACATTGAAACAATTACAAAACGCTGGAAGATAGATAACTTGGCACCAAATACAATCAATCTGTCCAATAATGATTACATGAGTAGTCGTTCTTGTGATTATCTATCAAGAATAATGGTGGATGTGCGCAAACTTTCCTTGGCAAATATTCCAATTGGTAACCATGGCGTATACTCCTTACTACACAATAACATCTATAATAAGAACGCATTATGTGTACTCAATTTAGACGGAACCGATATCAATGATGTTGCTTGTGAGATACTGCAAATGTTACTCCAGCATAAATCTTGCTTAATCAAGAAGTTGTCATTAGATCGCAATAAAATTACCTCCAAGGGTCTCAACATCATCCTGGATAGCCTACAGAATAACAAACAGTTGCAGGAATTATCATTATTTAAAAACAACATAAATGAACACGAGTGGAGTACAATCCTTCCACTTATTTGCGACGAATCAAACATAAACTCTACTTACTCTTCCAATCATACTTTAAAGATGATAGGAGGGCCGTCTAAACAATTTTATGCTTCATTTGCTGGTAAAAAGATAAAGCAAATGTTCCTCATCAACTCCAATGCAAATGCAAGGTGGAAGACGACACCATTAGCTACCAAAATTGCCGGTGCAACAAAAGTGATTCTATCACATTTGACAAACTTAAACAAAAGCAAATCGACCTTTTTGGATGGTACAGACGACAACATGTTCCCGTATACTCTAGGTTGGCTTGGTGAAATGAATGCATATGGTGGACACGTTACCCTCAATGCTTTTTTTCATTTGTGCCAACATAATTGCAACCTATTCAAGTTAGCAATGAAGTGCATTAACACACCACTCAAAAAGAGAAAGATTTGCAAAATCTCCTCAGAGGTAAGTAACATCATATAATCTTATTCCGCATTCGTGATGATATCATTCATCCACTTTTTATTTTTACTAATAGATGTACAATGAAGTTTTGGAGGGTGGTATTGATGATCCAATTGATGATCCAATCAATCACTAGCTGAGTACTAAACAAATATGATAGTATAGATCACACGATCAAACTTGCTAACTGACGACTGACGGCAGTTGACTATTAATGTGGTTGATAATAGATAATTGTATGCAATTATTCCTGTGTTCTTCGTGGTATCAGGAGGGTTAATAGCGTTTAATAGCTGTGTAATAGTCAGCTGTTTATATTTATAGTGTGTATTGAATTCATATGTAGATGATACAATTTACAATTTTAGGCGCTAATCTTATCTTGTCTATGTGGTATATCCCATAGCAAAATGATGCTCCTTCCTTCTAAGTTTCACATTGCCACAGATAGATACAATAGCCATGCCTGATGGTATCAGTGATCGATATAATATATACGTAGTAGAATCAAGTATCAGGAATCAGACGGTATCCTTTGTGTCTCACCCGCCACCCACCTCAATAGCTCTAGAGATATACTTATCAACATCTTTTACAGAAGTACTTGTGTGTTTCGCGCCAATGTTCAATCTGACATTCCTTAGAACAGTATAACTTTGCCTTACACCTTGCATATCTCTTTAGCCTACCATGAACGCTTACATTTTGAACAACATTGCAATTATCACACACCTCTCTTTCCACATCAGCTAAACCTGGATCAGCCGCTGTAATTACACTGCGATAAGAGTGAGCTCTTCTAGTAGCACGAAGAATACAGGCGGTAGATTCACAGACGGCAAATGGTGTAGAATCTACAATAGTAGGACCCTCGGATGCTTGTGGGTGAAAAGCAATAGTGTTTATCATCAAAGATGCCGGTTGGGTTTGGCATGCAATACAGATGCATCGTTGTTGTTGTAGGAAAGCAGGGCGGATCTTATTCCTTAATATGTCTTCTAAAACACCATGATCAGCAGCCAATAAAGCTCCCAGCTCTTCGTTAGTAACTGAAATGATGTTGGGGGACGGATCTTCTCTTATTTGATCATCATCTAAAGACCTCCACAACAAAGGAACATAACGAATGTCAACATCAGACACTCCTAATGCTCCGGTGCCACTTTGTGCACCAGACATCTTGGATTATAAAGGTTGACAATTAACAAAACTATAACCAACAGAGTGAGAGGATGTGTTCACCTAAAAGAAAGTCCAAAACAGCACCGGAACCGGCACCAGCACCAGCACCATTACTATATTGAGACCGTCGAGTTAGTATCTTTTCAAATAAGTAGCTGGTGATGGACTGACACAAATTAGCTGCTGTATGGGACATTGATACTCTTCCCCCGTTATTATCAATATCAACAATCAAAACAATCAATAAAATTGACGAGACCCAGGAGTACATACAAGAAAAAACAACGGCCCAGAAGTGCTATAACAACAACCCACGAGTGCCTGAGTACAACTTAATTGTAGACGAGGTCTTTAAACAAAACAAAAGCATGGAGCTAAAACTAACAAAGGAAGCAGTAAAAAAAATGTTCCATATGTGGACTAATAAGAACGAGCCTGATTTCATTCCTACATTACAAATTGTATATGTAAAGGAGCTCTTCACCTTATCAAGCTCTGCCGTAAGTTTATCTGTAGTTTATCTGCGGACGTCTTCAGGATTTTTTCTTTCCTCTGGACAAAGTCCCACTCTTCCTCTACTTACTACTCTTCCTCTAACTTTTGTTGATAAACAGGGAACCTCATCAAAATGGAAAGTGGTTTTGAGCGACGGAGCATATTTGATGACTGGAATATGTTCTCAATCTTTATCACAACAATTCGAAACGGGGTATATTCAAAATGGATCAGTGATAAGATTACATCAATTTAATATTGAAACGACCAACACGAAACTCACCAATAACTCCCGAGGATTGACAGCCATCAAAAAGATATGCATAATAGTGGATGCTAAAGTTATCAGTACTGGAATTAAAACTATGGGGAAAGGTCATCGAGATGTGAATAAAATTTGGAAATGTGAAGACTAGACTTTCCTATTATGGTTAATCCAGGATTGCAGTGCCTGTGAGTAGAAACTAAAAGTCAATCAATGTAAACATCTTTGTTCAAGTAATCCACGTGACTGGTAGAAATATTGATAGATTAAATTCCACAAATCATAACGAAGCTTTTAACCTGATAGCAGATGGTGATACACCAATTCTTTAAATTATCAAAACCTACCCAGATCTCCAACTACCCACAATAAACGACACCACAACCACCACTATCAATACTTCATCAACAAAAGCACGGCCCGATCAGCCGGCACAGTACTATTATTGTTTACAAGCTGTTACGTCGGGCTGTATTGTATACTAGTATTGCCTACGAGCTGTTGATTATTTTTGCCTCGGAACTTAGATTTAAAACATAGAAACAAAGTGTGATAAGATAAACCATTTCATGAATATAAATCTTATTCTCAAACGAACGGAGAATACATTGCTACTATTGATTCACTATTTTGAAATACATCAATCTCTTGGATTGTACATACGCTCACGATGACTGAGTGTATTCCAATTGTTTTGAATTCACCTTGTTGGAGTGGATTAAATCTCTCATCAATGGAGTGGATTAAACCTACTATTGATTCACTATTTTGAAATACATCAATCTCTTGGATTGTACATACGCTCACGATGACTGAGTGTATTCCAATTGTTTTGAATTCACCTTGTTGGAATGGATTAAATCTCTCATCAATGGAGTGGAAAACCTCTCATCAATGGAGTGGATTAAATCTCCCATATAACAACGACAAGCAATAGTTCAGTGTGGCTGATTTATAGCATTTGCGATTGAAGCACAGACAGATAATAATACCATTACCAAGTATTTCCGAGAAAACTGATTGATGTATAAAGCTGTGTGGTAGATATCAGTATGCAGCGGACAACTAATGCCGGCCTCTTTATTCTACTACCTGCCGCTGGCCTTTGATGTTTTAGGATATTATCAAATTTAAGATACCCATCTGGTATCCTCTGATTTTTACACAGATAGATAGATAGACAAATAACACTATCCCCAAACCCCTTTGGAGTATTTCCCTAAAGTGAAAACTGATCCAAACATATCCCACAGCGACACAAAGAATGCACATAGAATTGCCCCCCAAGGAACACCATCCAATGCACGTCCATCACCACGTCCATCCGCACTTCGTAGCCCACCTAACCGGCAACAAGTTGAATTCCATGAAAGTCCCGACAGTGTACCCACCATTGGTGAACAATATGAGACAAACTTCCTTGAACAGAGTGATTACACTGTTAACAACGCTACTCAACTTGCCAACAATAACACAGTAGCTTTGTCCAACAACATGTACTACACACCCAGGCCGTCTGAAGCATGTAGCATCTTCAAAACCATCACCGCTATGCCGAAAGTTACTACGCCTAATGATAAATCATCACCCGCAGTACCTGGGGAGAATAATGGCAGCAGTGATAAGAAGAGATTCCGAATGCCCAAGCTACGTGTCCGTATGGCAGTTTTAGCTAATTCTCGCCCATGGGAAGACTATCTAACTGAAGAATATGACCTACTTGCCACAAGGATCCAACTACCATGTCACTATTCTACTTGGCACTCAAGGATTCCGAGAGAGATACGGCACAGACTCACGGTGGGAAATGGGGAGAATGCCACGAGGGTAGACATTCTAGAATGGAGAAGTATGATGCAAGGAACCGTACATACCGCGGCGGTAGCGGCTGAGGTGCTTTCACACGAGGTAAGTATGACGGTGGCTGGTGACAGGGAGGGAGTAGATCCATGGTTAGGCATGAGGGAAACGAGAGGAGCGAGGAGGGCAGATGGGGAGCCAAGGAATGAGGGGGTAGGGGAGCTACTAGACGGAAACGAGGGTGGGGAGGAAGATAACATGACGGGGTTGAGCACCGTGGATGGGGGTAACAACCAGGGAGTATCTGGACCGGGCATGAGGCTAGTGAATTATGTATCTACTGAACGACGTGCTGACCTGTTTGGGTTCCAAGGCAGAGTTGTGAGCGGCATGTTAATTGGCTCATTTGCCAGTATTATCAAGCTCATTACTGGTGAGGAAGCTGTAGCAATATTCTCCCAATATGCCCATGACCCAAGAAATCGCCATGCCATCCACTCCACACTACAGCTCACAAGTCACGGCATGATTGTTAAGGATCGGTCCCCAAGATTTGGCACTCCACCATCCATCACGACATTGGAAGGAGATGTTATCCCTCTACTATTCAATGATGGTATACCCATGCTACAGTTAAGGTACCCCAAGGATATGGAAATGACAAACTTGAGGCACATTTACCTCACAGGAACTGATACATGGATCCCTAGCAGGTACCGAGTCCGCTTAGGCGGGAGCAGTTTACCCGTGTTAGGTGTATGGACCGGCCTTATAGTATCAATTACAATAGATTACAATGGCTGATGGCAAACATATAACAACTTTGCTGTTCATACATTTGT
>Ga0214477_101624_pt1 | contig 10064 bp, 3 predicted proteins | sample M1_20Mar14CPVII9_FD_165058 | JGI IMG/M metagenome (GOLD analysis project Ga0214477, IMG submission 165058) | Marine eukaryotic communities from Monterey Bay, California, United States - M1_20Mar14CPVII9sort6BwellC16 | ecosystem: Environmental > Aquatic > Marine > Unclassified | place: USA...
GAAGACTGAGGGATATACCGTCAATCAATTACGTCGACGTCGAGAGGGTGCCGTACACACCGTCTGAGGTCATTGCAGTTATTCGTCACAAAGTTTTCCAACCTGATTGATAACGTTCCTCTTGTATTGCCAATTTTTTGTATTTGCCTCATACCATCATGGCTGCTCCAAACAATAATTCTAATCTTCGTGAACTACTTGCGCAATCACAAACGCAGCAGGGTGCAAATACCGCATCGGGAGCGTTGCAATCAGGTGAGTCTTCTTCTTCTTCTTTGTTATCTCCGGGGGGGTTGTTGAGTGGGGTTGCGAGGTTAGCGTCGACTGCGGCAAACATAAATATTTATAATACTCCAACCGCTACACGAACTTTGGGTACTACAACTACGCCCGCGCTTCCGCAGGCAGCCGTGCTTGTCCTAGTGGAAGTTGCTACTTCAAATCGGTGCATGGGTAAGAAACATTCGAAAACTGGTATTAGAGTTTGCTTCGAACCAGTTGCGGATTGTATTTTTGCACATGCCGTTAAGATTAATCTGGCACCGGGTTATTACGTCCAACCATCAAATCATCCCAATCAATTACTACCTGCCCCCTTCATCTCTATGAGTGAGGCGGAACTACATCCTCGAGAACTTAAATCCATCCAAGAAGGGGTGTTTACCACTGACAAACTTATTTATCTGGTGGAGAACTTCGGTTCGACGGATGATGCCGATGAAGCGGCCGCAGTCGAGGCGGTGGCGGAGGTTCTTAATGCGGAGGCGGTCTCGCCATCGAAGAGACCAAGGTTGGGTTCTGAGGATGAGGTGAATCCGATTGTTAAGGAGGTCCTTAAAGGCACCGATGGTAGGTTGTTACAGTTAGAGATGGGTATGGGTACTAAGCCGTCGTCGGAGTATGCGAATGTGTGGAGTACAGTTGAACACAATACTGAAGAGATTAAGCTCAATGCTGAAGAGATTAAGGGTGTGAAATTGGAGGTTACTCGGGTAGGTGGATTGGCAACGACGGCAGCAACAGTTGGTAAAGAGGCCAAGGATTCTATTGCACAATTGCAGTCTCTTTTTCAACCACAGGTGATTAATCAGTTGGTAGGGCAGATGCAGGTGATGCAGGAGGATAACAAGCTCCTCAGGGAAGTTGCTCAACAGGCTCTTAGATTGGCGATGAATGCTCAATCAGGTGGTGCTTCGACCTTAAACCCTGGGAGTAGTTTGGTTTCGGGTGGAGGTCAGAATGGTGGTGTTACTAGTACGGAGTTTGCTACTTACAGGGCAGACGTTGATGGGCGGCTCCGAGTGCTGAGTCAAAAGGTGAATGGGGACGAAGTGTCAGTTGCCGGAATTCGCTTTCCGGATCTCGAGTTTTGCCTTCAGCATGCTATCGACAACTTCCCTCAATTAGCGTATGAATGTCTCGTGGGGTTCACCACTCTGTTACATCATTCCACTGATGACGTCGAGACCCAGAATCAGATGGAGGTGAGGGAGATTCACTCCAACAGATTGAATCGGAGCAGCCAACAGTCTACCCACCTGGGTTCCTACAAGCTGGATAACCCCACGTGGTTCCAAGTCAAGGATGGTGCCTTTACCAAGATCTCCACCTTTGAAAAGTGGTCGGCACCAACCGAGGGCATCCGTGCCATGCTTAACGAGAGGGTTGCAAGGACCGTTCAGAACCTGACTCAACACATCGAAACAGTTCTGGCACAACATCCTACGGCTCGGCAGCTCTCCGTTACCATCCTTCAAGAAGTCAATACGTGGTGGACTTGGCTCTCATCTATGATCACTGATTTTTACCACAAGCTGTTGGCTAATGCCGCCCCTAATACCGCCAATCCCTCCAAGGAAATCAAGGCATCGACGTGGAAGGTTGTCACCTTGTCGATTGTGAAGTTGTTCGAGGAGCTCCGTAAGGCGAGGCAGCCTGGTGTGTCTGCCGAGATATCCCCTAATCCCCTTCATGTAGTGGGTCGGTTCTTGTATGCCACACTGCAGGAATTGAAAGTGATGAGGGAGTTCCAATCGAAGGGTTTTGATGGGCATCCAAGCATCCAGTTGATTAAGATGACTCATGTATTCGATAATTATACTCCTCGTAGTGAGATTAGAGATGTTGTGGATCTTGGAACGAAGTACACAGCCTTGAAAAGGTCACATGACCAGTTGGTTACTAGGGTCAACAACCGTCGGGAATAGGGAATACGAGTAGTAGATGTAGGTAACTCTAAATATAAAGCTGGAGTTACCAACTCTGCTGCTCCGCCCTTTGTAGATGTGATTAGTATAGATGTAGAAGTTGATAGTTCAAAGTTAAAGATCGATGGTCCTGCTCAAGTTGGTTTGAATGCTGGTCGGAGGCTGCCAAGCGGTGGGGAAGATGTGAGAAGTGCAGACATGGAGGTTGTTAGTTCGAAATTGCAGATTGATGGTCCTGCCGAAGGTGGTTTGTATACTGGTCGGAGGTTGCCCCGAGCTGAGAAATATGCTTTACATGGGGTCATAAATGGTTTTATTCCAAATGATCGGGAGCCACGAGGACGGGCTTGGATACATTGCTCGGGACCTACTATGTGGGCGTGTGCTGCTCCTGCCTTAGGTTTTACAGTACGGGGTGTCAATGTAAATTGCAACGGTTTTATAAACTTATTGGAGTGTATGGATCAAGCTCCGGAACGAAGTGCTCTCCAGGGTCCAATGGGGGTTAAACGTCGGGAGAAGATAGAGGACCACTTGGGAGAAGTCCAAGTTGTGTTTACAGATTATAAGGCTCTTCCTGATTACAGTGGTGCCCGCGTGTCGTATTGGGACAACCCACGTTGGCAAGTACCTCACGTCCTTTTTGTTGAACTCAGGTTGATGCCGTTACAGCCTCCGCCAGATTGGTCCTTAATCGATTTGATGTTGACACACTCACACCTGGGTGGGAGCACCACAGCAAATTGGGGGTTGGTAGCCTTATTGCCACCTTCTTTCCCGCCGTGCGTGCCTTATAATTTACCTCCTCAACCCTGGCTGCCACTGCACTCCCGCCTTAACCGAATGATAGGAGGTGATGTCACAGCACCACCGTCGGCGGCAAGGCAGGTTGATCAGCCTCAAGTTCAGTTTGATGATGCTACGGGCGGAGTCACCAGTGAGGGTTTGTTTCCTCATGATAACTTGGCTGTTAAGGTGGTAGCTCCTGATGATAAAAGTGATACAGGTTTCGTCTTGCGACAATTAACTTGGCAGGAGAAGGCGGCTTTATGGGATGTGCCTATTAGAATGGTGGATGAAGCAGGTAAACGTGACGACTTTGTGCCTATTGTTGAGGCTCTATTTGTTACACCACCTGCCAAGTTTCTAGAATTGGGGGCAGACGCGTTGCTCTCTGCAGTTTTCCGGGGGGGTTATAGAGAGGTGAAGAAGAGTAAGAAGAGGTCGAGGGTTATGGAAGGGGATGTATCCATTACTGCTGTAGAAAAGAAGAAGATAAGGAAGAAAAAGAAGAGGAGGAGGCTCATGGAGGAAAGTGAAAATAAGAAGATAAGGAAGGTAAAGAAAAGGTTGAGGGTTATTGAGGCGAGTGAAACCATGCCTCAGAAACGAAAGAGGTTGGCAGATGGAGGCTCGTTTGGGGAGAATTCGTTTGAGGAGAAACAACTAATTACTTCCGATGGAGGCTCGTTTGGGGAGAATTCGTTTGAGGAGAAACAACTAATTACTTCCCCACCTGCAACGCTGGACAAACATCCAACTACTTCCCCACCTGCAACGCTGGACAAACATCATCCAACTACTTCCCCACCTGCAACGGTGAATAAACATGTCAATGAGTTTAAATTGCCATCCCGATGGTTGCAGTCACCTCAAGAGTTGAAAGAATTTGATGAACTTAACAGGCATGGGGGAGATCCTCCGAAACTTCCTCAGCCTGTGATTGATGATACCCCTTTGCTTCTACCCCACACTGCCAAACAGGACGAACAGAAGGCGGATAGTGCTGCGGTACCTGAGCATCTATGGTCGAACTCCTTGAAGGAAACGTTTCAGTCCAAGGTGGGACGGCCGCTACCTGAGGGTTGGCAAGAGAGTATGAATGGTTTCCGAAGGTTTGGAATTCGGTGGTGGAGGAGACAGCTACTCCGCACATACTTAAAATGGAGGAGATCTCATCATCCTCTCCCTTTGGCTTTTGACAATCGAGAATTTTATGCCCCGTCATCGCAAGGGAGAACTCATCTGGTAACTAAGACATGGAAAGAGGGTGCAGGTTACGTGTATTGCTGGTCCAAGAAAGGCAAGTCCTCTTACTCCAAGCTTCATTCTTCAGTTCGGAACACAGTCGAGGGCAGGGCCACAGTGAAGGTCGCTCTGGACGCTATTTCTCGAGCAGCAGGCCCCTATACAAGAGACCATGACTTATATCTTTCAACCTGGTGGGAGTGGGTAAGCGGCTCGGCTCCTTTTTTCTGGAATTGGCCCGAACGTTACCAGTCAGAGATAAGGGATGGGCAGAAACACTTTATGCTGGGGAAGTTCCATTATTTCAATAAACGACAGAGAGGCCCGAAGGATGAGAAGGATGGACCGTTGATTAGAAAGAAGGTCACTGGCGTTAGGAAGAAGGGATATATAGAGATGGGAGAGGTGTTGAGTTTGATTCATTATTTTTATGTGCCGAAGGGGCAGAACGACATTAGGATGGTATACAATGGCACTAGCTGTGGTTTGAATGATACTTTATGGGCTCCACATTTTGGATTGCCCTGTGTGAGGCAGACGGTGCGGAGTCTAATGCCGGGGTACCTTCAGTGTGATATAGATATAGGAGAGATGTTTCTAAATTTTATGCTCCATGATGATCTAAGGGCTCTATCGGGGGTGGATCTAAAATTTGCAAGGTCGGATGATGTTAATGATGAAGAGTGGGAACGTACCCGACCGGAGGTATATGAACGATGGTGTAGAAACTGGATGGGCTTACGAGACTCTCCTTATCGTTCTATTCAACAGCTCATACGATTGAAGATGGATGCTTATGGGGATAGATGTGATAGGACTAACCCATTTCATTGGGAGAGGGTGGTGTTGAACTTTCCAGGGTCGGAAGATTACCGTCCCGATCTACCTTGGATTATGAAAGTTAGATTTGATGGACATTTGGCGTGCGAGGTGTTTGTATATGTTGATGATGGACGTATCACTGGTTTTTGTCGGGAGATTTGTTGGGCTGCAGCTAGGAAGATGGCCTCCTTATGCACAGAGAGAGGAGTCCAAGATGCAGGCAGAAAGAGAACGGGGCCTATAAATTCGCCTGGCCCTTGGGCGGGGACTATGTGTTTTACTACCGATGGTAGAGTGACTGGCTTGGTGTCGGAGCTGAAGTGGGAAAAGACAAGGAAACTAGTGTTGGAATTAAAAGAGATGTTAGATGTATCGTTGGCAACTGAGGGTGGTAAGACAATCTCTAGGCAGAGGTAATTGGAGATACGTGGCTACTTGAACTACATAGTGCGAACGTATGGATGGATGAATCCCTATCTGAAGGGCCTCCACAACACTATAGATGGCTGGAGGGAGAATAGAGATGAGGGGGGTTGGAAGTTGACCCCAAAGCAGCTGCAAGAGAAACTAGCAAGACAGCTGGAAGACACTATGTTGGGGAGACGAGAGTCGGATGATCGATTGGAGAAGGGGTTAGACCTCAAGCCAACAACAACACAGGAGCCGGACTTAGTGGCCCCAGTAGATCGATTGAAGCAAGATGTGAAGGCTCTAACTGAATTGACTGCTACGATTGAACCACCCAAGGTAGACTATCGGGGAGGGGCAAATCTAACAGCATGGTATTGTCCAGGGGATGCAAGTGGTAGTGGATTTGGTACCGCTCTGGTGATGAAGGAGCGTGGCATATTATACGAGTCGGGTATGTGGACCAAAGAATATGCTGAGGAGTCTTCAAATTTCAGGGAGGCGGAGAATCTGGTTATACGGCTAGAGAAAGAGGTCCGAGAAGGAGATATGCAAGGTAGAGAGGTATTCCTGTTCACTGATAACTTGGTGTTTGAGTCAACGTACTACAAAGGGTATTCGCAGTCAAGGAAGTTGTCGGATATTGCTCTTAGATTACATAAACTACAGCGGGAGGGGAACTTGATTCTGCATGTAGTTCATATCGCGGGTACACGAATGAAGGAGTGGGGAGTGGACGGTTTATCTAGAGGTGATTTGTTGGATGGTATGATGGCAGGAAAGGATCCGTTGAGCTTTATACCTCTTAACAAAGGGGCCAACGAGAGATCCAACGGTGACGTTAAGAGGTGGATATCACAATGGTGGAATGTATGGCCTACCCCGCTGACAGAGATGACTCCACAGATGTGGTTTGAACTTCGGGATGTGGAAGGACCGAGGTTGTGGATGCCTGCTCCCGCAGCCATGGAAGTTGTGATGGAAGTGTTTAATGAAGATCGAATCGCCCACCCTCGCAACCCTCATGTGTTTGTTATCCTTCGACTTATGACCCACTTATGGCGAAAGAATTTGGGGAAGGATGCAGACTTGATGTTTACTGTTGAATCAAATGTCAATTTTTGGGGGCCTTCCCAGCATGAACCTCTAATTTTTGCCATTGTTCTCCCTTTCTCATACACTCCTGATTATAGCGGACCCTGGTTGGCTAGATCCACACCAGAGACGTCGGAATATGCCGCCGAACTCAATGCAGGCTTCAAATCCAAGCGTCGGCCACATCTCGACTCCGTTCTTAAGTTGGACAGGACCGTGCGTGATATGTGGGAGCATCCGGAGGAACGGGGTAGGGTTGTTTTGCGGGAATTTCTCACTTGGGCGAGGAAGTTTCCCCCGTGTCAAGTTGTTTATTGCGGGGAATGCTATCGGGAGCAAGAAGGGGATCCGTATCCTCGGAGGCAGGATTTGGAAGGCGAGGAGGGAGAGACTAAGGAATTGTTAGTTGAGGAAGGTGATGATGAGAGATATAGGTGTGCTAGGAATGGAGACCATCTAATGGGTGTACCTTTTTCCTGTGACCTCTGCCATTTTAGAAACTTGAATCACAGGAATCCTGACTTATCAAATGCAAAGGATTTGCGGACGTTAGGAGCCATTCGTCGAGCCTCGTTAGATGCTCTTTGGGCTAGGGAGCCTGGTACTGTGAGGGGAAATCTGAACCGTCTTAGGGCTGATCATCGAGATGCCATGACTTTATTTTCGATGGAAGATCAGCTACCCAGATTCGGAAGTCCAGTTCTAGAAGACACTGTGGGTATGGGAGAAGCGCTGTTTTACTTGGCAGCATCATTGAGAAAGGGGAAATATACATCGAATGTACAGTATGAGACAACTAGAATCACCTCAAGTTGGCTTACGAATTTGGATGGCGCAAGTGGAAGATACTCATCAACGGAGGAAGGCACAAACTATTTCGGAAGAGGAGGGGCTAGTAGTCGAAACAGAACGTGGTTGTCTAGATTCAAGCGAGGGATGAGGTTGAGGATGGGAGAAGTGAGGTATCAGAATGAGCCTTTTACGAGTGATATGGCATTAGCTCTCCATGAACTGATTACTGAGGAATGGTCTGTAGAGATAGAAGATAGCAAGAAGGAGAAATTGGAGAGCCTTATGTGTTATGTCTTGATAGGTTTAGGTGCTGGTTTGCGTGGAGAGGAAGTACCGCTCACAGCGTGGAATGGTCTCTCTGCATTCTGGGAAGAGACAGAAAACGATCCTGATCCTTACGTCATGATCACCTTGAGGGGAAGATTCAAGGCAGAGACTGGAGATAGATGGCACTGCCTCCCCATTGCGGATATTAACAATAGTGGAATTCCTTATAGGACGTGGATAAGACGGTTGTTGAGGAGGAGGGTTGGAGAAAACGGAGGAAACAAGTGGCTGTTAAGAGGGGGCCAAGGAGCTCGAGCCAAGATATCCGATTACGATGCGATGTTCTGCTCATATATGAACACATTGAGGAGTTTACGGCCAGGTTTGTTTTCAGCAGGAACGATGATGGAGATGTTCTCCCTACGGAGGTCTATGAGACGAGGGGCGATACTTGCCACTACAGGAAAGGTGGAAGACAGCGTGGTACTATTGATCAACCGATGGCGGAAGAAGGAACAAGCGAAGGGAACAACAGCCAGTCTTAATATGCATCAGACATACTCAACCGTCCGTGTCATGTACCCTACAATGAAGGCTTACTCCAAAGCAATATAGTGAATAACATGAGCTCTTTTCTCGTCAAGTGTAAGTAGTCAATGTTGGAAAACGATGCCCGCTCTGGCGGGGGGCAGTTTACCCGTGTTAGGTAGAGTGGTAAGATAGAATAAAATCTCCAATTTTAAAACTGCTGGGTCGCCGTTTATGCTTCTACAGTAAAAATAGTAACATCAAACCCTGGATTTGGCGTCAATTACTTCTTTCTTGCGGATATAAAACATTGACTTTACTGATTTCCCTCCAGATATGTTGCCGTACTATCAATTGCAAAAGCGGCTATTCTTTGCAGCTAGATTGTAGTTGTCGTCGTCGCAATTCATATATATCATCCATCAATTATCAACATGAGTACTTGATTTAATTAATTATTGATCCAGTACAATTGTCTTTATTTTGGTGGTAGTAGAAGATGCCGTTCCTTTGGTATACGCCAAGGTATATCTTCACTGCAGCCACATCATATATCAATACTAGCTCTCCATTATCATCATATCAAGTCAGGCAGATTGTTTCCATCGTCGTTGTTATAGCTCGATGATCAAGGTTGTTGTTGTTGTCGTCGTCATCATCGTTGTACAACACCAATTATTTAAATTAATATTATATTTAGATGTGCCATCCACTGCATAAGTTTAGTACTAAGGTTGTGCCATTGTCTTTCCTACTACACCAACAAAACAATTCAACACTAGCATCCGGTTGGTATTGGTATGTATCAAACCCTAAATTGCAAGCTAGCTGATGAACTGTCATATTATTTGGTGTTGGTTGCAAATATGAACCATTTATTGATGCTACTGTATTATTGATTGTAACTGGTATATTGTTTTGTATTATATCGTTTTGTGTGTAATCAACGAATGAGGGAACATTATTGGGATAATACTGGAGTGATTGTTGTGGATGATTTAATCGATTATTTTTTATATCATCGTCTTTGTTTTTGTTCGAACCTAACAAGGCAGCAATTTGCCAGCTGACATTTTTAATATTAGAGTTAGTAGTATTCGTTAGTGTGATGGTTTTCGTGGGTATTGTAGTAGCAGGATCGATCGGTGATATTATTATATTGTGATATTAATAAATTTTGATTTGTTTTGGATGAAGATGAGCAGAATATAATATCGATTCTCCTACATCAATCGACAGTAGGGGGCGTTAATATTCATTATCCAGAGCTATGATCCAGCCCTTGGTCCAGCCCTCCATTCTCGCCAAATTTGTGTGACTGTGTCCTTGTGTGACTTGCCGTTCAGAGGTATCCTTGGGTGCCAGTACGACATGGTATCCCGGTACCTGGAATCTATCACCAATTGGGGGGACAATATAAACTGATTGGAGTTACCTGGTAGGGTAAACTGATATTACGTTGGTAGTGGTGGAAGCAGATTGGAAGTTTTAGTTGATCGGTTCATATTAGTAGTGTTGGTTCAGGTAGTATTGGTAGTGGAGTGAAGTGAAGTGTGAATCCGGGGGGGTATATTAATTGAAGGGATACCTTTTGGAGCTAGATCAAGATCAGTTCAGCGACTATTCAGGCCAGTTACCTTGGAGCATGAGTGTCACGGAACTGGAGCTCAATGGGCAAGTATGTGGCTTTGTACTTGCCCGGCGAGCACCAGTGAGAACGTTTTACACAAGTAACGGAGGACTTCTAAGGGACTCGTCCGTGAACATCTCAGAAGTCAGGTACTCTGGTGTCAGTTTACCCTAGGTAACTCCAACGTCTATAAATTGTGCTGCTCCTTCGGTCATTTTAAGAATAAATTGGCGATAAAACGTTAATGTATTTTGTACACTAAGGTAAAGATTATTAAAGTGTAACTA
>Ga0214477_101626_pt1 | contig 10055 bp, 6 predicted proteins | sample M1_20Mar14CPVII9_FD_165058 | JGI IMG/M metagenome (GOLD analysis project Ga0214477, IMG submission 165058) | Marine eukaryotic communities from Monterey Bay, California, United States - M1_20Mar14CPVII9sort6BwellC16 | ecosystem: Environmental > Aquatic > Marine > Unclassified | place: USA...
TGAGATGATCTGTTCACACATCCTTCAATCTATGCGCCATCTCCTAATATTGGCAACTTCTACTTCTATTCTAAATTATACTATCATCACATTGTTTGCTTTGTTGATCTGTACGAGGTCTACAAACAGCTTGATTGCAACTTCATTTTCACCCATCACAAAATTTTCAATTACCAACAATAGAGTTCCTACATTCCATACCTTGCCACAGAGTATCAAAACACATTCCACCAGTAATTCAATATTGCAATCAACTACATTACCAGAAGATATCATGTCATCCTCTTCCGCGGTCGATGTACCAAACATATCCAAAGCAACTCTCAATAATTTAGTCGAATACGCTTCATCATTCAGTGCAGCCAATGGTCTACAAGTTGAAGTCTCTACATCTACTTCCTCCAACAAGAAGAGTTATACAACAGCTCCAATCTCATTACTACCAAATACATACCCCAGCAAACAATTTCATCATGCTAAATCATTAGCTATACCATTTAATAAATTAGTTGATAATATAAGTCGTAATGGTACTTTCTTAAAGGAAACATTAAAGGATGTTAGGGATGTTGATTTATATACTGGAAAGTTGTTAGATTTGTATGAAGAGATTTATTTAGGTGAGTTATGTGTATATGTGTGTGTCTGGGGTGTTTGTGTATATCTTGGGGCTGTTTTCTTGCAAAGAAGTTTTGTGCACATCTTATGCCTCAAATCATACATCTCACTTTGTCGCCATATCATACATCAACAGGTGAAAACAAGGGTATGGAATGGGGTAAACATGCCCGATCAGCTGACCGTCTAGGCATACAACGCAGTGATTACATGTTACATCAATCAAGCAATAATAAAGAATATGAACTAAAACAAGTTGAATTGAACACAATCGCATCATCCTTTGCAGGATTAGCATCAACTGTGGCACGATTACATAGTTTCATGACATTACGGTTGGATAATGAATTGTCAGAGTTTCTAGAGGAGAACGAGCGTGCTGTTATGGGTAATGTTGGTGCTATTGAGGCACCTTCTAATGAAGAATCTCGAGGAGTACCACAAAGTCCAGCCATGACTTGTTTACCAGCTGCCATTTCTGTGGCATACAATCGATACCGTGAACGTATAATGGCACAAGATTTCACAACACAACCAATAGTACTGTTCGTTGTACAACCAAATGAAACAAATACCGTAGATCAACGATTATTGGAATTTGCATTGTGGGATAATCACAAGATACCGGTTGTACGAATGTCTTTAGCTGAGATTCATGACAAGGTATCACTAGATGAACAGACTGGACGGTTAACATTCGACAATGGCAACAGTAGCAGTAATAGTGGTATTAAACAAGAAGTGGCAGTAGTTTACTTTCGTGCAGGTTACGCACCCACCGATTATCCATCGGGATACAACACAAACGATGGCTCGGGTATTGAATGGCTAGCACGTGAACGATTAGAAAGGGGTAGTGCTTCCAAATGCCCAAGTTTGGGATATCACTTGGCCGGTACCAAGAAGGTACAACAAGAGCTGGCAAGGGCAGGTGTTGTGGAACGTTTCTTTCCCGAGGAGAGTGGAGATGATACAGCGGCACAGATTCGTACAGCATTTGCTGGGTTGTATAGCCTTGGTGCTGATGCAAATGATCAAGACATGACAGCTGTTAAGGAGGTACTGTTCAATGGTGGTGAGGGCCGATACGTACTAAAACCTCAACGTGAAGGAGGAGGATACAACTACTACGGAAAGGACTTGTCGGATAAGTTGAAAGAGAATTGTACCATATCCGAAGAAGAGAATGGGGAAGATGGAGAAAAGACTGTCACGTTAAGTCCAACACTGTCAGAGTTTATACTCATGGAGCGTCTCTTTCCACCACAACAACGTGCCATTCTACTTCGGAATGGCCAAGTGGAGGGTACGGGTATGACAATCTCCGAACTCGGTTGTTTTGGTACCATTGTTGCCTCCGGTGAGGAGGGCAATGTTGTACATAATAAATATGCGGGATTTCTACTAAGAACAAAGTTTAGTGGTGTCGATGAAGGTGGTGTGGCAAGTGGCTTTGCAACCTTATCAAGTCCATATCTTTGTTAGGGCTGCAAGATAGCCACAAATAGATAAGAGTACACACATCATGTGCTACTGTGATCGAGTCACTGTCCTGAGTACTCGACCAAACAGATTAATAATAATGTCTGCTTTTAATTTATCAAAACATACAGTAGTCAGGGTATTTCTCCCTCTACGAATGACTACTGATTCATACAGGCCTAGCAATAACAAAAGTGATACCAATATACTAAACAATGGGTGGTATCCAGAGGTCGTCATAGGGTATCTCTCCCTCTACTAATATGACAACTCTAATTCATCTTCTCTAAAACAATCTTGCGGCGGCATCAGTCAAAGGGGTACTAATCCCCATCACAATATGACTAATCTCTCGAGGAACTAATAAACTTCTTTTTCCATTTTACTTGAGAGGCTTGAACTTGTAACCATCAAGTTGAGTATCTCCGGTATCAGAATCCGTGGTGGATAACAAAACATTGGACCAAGCCACCACAAGGCCATCATTGTTCTGATTGGTAGATCCAGTATCCAAGGTGAAGGCATACAACTCAGTATTTCCAACACCCATGACAGCATCAGAGAATTCAGCGAGAAACCCTGCAATGGTGTCTGCAGTTCCACAACCAAGACCAGCGTACCCAGTACTAGTTTGTGGGTTAGGGCTTGCAACAGTTAGTGGATCGATGACAATCATACCTCCGCCCCCAGTACTGAAGAGGGAAGGGTCAGCAAGGTAGTCAAGACGACAGTCGTAAAACTCCATGTTATCATCAACACGCAAGTACAAATTGACATATGCTTCATTGCCAGAGGTGGCACCAAGACTCCTGACTTCGTACTCCACACTGAACTGTTGGCGGGTTGGATGAATAGTGAATACAAGATGCCAAGTGCATTAGACTAAATTAGATTGTGAATTGTGTAATACAAGTAAACTTCATAGACAGAAACATGATAAACATACCTCATTGAATTCCCCAAGGGGCATGCCGAGTAGTCTTTCTTCCCATAACTCAAACTTGGTACGACCATTGCACTCTTCCTTGATGGTTATCTGGTCAGGAGCATTTTCACACGCAGCAGTTTCATCAATAGTAGCAACTACTGCTCCGTTTTCAAATGCAAAGGATCCAAAGTTGACATCCTTGTTGAACCACCACTTGCCAATAATGACAGGCCCTGCTTGTTTAGTAGCCAAACATGACAGATAGAGGGGAGAATCAGCAGCAAGTTCCTCTTGAAAAGTAAGACATGGATATGATGCCGCCAAGATGCCAGTACAAGCTGGGTTAACGTTTCCAATAACTCCTACATTGGTAAAAGGATCAACAAAACATGCAGTGATATCAAAAGACAGTCCAGTCTTCCCAACAATAGGGGTTGATTCTCCTCTGATAGTATACGCTTGCAATTCTTGAACGCAGATATCTTTAGCCTTGGGGTTGGTGAAAGGGGGGGCTACATCATCACTACTGGTAGAGAACATACGCTTCTTCTTCTTCTCACGGCTAGTAGACCTGCCAAGTCCACGACGTCCGATGATCATGGAATGTTCATCTTCATCAGCTTGTTGCAATAGTGCAGATGAATATGATGTACGACGGTTGGCGACGATGGTAGATTCTTCTTGGCTTGCAGCAGATGAAGATGGGTTGTTCACGATGTCTTGTGCAGATACAACAACAGGTGCAAGGAGGTATAGAGCAGCGGCTAATGAGGAAGTCTTCATGATGTTTCGGTGGTTGTCTATTGCAAACGATTTGCAAAAGATATGATGTCGATGTCACTTGTTGTTTGTCGATGTCGATGTCGATGTAGTTCTAGCTGTAGAACGTTGCTATCGTCAATGTTTAGGCACTTGTTGTTGATCGAGTTTCAGAATTATGGCATGAATATGATGCGGAATGTTAGTGTGATTGTATTATTGGGCTACTGCTTTGTATTGAGGGCTATTGATTGCAATTATAAAATTGTAGATTCTCCGATTTTGTGATTATTAGCTTTTAGGGAAAAGGGCCTAGTACTTTTAATGACCTCTCCTTACTTTCGAACTAACTTTTACTGCCTCGTGATTCCTTTGCACTGCCTTCACTTAGAAGTTCTAGGTATTTCTGATCGTTAAATCATAAGGCCCTTTTCAAAAGGATGCTGCTTTTGATTAACCCACAAGCTATAACCCTTCGACTTCCTAAGTTCAACATAACTCTAAGAGTCAAGTTTGTTCAGTATCCAGTCTTCTACTTTTATCACAACAGAACTACATATATCTACATGAGACTATCATATCTGAACACTATACACACTTTCACAACAAATCAGGAAAGGACGTCGAAGTAGAAGAAGAAGCTCCTTCCTCCTCAAGATTCTTCAATTCAATCTTTGTCTTCATCTCTTCCACAACATGTCGTTGTTCTTCCACTTGTATATTCGATTGTACCTGTAATTTACATAATTCAGCCTGTAATTGTTCAATCATATCCTCTTGACCGCCTGACTTATTCTCTAATATATTCATTTGCTGAACGTGATTTGATTCTATATTTGATATTGCCATATCACGTGATGATAACTGTGCATGTTGGGCTTCTTCTAATGTACGTTTGTCATCCTGGAGTAATTGATTAGTCAATTGTAATTTGATAACTTGTGCCTTTAAGGTTTCAATTTCATCTTCTTGTGATGAACTTTGATTATCTACATTGTTTATTATAGATTGTAATCGTGATAGTTCAGCCTTGAGTGTATTATTTTGTAACTCTTGTAATTCCTGTGATGATTCTAATGCCTTTACACTCATTTGCAATGTTGCAATTTGACCTGGTGATGCTTCTTCTTCTGAATCAACCGATGATGGTGGCTTGTGCTTATCGTTAGACTTGATGTTGTTTAGAGTTGCCAATGCCTCCTTTAATCGAGCAAGATTATCAGTAGTAGACGATGTATCCTCATTCTTTTCATCTCTATTACCATCCATCTCTTCAATAGCACACTTGATATATCGAATAATATCAATATTAGCCGATATAACGTCCTCTAATTCATTAATAGTTGTGTCATTATCACGTTGTTTCATATCATTTATAGATGTAGAATCTTGTTTCTTCTTTGAGCTGCCAAAGAACCATCGATTTGTTGATTGAAGAGAAGGAGATGATGTTGTATCCTTCGAAGGTGTACTGCCGCTATTATCGTTATCGGTAGTGGCAGTACCATTCTCAATTACATTTCCTTCTCCATCTACTTCTTGGGTGTGGGAGGTACTCGTCGGAGAAGACTTGCTCTCTATATCAGCAGTAGATGCACCAGCAGTGCCAGCTCTACGCTTTCGTCTATTCTCATCTAACCGTACTTCCCAAAGATTAGCAAGCTCATTCAAATTCTGTGCTGTGCATATATTCTTCTTCCCATTCACTTCTTCTGCACTACCCCCATTTGTACTACCACTATCACCAATAGCATTACCGCCAGCGGTACTAGTACTACTATTAGAAAAGGCACTATCAATCTTACACTTACACTTTTGTTCCATCAAATTCAACTCTTTAGCCATACTCTCAATACCATTTTTCAAATCATCAATTTGAGTTGATTGCTTATCAATAGTCTCTTCTCTATCAACTAATAATGCCTTGGTTTCGGCTAATTCTTGTTCCAATGTTGATATTTGATTTTGATATACCAATTTCATCTGTTTAGATGAATCTTTCACCAACTCTAACTCATTCTGGATTGCTATTGATATGTTTGTTTCATTATCATCAACTGTATTAAATTGAGTAGATAATTCATTATACTTATTTAATAATTCGTTATATTGTGTAGTTTTAACTTCTAACGCATTGTTACTAGAAATAATTTCTGTTGATGCTTCAGTTAATGACATTTTTAATTCCTCTTTGAGTGTATCGAGTTCTAATTGTAATGTTTCGTTTTCGGAAGTTAATTTAGCCATTTGTCGGAGTAAGAGACGTGCATTATCTTTAACAGTTTGTACTTCATTCTGAACTTTGGATAGGTCTGTTTCACTTATTGTACTTTTGGAAGTTTGGGATGTTGACTGTTCATCTTCGATTAGATTTGTTGTTGCTTTTTGATTGTCTTGTGTTATTTTTGTGTTTAGTGCCGATGATGATGATGATGATATAGTGCTGTTGCTATTGGCAATAGATTTTAACCGAGTTATCTCGGCCTTTCTACTGGCAATTTCTGCTTCTAATGTTGCAATCTTCTGTTCGACATAACCGTCAGGTATTGGTGCATCATTAGATGTTTGAGCTGTGGTCAGTGCATCATTATCATTATTGTTGTTATTGGTATCTTCCTCCTCGCCAATAACTAAATCACCAATATGTGAGCTCTTGCCCAATAGGGCCATTGTTGATGATGCCATTATAATTGATGTATGTTATTGCAATTGTTGGAGTATGATAAGGATAAGGTTGGCAGTACAATACTATAGCCCATGTATGTGGCAGTTTATTGTTTATCATTCACCAAAATTTGAGGTTAATACCTCTACCTCGATATATATTAAGAGTGGCGTCTTACCTACCTATTGTCACCAGATCGAAAGAGTGTTATAATACTAATCTAGTGATAGTACTGATGGTATAATGAGAGTGCTTCATACCAATCGTTACCTTTGATCATCGATTTACTTGTCATTTTATCAGGTACACTTATACCGAATTCGGGTAACCCCTACCAATATGATGTATCGTACCCCATAAATCGAGTCATTCAATGATTTTAGTAACGACTACATTCTTGTGATGCGATAGGTAGTTTAGTTAAAATACACACTTTTGGTTCATACAAATTTTTGAGTTTTCTTTGTGACAAAGTTGCGGAGAGATGCAACTTTCACTTTGATTCGTCATTACGTGTTGACAATTTAATTTAGTTAAATATATCATTTAGTATACAGATAATTAGTTGTCGTCTAGTTCCTCATTTACAGTTCTAGCGCTGTGCAGGCCTCTTGATTGTATATTGAGGATGCCAAGTCCACTCAATAGGTAAGTGTCAAAAACAAAGTGCATGATCCGCCCTCTTCTTCTTATAGGTATGAGAAGAATCTTGGCACTCCTATATTGTACAATCCAATCAAACTAGTCCTAAGTAGAATTCCAAATGTAAGCAGTGCTGCATAAAATGTGTGTGAATTACCGGAATAAATGCACATCATATCATATTTTAATCTCTCAAACTCTTAACTCAACTCTCATATAATACTCGATATATATCACAAAGCTAATATGAATGCAAACGACAATAATAACAATGATAACGAACAACAGCATGACAATTCAGCAACACTACCACGATCAAATATAAGCTCACCACAGCATAGTGCTAAACAACCAAATCAACAACAATCTGCACTATCACAAAATACTAATACCAACAACAATAGTATAGTAGGTGGTGAGGGAAAAGCACCTGCAGTGGTTGAATTATCATCATTATTTCAAACTGAGAGTACACTGTTTAGAGATGAATCACAGCATTCCTCAGGTAAGTGTTATCCATATGCACTGTGCATAATTTGCAGTGTGCATGTGATATGTGGCCCTCAATGTGTGCATATATGATATGTTTGATTTATTTGCAACTAACCCTTCTTGAATGGGTCTGATTTCCTTGATAAATAACAGCATCAGAATTATTAGTAAATCGTGAACAAAAACGTCGTAACAAATACAATACCGAATCAGAGCTAGATACAATTGAAATTGATAGAGATATAATTATAAACAATAATAGAAGTGAAGATAGTAGCGAAGAGAGTCAATTGGAAATGGCAAATATACATTTGATGAAAGAAGATCCGCCTGTTGTTGAAAAGAATTTGAGGAAGAATTCTTCAGAGCATTTATTGCCTGGTACGTTTTTGTTATGTGTGTCAGGAGATTGTTGAGAGTCTTTTTCGGTGTGTGATAATAGGAGTAATCTATTTGTGCATTGGTGCACACTTTTTTGTTTATGAGAATCATCCATCTTATTCTCATATATGTCCTTATACCCATATTATCTTACATGCAATAACCCTCTCTAAACTCTAAAATATATATATATGCAGTAACCTCCTCATCGGCTACACTAACTTCATCAAACATAACAAACATAATCAATGAAAACAAACTACACAGTCAACGTAAACAACAACAACAAAATCCAAATATATGGAATAATATACGTGGTAGTTTCAAGTTAAACAACAATACCTCTTCTTCTTCGGGATTGGGTGGTGGTATAGCTGGTGGAGGACAAAAGCAAAAGACTATATATAATAGTATCACGGGTGGATTGGGATTGGATGGTTCATTGCATACCAATATAAGTAATTTGGGTAGTATTCGAGAGGAGGGGAGTGATGAGGAGGATGAGGATCCGGTACGTTGTTCATTTCTTGTTGCAGTCTCAGAATTGTGTTTTTAAACTTTATGGTCCCATCATATGCTCACTTTCTACCCTCTCTCTACACCCTCCACCTATGATATAGCTCATGGAAGTTATGGATTATCTCGAAGATGAGATTGACGAGCATACATATGATGATCTCATTCCATTGCAAATACGAATGGCATTAGAAGATCAAGTATTTGGTTGGGACCATTTCCTATCAAACATTTTGGGTCATGTTGGTTTCACGGTTGGGAGTTATTTGTTAACATTTTGGATGATTACATTTGTCGTATTGAGAGAGGTACCATGGGGACATTATGAGCATGATGATGATAGTACTGTTAGAACGAATAGTCCATGGGGAATGCCACACGAATTATTCTCCTTTATACGGACGGCATTATCATTAGGATCGGCTATATCAACATTTCGTACTATTAGACGTCGTCGTCGTGTTTGGTTACGACAGCCATATGGTGCATCCTCACACGTGGCGGGCAGTCGAGAGTTCCAACGTCATCAATCATCATTAGAAGAAGCAGATAGAAGAGCTCAACGCTTTGTTTTGGGTTCTAAATTATGGTCCAAGATGCAACGATCATATACCAAACGCCGAAACAAGTATCTAGCACGAGGTGTACATAAAAAGTTACTCAAGGCACAACGAATGTTTGAAAGACGTCATCGGAATAGAGTTGAATTAATCCGTAGCACGTCGGCATCATCATTAATTAATAGTGTATCCTCGTCCATTTCAGGATTAAGGGGTAAGAAACAACGCGCGGTGGCATCGGCATTAACACGGGATGGTCATGAGACTTCTCATCATGAACGGGTACGGATGTTGGCAACTTTAACACCCACAACTGCGGCCACACGAAAACGTCTTGATTCTGCTGATGTTAGTTTGGCAGATGATGATACAGCGGCCACTGGAAGTGTTGGGGGATCATCTGTGGGTGATTTGACATTGGATTATAACTTTGTCCCTCCCGGTCAGTATGCCATGGACTCACATACACTACCAAACTTTGCAATGGAGTCTGTTAGTCATGATCAAATGCCATTTGCTCACGGGGAGATTAAGAAGGTTCCATATGTTCATGGGGTGAGTTATGTATGTGTGGTTGTGTATATCCGATCTTCTTTGACAACATCTAAGTCTGACTCTAATTTGTTTCCATCTTCTTCATCCGAAAAGTTATCATTACCCTCACCATCGGCCACCTCCTTGGCCTCACGAGCTCTCTTACGAGCATCCTTCTGTCTTTCCAAGAATGCCTCCTTCTCACTTAAAACAATCTCTACTCTCCGAACCAAATAGGGGTCAAGGAATACATCCCATTCTAGAGTTGGTACTCTTCCACTGAACTCAATTTCATGTGCCGTTCCATATGCAGCAACGACAGGATTGCTATTGATGGGTGATGAATAGAATATGTGAGATCTGGTCAGCGGCGGAATTAAGAAGTACACAATAGAAAACCCAAAACTTACTTTTCTGCCCAGTGAATCAGTCTTGGGGCAGGTGCATAGGATGCACGTCTAGATATCTCAACATAAAC
>Ga0214477_101628_pt1 | contig 10053 bp, 9 predicted proteins | sample M1_20Mar14CPVII9_FD_165058 | JGI IMG/M metagenome (GOLD analysis project Ga0214477, IMG submission 165058) | Marine eukaryotic communities from Monterey Bay, California, United States - M1_20Mar14CPVII9sort6BwellC16 | ecosystem: Environmental > Aquatic > Marine > Unclassified | place: USA...
TATCATCATATGGGAATGTAGGGTCTTTGTTTAAATCTCTGACATCAAATGAAGTCAACTGTTTGTTTTCGGACAATTCATACTCGTTCATTCCTAATCCAACAACATTTCCGCCTTTGAAATCTTTAGGATAATGTGATACCCATGATGAACATATATCTAATACATCATCACCATCATTTAAATTATCACTGTAATACTGTGTTAATGCCGATACACAAGCATCATCAATATGATAAACTAAACGAGCTTGATCGTAGAAGATAGAATCGTCACTTTCATCTTGTCTTTCAAAGTTAAATTGCAGGTTAGAAAAAAGATAATATTATATCAGGCACAAGTATATCTTACACTCACCGTTCAAAGTCTTCGGGAGAATATGGCCATTCCGGTGGGAATTTAGGATCCACTAATACCCTTTCTGCATATTCCTTCATTGATGCCCCTGCATATAAGTTTGTGGTTGATGATCTTTGTCTTTGTAAAGAAGCAACATTATGTTTTGATATCCTTTGCGTTACTGGAGTGAATGCCGCTGATAGGAATGGGCGAGCGGCAAGGATGGATAGTATCTGAGTTGATCGTCGCATCGTCTATTAATATATTATACGCTAAAAATACACCTCTGCACTATTTATGATGATGTATGATAATGATCGATGAGTGAGTCATTGCAATAGATTTTACACTCTCATAAAAAGATACCGTATCTTTGGGCAGTACATAGCAAAATCTAGAGAGAGATGGTGGCCACAAATGAAGGTACATAGGTAGTGCACCAGTTCTAGTTATAGCTGATTGATATTAAGAGAAGTATAACTCTTTATATTGCAATATATAACCATGGTACAAATTAATAGTTCAAACATCGGGACACGTCGTGTCCGATCTCCTCGATCTAACTCATTAGTTAATAAACTCCAAGATGTTGCAAATGGCATACCAGCCTTATCACAACTATCACCAATTGATCGGTTATTAGTACTAGTGGGTGTTAGTCTCGTAGCGGTAGTATCATTTGCATACTTTTTCTTAATCTCGGGTATATTTAGTGGTAGTGGTGGGGGGTTATTTGGAGGTTCATCAGTAGATCCTCGATTGTCATATGAATTACGTAAAACTGGTTTGTCAGAGGAGGCATTAATGAAACGTGGCGGAGGCAGGCGTATATCTATTGGTCCACAACATGATCATGCATTAGATTCAAATGAGAATGCAGTAGCGTTGGATATCATATCAACACTTAATTGTGATGCATTGCAAGAAGAGTTGGAAAGAGAATGGCATACAAAGTTGGATGAAATGAAGAATGAACAAAAGTCATGGGGTGGCGTTAGTACTAATAATGAATGGAATTCAAATAGTGGTGGTGGTGCTATTAATACAGATTGGGATAAGTATGAAAAAGAGGATGCTGGAAAAGCAGATGACTTCGCTGGTGAACTTGCAGCAGAAGAGAAAGATTCTGCATTTGGTAGACAAGTTGGTGGGGATACACAATCTGGAGATGGATCTGATCCATTACCTGATGGGAATGAATCATTAGATGACTTTGTGAATAGGAGGAGAAGATTGTCAGATGAAGAAGCATTTCCTGATGAGGCAAGTGGGTGGATGGATGATATTCCCAATGATGATGGTGTTGGTAATTATGATTCATCCTACAACAACAATCATGGGCTGAAATTAACAGCACGGCATTTATTCTGCCTTGCTGCGGAGGCACTTACCTTACCCAAATCAACATCTGAATCTATTCCCGATCCAAGCACACATTGTGACGTCAACAGTTTTGAAATACGAGATCGATTACTCTACCTTTGGTCATCAGCACGAGCACAGATGAAAGAGGAGGTTATTCTAAAGACACTCAAGCTTGTTACTGAACATAAATATGATTTACGTGGTCATGATGTACATGTTTGGTATCCCGAGAATGATCGTGGTACTGAGGGTATGTTGAATGTGCTGAATTCTGGATATAATGGAAGGCAGACGTATAACTTTGACACGGAGCCTGCAGAAGATGGTCATGATAACATGTATCGATTCCATGATCTACCTGATAAATTTGTGGGTGAAAACAAGTTATTTGTGGATGTCGGATCAGCGTTGGGGTTGACTTCGATGCTTATCACATACTTATACCCTGAAACTACCATCGTTAGTATTGAACCGGCTTCTCCATCATGGCTAATCCAAAACATTAACTTTCGATGCAATCTATCACATAATCAGTTGCAATATGTTCATCCAATTCTGGCAGGGGTGGGAACTAAGCATCACGACGATAACGACAGTATGATGAAGATGATTTGGAAACCAAGTATGACCACGGCAAGTAGGAGTTGGAATCCAGAAGAAGAGTTTGACTTTGCAGTGGACATTGAACTTGTTGTGCATTTACGAACATTGCGGGCTATCTTGGCTGAGGCAACACCCGAGGACCTTCCACTGGGCACTCCTATTAGTGTACTGAACCTGGATTGTGAAGGTTGTGAATATAATCTCATCCCATCTATGCATGAGACATCTTTCAATTCAATTGGGATCATTCTCGGTAGAACGAACTGGGGATATATTCCTACAATCAAGAAGCCCAGTTCTCATAGAGCTAGGGAAACGCATGAGCGTGTATGCACACATTATAACTTTGCTTTACGATGCAAGGAATGTTGTGACTTCCCCTCGCTGTCAGTCAAGCATAGAATTACTGACGACCTTAATGACTCGCCAACAGATAAATCGGTTGCTGAAGTGGCTGGTGAACTGTGCAACGGATTTGAAGAATGGGCTACTGCCTCAAAGCTGCGAGACATTCCCGACGATTATGGTTGGAATGAAATGAGTGCATTTGCATCTGCTGTCCGTCGGCGGCTAGGAGAGGTTAGATAAGAGTTGTTGGGTGTATTATTTAGGAAATGAAGGGGAAAGCTATGTTTAAATCTGCTCCTCTAAAGTTAATCAACCATTAAGATGAAACATTAATTTACAGCATGGAATCATACGATTATTCCCCAACCTCATACAAGGAGGCGTATACATAACTAACCAAATAACATCGAGAAAACTCCCACCCCCAGTCCACAACACATGATTTACATACTAATCCAACTTCTCGAGAAATTTTACCCTGTCTAATATTTCCCTCTTACTCGTCTCCTCAATCTCACCTGCCAACATATATTCATCCAATATCATATATACCTTATTAAAGTTAAATACAATATCCAATTCACAAACATTGGCAAAGTAGGAATCTAACAATTCCACAAATAAATGAATGCTCTCCAAATAACTTAATTCATTATCTTGCACATCCACTGCAATAGTGAAGAATAATCCAGCATATCTTCTGTATATTAATTTATAATTATTATATTCAATAAAGTTTGTATATTTCTTATCTCGGGATGTTACCAATCGATGTACCTCAGCCTCAATTCGGGCTTTTTCAGCCTCGATGTGATTATTATTATTTGTTGTCGAGTAGGAATGGTTGGCTGTTAGTATACCATTTGAATTTGGTGATGAGGGGTTACTGTTTGTACTTGAGCCTGTTGGTGGTGGGACATACCATTTTGATAATCTTGTCTTTCCTTGTCTATTTTGCAATAAGAAGAATCGAATCTGATATCATATGGTAAATGACATATTATTAAGATTAGAATATCAACACAAATAAATCTATAATATACAATGGTAATACTATTATTCACTTACCATGTTTATATCTCTGTCTCTATGTACCCACAGGTATAATATTAATTGTTGTTTGTATTGGGTGTATTGTGGTTGAGAATTGCTTTTGCAGAGGATACCTATTACATGATTATAAAGTGATGAAGAGAGATCAAGAGATGAAAAAGTGAGATATTTTTGATACACTAGATCAATGCGCGTATACCAATCAATACTAGCATATATGTACATACTTCAGAATAATAATATTGTACAAGGCAGTTCTGAGATAGACACAGGCAACCTTTTACACAACCAAATTGCAATGGGTACCCTATCCATATACAACCACACGAAACACTAACATTCCACCAACACCGATATCTCTATATTAATATATATATTATATTCCTTACCAGTTGTGATTGTTAATGAAGCTGGGGTTGACAATCGATTTCAATATTTGAGTTGAGAAGTCAGTTTTCATGTGTCAATGGAAAACTCTAGAAAAGATACCGCTGAGGCAAATGGCAAGACACTTGATTGCGTGATTCATTGCGTAATGCAGATGGCCGCCCGACGATCAATAGCATACTATCTGCTTAATAACTGAGCGCTGGAAGAATTTTGAAATAGTACTAGTAAAGTAAATCTATGTTTGATTGGAGCACTAACTTCTTATGTACAAGATGTGTTACAATATACATACTTGTTTAGTCTATCTTTTGATTCCGTATCTTGGAGAGTATCTTATTAAACTCCAACTCGTCTATTGTGCCATCTGCATCATCATCAAGGGCGTCTAACATGCTATCTACCAGATCCGACGATGGCTCATCTCCAAGAATGGCTTTGATTCCAAGGCGAATCTCATTTCTACACAAGGCACCGTCATTATTCAAATCGAGATCTGCAAAGGTAAACTTTTGAGCTATTCTTGACCATTGATCCTTGCAGCAGTATCTTACAATGAGATCTATTGCTTTCAAATAATCATCTTCATTCGGTAAAGTATTCTTGGCTTCAAGTTCTTTGTAAAGGTCCACCAATGGTTGAATCTTGCAAAAGCCCTTGAGTAAGTTCCTTGGCAGAGCAACTGTCAGTAACTCATGATCATTATGACCTCTCTGTATACCATGCTGTTGTTTCCAGTAATCAAAATCAGTCTGTAGGTATCCTCTACGCTCAACTCTTCCATCATCAAGAGCAACTGAGCTCTTTCCTTCTTCGACATTTGTTCTGGAATACTCAATTGCCTCACGCAATTGCTTTCGAGTCATCTCAACAACAATTATTTTGAGTGGAAAGGGAAGCTCATTTCTCAAATCATCATAGCTCAGAGTTCCATCAGTATATATCTTTGACCCTTTGATAGGTGCCCCATTGATAATGCACACATCTACATTCAACTCTGACTTTATTGTGTGGCAAAAGAGAGCACCGACTGTTGTTTGTTCATATCGGGTTAGCTCTGATGATAGTGGCAAATTTTCTCTAGTTGCTGGATCAATAAAGTACCTTGACAACATTGTTTTCCTATCAAACACAACAAAATCTTGCAGATCGTCTAAAGCAGAGAGATGTCTGGTAACAATGGAGTTTGTAATTGGACAAGGTTGGTAATTTTCGTCCATTTCCTCAAAGTATACGTCCGTATTCTCGAGTGCATGTGTTGATGGGTTGAATTGAAGGTCAATAATGGCCGCTCTATCCGAGTTCATGCCAGTTTTGACTATTTGTACACTGTTACTATCATCATCTGACACGTGTTCATATATTTTAACATGTTCGTGCCCTCCTAGGATTGCTCCTCCATTACTTCCTTTGTTCAGTTTCAACATATGCTTTGCTAATTTCACGTCGGCACCTAGACTCTGATGTGTCAGTGGTACAATACAATCTGCTGATTTCATCATGTTAACCTTCTCCTTGACCATCTCGTATGTTTCCTCAACATTTGCAATCTTCAAACCTCTGAATGTATTATCTCGAAACATACCTTTCTCATCACTCAATAAACCAATCAATCCAACTCTAATCTTTCCACAATTTGAGCTTACTATATCCAACTCTTGTGTATGTCGTCCCAATCCACTTATATTGCTGTTCAAAACTACAACTCTTCCTCGTTGAGATAGCTCACCAAGTCGCTCTTTTATAACATTTAATTGCAAATCTGCTTCATGATTTCCGATCGAGACATGTGTTATACCCGATGATCTTATAGCAGCGACATGTCCTCTACCATTATCTATTGAACTGAGACTTGATGGTGATAGAAAGTCACCATTCAAAGTGACTGCAGATGGAGGTATTGTAGTATCGTATCGGTGGTGTTTTGTCTCAACATTTTGCTTTCCAAGAGATTGAACAAATGTTGCTAGTTTAGGCAACTTTGTCAGGTCGTATACATCATTTATTGATACCAATCTAACAGTTATCAAATTATTTTCACATGGTTGTGATGTGCTCAAGAATCTTGTGGAAAGATATAATCTAGACAGCAGTAAGTGGCGATGGGGATTGCATACATGAAGAGCACCTTTTGAAATCATCATAGTGCCCCTTCATATCAATAAACATGCATTATATACAACATATTATGCTCCACTTCATAATTTATTGCTATTGTATCGTATCGTACTCTGTCGTACTCTCATAAAAAAAGCGAAGGAATGTGTGGGTACCTATCCTTTTTCTAGTTGCAGACTGATCCGAGTGAAGAGAGAAGACAGCAAGGTAAGGTGCGGTGCATCGATTGATCTAGAGAGTAAACTTGGTTCTACATCTCATTATAATGAAACAATCTAAATAACTGGAGAAGAAGGTTCATACCTTACAAACTACAAAAATGATTTCCAAGAAAAGGTATGTTAGTTAGTTAGTTAGTTAGTGAAAAGACTCGAATTGATGAACGAATACCCATTAGTCTAAATCGTTAAAGTCTGACCCTTCTGCTGGATCCATTGTATCATCGTTCATGTTAACAAGTGGTATATTTCTCACATTACTTGGAGTCATACCCGAAAAGGATTGATCAGAATAACTTTCATCATCTGACGAGTCATAATCTCCCATTTCTTTTCGTCGTGCAATTCGCTCTTGTTTGGCAATCTTTGCAAGCCTCTTTGCCTCTTTCCTAGCTGCTTTGTCTTTTGCTTTCTCTTCCTTTCTCATCTTTTTGAGTAGTTCCTTTTCCTTTCTCTTCATATTTCGTTGGCATTGTTGAATCGCTCTACCAATCATGTTCTCTACTTTACCACTGACGAATTTTATACCAAATCGTATAATCATTGGGCCAACATTTATTCCGTACTGCCCAAGCGCTCCAGCATCGCCTCCTGTCGGTGTCAATAGTTGAGCCGGCCGTATTGGGATGTTTGGTGTAGGAAAAAAGTACTTCGAACTCATTACCCAACTTAGAAGGACTGATGTTGACAACCAAAATGATAAAGCATCAATTATAAATAGAATGAATACACCAAAATATCCTTTGTATGAATTGTAATCTCTACATCTTGATATCTCGTGTTTTCTTCTGTCTGAAATAGTATCATGTAGAATGTAGTGAAGTGATATAAGATAAAACTAACATAACAACATACATACACAACAACATACCTGTATATACCACAAAATTAACACTAGCAGCTTCGAATGCTTGTCTCAACAATGGCCAAAACATCACAATAAGTATTGCAGCACATGTATATATAACTGTATTTTTAAATCGTATCCACTTTCGTCTATCAGCCTCTTTCTGATATGCTTTATGTTCCTCAAATGATAATGTATTAATAAGTTCTTTCTTATCTAACATTCTTGATAATTCATCTACGCCATATCCATGTGATCGAGCTAATCGTCTCTTTATATCACGTGCTCTCATTTCTGAAATTTCAACTATGTTTAGTGTTTTTGTTTCGAAGTCATCATTTAAAATGAGATCTTCTTCTGGAAATAATCGATCATATGTCGATGATACCAAGTTTGTTATACCTGATGCATGGGCCTTTGGTATTATGTTGCAATTGAGTGGTGATAGTATAATTTGTGTTATAAAACTAAACAGTAAGAAAAGTGTCGATATACTTGGGATAAAGTATCGCCGCTGCCGCTTGCTTTTGGCAACACTCCTACGCCACCGCCTTGTAGTAAGCATATTAGACGGCATATTATTCACAGTTAAACCCAGTAGAACCACCACCTTATCAACTCTTCTCTTATCTATTACGAATGCAGTCATATATATTCTTCAGTAAATCAGTCATGGGGGGAGGGGCTATGCCCCCTTTAAGCCCGGCCTAAAATCGGTATCCTTTTGACAAGCCCAGAATCTTCATAAAGAATGGCAATAATTACATTCCGAAGAAGGATTTTGGGGTCATTACTTCTTATGGTGTGGTCATTATGTGTGACACGATCAGAAGGCGCATTTGATCTAATTTGATGCTGGAATTTGCATCACTCAAGATGTCACCAACTCTTATTATTATACCGGCCAAATTAGACCGGCTAGGCGGAACAGACTATATCACCTATTCACTCGAACATAAACATACCAGCCACCAGTCATCTATCCATTCACTTGCCGACCCGCCTAACCAAATTACATTGGCTCAACAAACGATTACGACGAGAGAAGAACAACGTCATAGTCACGAATAGGGTGGCATAAGACCCCTACTACATCATTCACAACTAACTGCCGATCATCCTCATTACTCCAGTCATAATATTATTATTGCAATAGCAGTCAATCATCATCGTCGATATAACTCCTTACCGATTCCTCCTCTTCGATATACCCCAACCATACAAAACCATAGACATCATGACACTTTCCAACTCATCATCTCTGTGCAGCAGCAATTACCCGATTAAGAAGAAGGCAGCACCCCATCGTCGACGAGTAACAGTCGATACACCCTCATTTTCAAGACCATTGCAATGCGGCAGACTACCACGACGAGCATCACTCTCATCTCTAACAAAGAATGTACAATTCTCCGAAATGTCCGAGGTTTGTGTCATAGAAAAGACGTCATCGACAGCCAACGATTGGTATACTATTAAAGATCAACGACGGTTTAAGAAGGAACGATTATCGGATGTTGTTTCATTCCGTCGTGAACAACGTAAGATGATTAATGTCCGTCATCCTACACCATCGTCGGCGGCAACATCATCATCATCCACTGCCACCAACCCGATACAAGAAGTTGATGCCTGCCCAGTGGGCATAGAACACCTCCTATCAACAAAAGGAGCAATAGATGCACAAACTAAGAAAAAGAATGTTATCCGATCTATCATTCAAGAACAGAATCGTCAAAAGATGTATAATAAGGGATATTGCAATCCCGATGCTATTGCTATATTATCTGTACAGTTAACTGCTCAGGCGTTAGATGGTGCTATTAACCGTGGGAAGTTTCAGGAGATGGCCAAGTTTGTATAGAATAGAGGGCTGGCTAGATGTACTTGTGTGTAGGATGAACTTTGTTCAGGTTCACTACATACGAGAGTCATTTCAACATGAGAGTAATCTCATATTTACATAAAGTTAATAAGAAAGATTACATTTGAAAGTTATAATGTTCTATTTTCTGATTCTATTACATTACATTAGGTTTACTCATACAAAACTGTTTATCATGTTAGACACATGATATGATCATATTATGATGTATGATATGATGACTGCAGTTTAGGCACCTTCCACTTTAACCTTTGCCCCATCGCCAAGCTCTATTGATTTCATCAGCGCATCTAATACAATCTGAGTATGCAAAGAATAGGATGCAATGGCGTTCGCCTCCCTAACTTCAACACTCTCTCCGTACCACCACTTTTCGTCTTCTACAGCTGATGGCAGATCAGGGGTAGACGCAGACTCTTTATCAATCTTCCTTGCCATTTTAGAATAGTTCTTCCACATACATACCTCTTGCACGTCAGTGTTGTCAAACTCCATTATCTTGATCTCTTGAGTAGTGATTTCGGCATCTTTCTGTAGTCCCTGTTTGAAGAGAGTGCCAGGGGAGAAACTTATGCTGCAACTTAAGGCCCTCCGGCTGGCAGTTTTCACATCACCTTTACAAAATTGAATAATGCTGTCTGGTGACCCTTGATAAACATGGTGGTCCCTGAACGGGCTGAAACTTCATCACATATTATTGTATGAAGGGCACGGAGGAGTACAATAGTGTAGCTCGATATCGACGACATATGGTAGTAATTCTACTATCAATACGATTATAATAATATTAATAATAAAATTATTTAATAATATATAGACTTAATGCCCGAGCTATCACTTCCAGGGTTAACAAAGAATATCTCAGCATCGACCTCATACATCACCTGCAT
>Ga0214477_101630_pt1 | contig 10035 bp, 6 predicted proteins | sample M1_20Mar14CPVII9_FD_165058 | JGI IMG/M metagenome (GOLD analysis project Ga0214477, IMG submission 165058) | Marine eukaryotic communities from Monterey Bay, California, United States - M1_20Mar14CPVII9sort6BwellC16 | ecosystem: Environmental > Aquatic > Marine > Unclassified | place: USA...
GCCTTGGTCTTTGAAAAGTCTTTCTGTCGTTTGTTATCTTCCTTTTGTTTCCTAATCATGTTGGCTTTGATGCATTTCATCTCCTCAATTCGCCGCTCTAATCCTTTGCATCGCTGCGCCTCTAGCTCTGCTTCTCGGCACTTTTGCTGTTGCTTCCGCACCTCGTGTCTGGCTTCACTTAATTTGGCCTTAACTTGTTCTAACTTGGTCATTATCCAGCTTCCTTTTGGATCCGTTTCGGCTTTCTCGAGTTTGTCGGCCAGAGCTTGCTTCTCGACTTCAAGTTTTTGTACTTCACTCAAACAAACTTGATACCGTTCCTTAACGTCTTGGTATACTAAGATGTGCTTCTTCAGTTGAACTAGCTTCTCTTCTTGCTCATCAATCTCAACATCTATTTTGTCTATTTGCTCCTCGTGTTGATGATTGTCTTGTAGCAACTCGTCTATGATATTCATATCTTCTTCGACGTCGATATTGATGTCATCGTTATCTGAGTCGTCATCATCTTCCTCTTCTGTAATATTGGGGGCTAAATCATAGATACTTGAGCTTTCCCTTGTTGCCTGCTGAGTAACATTCGGATCATCATTATTTGATTGAGTAGAAGAACATGTTGGAAATGTTGTCAGATTAGCTGATGTACCACTTAGTGACATTGCTTTGTCGTCAATAACCTTCATATAATCTATGACATCTTTTCTTTGTAGAATATCGACATCACTTACTACACCAATATTTTGTGGTATATCTGTTGAGTCTGTTGAGTTATCGCCATTTTCATCTTCAACAAATCTTTCCTTTATTAGCTCACACTTTAGAATGTTGGTAAGTGTACGAAGTCTTCTCAATTCTTCGGCCGTTGCATCCACATTCTTTGTAGGAGCATTCTTTATATTCCTAGCTCTGTTTGCATAATGTAATGTACTTAGTGTCTCGCTGGCATTTGTATCAGAGGGACTAACACAAGCCAAAAAGAGAGTGGTTGAGTTGCCTCCAAGTGCATCTTGAAGCAATCTTGTTAATTTGCTTTGTCTATACGGCACATGGCACTTTTCTCCCTTGGCTAATTTATCTTCATCGGCTAGTGCATTGATACAATTACCAAGTGCCAATAGTCCCTCATTAATCTTAATCCCCTCCTTGGCTCGATTCCCTTCCGCGCCAGTCTTCTTCATTCTTTCGGAGCCAGCGAGATCCACAAAGGTGAAGCGAGATTTAGTAGTTAACTCATCTCCATCAGTACTACGTGTTGTTTGTTGAAGATCAACTTGAAATACTGCATGAGATCTACTGGAAGTTAGGTTCATAAGAGTAGAAGCTGTGGTTCTATTCATTGTGCCAGTGTTCAATACATTCATTGCTTCATATGCATTACTAATCGGTGCACTTTTCAATCCCTGTATGACCACATGTTTATTTGAATCTTCACGTATCTTCAATGCATGATCTCTATCATCATCTAATAAATCGAATATATCATCCCCATACACTTCCAAGAAGCTTGCTGATACTTTATAATCAACCAATGAAACAGAATGTTCTTCTGATAATATTGTTTTGGTATTTTTCTCTTTTGATGGTGATTGACTAAGTATATTCCTTTCAGATAACTCCTTCCTTTGTAATAATGAAGTGAATAGCTCCTGTATAAATCTAGGTATCAATCCAGAGGTCTCATGTAATGTAGGGTTGCCATCGCGCTGTAAATTGTTATCAAAGTTACCTCCAGCTTCGGAGCCCATCGTGAATGTTTTGCCTGAACCGGTTTGACCATAAGCAAGGACTGTGGCATTATATCCATTCAAGAACGACTGTAGTAATGGCGGAGCAACATTATTGTATAATTCAACTTGATTAATATTCGAATGGAATACAGAATCGTATGTAAATTTACGCTTGCTGAGCTCGACTGTCCGATCGAACGCGTTACATTGTACAACAGATTCACCACCTTCCGATGTTTCCTTGGATGTTAATGGACGTATACGCACACCAACACGAACTTGAGATGATGAAGATAATCCTTGCATTATTATTCTGTTATGTTAGAGAGGTACTAATATTGCTGATACAATTATACACCGATTGATATTGTCGGAGAGTTAGCTAATATAGTGTATTATACATCGCTGCTGATATCTAATCTAATTGCCTGATAAAACCACCAATTTTTAATATTGACGGGTATATATTAATACATTCTTGAGCTTTATATACATAATATCCTATAATATCTTATTCTAATTGAAATTGTAACGAACTAATAGTGAGATTTTTTAGCTCCAAATTGCTGCCGATATCTAAATCTCGCCGCCGATGAAACCACAACATATATACGATAGTGTATGGAGGTAATAGCCAGAACTAGTACTATATACTACCAAATGATCAATACAAAGCACCGACCCCAAAACGAATTTAATAACCAAATAACAGTCAGGTGGGATCTATCTAGTTTTATGTGAGTCTACGAATAAACCTTATTGTAGAGTTAGTAGTAACAAAGCTTATGGTGGCGATGTTGGATAAAGAATCAAAGAAGAGGAGCATTAACATTGCAATTGAGAACGAGAGATTGCAGCGAGAGATAGTGAGACAAAAGCAAGGTATTAGATTTATCACTTGTTGGCTTATGTGATGAATAGATTTTCACATATATTCTCATAAAATTTTTATCGCTGCCATCTTTACAGCCTCCTTCCTTGCGGTATTTGTACTATTCGGCTTAAGTATCATCTGTCATCTAATACTAAAGTATAAGATCATTAATAAAGGGTTATCAGCATTTAGTACTCTACTTGAAGATCACGTGAAGCAGGCACACAAAGTAGGTGGAGAATTATAAGTTTATATAATAATATTATGAGTATAATACAATCATCAATGGATGTGGAATTATTGAGCGCTTGGTTTTGTCCCTATGCTGCAAGGGCTGTCATGGCATTAGGAGAGAAGTGTCCAGGACAATTTACATTAACGCAGGCAATGAAGATTAAGCCACCAAAGAGCTTAGGTAGATATTATGATGTAATGATGTTGAGAGTTGTGTATATTTTGCATATGTATGACATATGATATGTGCAAAAGTTTGCTATACATTTATACTAACCGTCTCCTTTCCCATTTGTTTAGAAAAGATTCAGCTACTGTTGAAAAAGAATCCAAAAGGTCTCGTACCAGTATTGATAGATCGGAGGGGAGAAGAAGAAGTCGTCGTTTATGAGAGTTTGATAGTTGTGGAATACGTAGATGAAGTGTTTGAAACAAGCCCAAAGCTTCTTCCTGGTTCGGCATCTCAACGTGCAAATGCTAGAATGTGGACTGATATGCTCAACAACACAATCTGCTCTAACTTTTATACTCTTCTTATAAAACAAGATGAATCGTCACAGAAAGATGCTGCTGAAAAGATTTTGAGTGGATTGAGAAAGTTTTCTAGACATTGCGTCGGTCCTTACTTTTATGGAGAGAACTTGAGCATAGTCGATATTACAATTGCACCTTGGATGGTTGGTACACGAATGGGTGTTTTAAAACAGTATAGAAGCTTTGAAGTACCAAAAACAGAAGAATATGTAAAGTATTGGGCTTGGTATGAGGCGATTATCACAAGGCCTAGTTTTATTGCAACAAGTTCTGACGAAGATTTACAAGCAATGATTGATGTTTACAAGCCGTATGCTGAGGGTACAGGGTTTGTCTCAACAACACAAGTGAAGCGTGTCGATGATAGACCAAGTTATAGTCGGCAGCAGTCGAGTTTTAGAGGAAAGGAAAGAGATGTTTCTTCCAAATGGTAGTAGAAGAAGAGATATAGAAGAGAACTTAAAACTGTATAGAAAGAGGTTCGTTATGTTATGCACACATCTTATGATCTGCTTCCCGCTTTACAATTAACATCGCTCTACAAAGTCTGCATCATCATTCATACCGGCAGATCTGTATATCTCTGCAATCTTTCCTCTAATCTCGCCATACTCTTGTCCAGTTAAGCAAGCTGCATCAAGTAGATAGTTTGCATCTTCCATAGCCGTCTGTTTCGGTGTCTTATCACCACTATTTTCATCCTTTTCGTGTTCTCGAATCTTTTCATACATGTCCATCATACCAGAGAGCGGGTCATCACCATCACTCTCCAATTCAGCCATTTTCGCAACATCTACAAAGTCCTTCCGTGTAAGTCCCATTGACGGCAGTGGAAGACGTAGACACATACGTGCCGCATCTCTACATTCCTCTTGTCGATTCGGTAATGATGCTAATAACTTGGCATAGAATGCAAATGTACTACCAAAGCCACCAAACTTTCCATTGGAAGACTCTGCAGCAATTAATGAAGATTCCTCATCACCTCGTGATAAATGTTGATTGGACATTGTTTCATACAAGTCTGGGAAGGGTCCAACTCGGAGTAGAACGAACTTATCTAATCCATATCCCAACTTTTCAACACTGCCCATTTCGTATGGTGTATCCATTGATTTTTCTTCTAACTTTCCACTTCCTAAACCATCATTGTATAATCCAACTACCCTTTGTGCCTCCACTTCCTCTAAATTGGCATCGGCATCAGCTGCTATCCGTCTCATCAAATGTTCACTATTTAGTCCAAGTAATCTCATGCCAGGTAAACCTACTGCACTTTCAACAATAGGCCAAGGTGCTACAAGTGATGGACTGTCATAGTCGGCATCATCTGCATATGCTCGTCGCAATGCACATATTATATTGCCCGATGATTTTGATTTAGCTAAAGGTAACAGGTGTGGGTGCAAATTTTTATACTCGGATGACGTTGATGAAGATGAATCAATAGGAACAAGGTCTCCACTACCCTGATTACACCCTATACTACCCGGTGCTCCTCTTTCTGATAAAAGCGTTTGTAATGTTGATAGACGAGATACATTAATCTTTTGTTGTATGTCTTCCTCAGAAGATGAGGAAGAGGCAGATAATTTTCTACTGAGTAAACTTTTTTGATTTGATAGAGAAGGAACTACGGCGCGTCTACTTATTGATGCAAAACATGATGATGATGCTGATGCAGCATATATTCGGGGTATTGATGAGGCTAATAGCATGATTGCAACGAAGTAGAGGTTTAACATGGTCGATATCGTAGAGATTAGAGGGAGTTCAGAGATTGAGAAATAAGTGGATTGCAATGCCGGTATCCTTTTATGAGAGTTACCGTACACCGTTTGGAGTATTGAGTGTGATGTTGCAGGATTTAAAGTTGTGGAGGGTTACATATTGACGTATTGGCAGGGCAGCGGTAATATAATACTAATATTATATCATGACATTATTAAACTATTCCTACCTTTTGGCTGTGGCGGTGGTTATAATGATATCATTACAAGTATCTTCTTTTACTTTTTCACCACATACACAAACTTCACATCATATTATTGTGAACAACAACAGAATATCACCACTCTATTCCTCTACCCCAGCAGATACTAAACCACCAACAACGAATAATGATACTTCAGACTATGAACCTCCAGAAGATGCAATTATACAAATTAAACCCAAGGCAATGAATAGATTAATGGAATTAAAAGAAAAGCAAGATGACCCTTCTGCAGAGTTAGTTTTAAGAATGGGTGTTAGGAATGGTGGATGTTCTGGACTATCATATGTAATGGATTTCTCAACAAAGGATGAGATACAAGAGGATGATGAAATTGATACATACGACCAGCAGGGTATACAATGTGTTGTTGATGCTAAAAGTATTTTATACTTGTATGGATTAGAATTGGATTATTCTGGAAAGTCCGCGTTAGTATTGTTCATTTGTATGAGAATGTGTGTTCAATATGAAGTCTCGTTGATTTGATCACTTCCTTTGGCCTTCCGTTGCCTATATTTGACTGCCCTTGTGAACCACATGTACTAACAGAAGTTATGTTGCCTTTCTTCATCTTAATAAATTGTGAAACGCGCATCTTCCAGATGATTTAATTGGAGGTGGATTTAAGTTTTTCAATCCTAATGCAGAAGAGAACTGTGGTTGTGGTAGTAGTTTTGGTGTTTAGAAAAGAATTTGTGTTGGTTGTGATCTAAGTTGGTGGTTGTATAGTTATTGACTGATGAGGGTATTGTTAGAGGGAGATTTTGAGATACTGTACGATATCCAATAAACAAAGCGTTCACTTTAAGGATTGGCATATGAATTGATCAATAAAGAACTCATTGACTATACAGATTACTTTGATCCACCTTATTTATGTGGAATGATGAATCTCTTCCTCGTTATTGCTACTTCTTATATTATCTTTCGAGTGTTATATTTCTCATCCAGAATAGCTCTACGCCTCAGCTAGAAATAGCTTCAGCCTTCCTCTTCTTCTTCTTTCCAGGAATCTCACTCGATAGTGGCTTCCTGTAAGAAGTTTGAAATAAAGATTGATTCTTCTGCAGGTACCGAACTAAATCACCCAACTTTGAAAAGATACGTCTTGATTCAGCTGATGATGACAAAGAAGACTCGGCGACAATACTTGGCAGTCGTGTAAATAGCCGTAGTAGATGTTCACAGCCATATATTTCAGACATTCTTTCAGGAATGGTGTCTATTTCTGTTTGTGGTTTTGACGCTGGTTTATCATTATCAGCAGCGGCGGCGGTGGCCGTTTTGGAATCACTGTTATCAGCGATATTATTGAGGTTAGCTGTTGATTGCTGTCGAAAACTTGTGTTATCATCTTCTGTTTTCGTAGCTTTGCCCAAACCATTAGCTGCTGTAGCACTTGCTGCAGAGTTGCGACGTTGTGCCAAGATTTGTCTCCGAAAGTAGTTGTACTGTCCTCTTTCTTGTTGAAATAGTAAATGGATTGGAAGTGCTTGGTCGAAGAATAGAGCAATACCCTCTACCATATCGATCCATTCCTTGCCTAGCTGCGAATCCTTCTTATTGATAGATTCATGGATTTGCATGTTGTTATCAACATCCTTTTTTTCTTCTTCCTCTTGTTGCTTCTTCCTTAATGGACCCAATTTACTCTCCAAGTACTGATCTAATGCAACCCGAACCGACACCTTTGATGGGAGATTGTGCACCATATCACATTGAGTAATCACTTCCCATTCTTCCACGAGAATCTTTTTGAGATTGAAGGGAAGAGTGAGCTGATCAGACACGGACTTCTTTCGTTTCAGTTGTAACCCATTCTTGTGAAGTTGAGCTCTCTTTTGTAATGTTTCATTATTCAGCTTCTTCTTTGGTTGGGGACTGTTGCTCTTTTCCTCTGCTGCTTCATTCTCTTCCGTGTCTGTTGTAGTTTCAGCTTTGCTTCCATCAGACTTGAAGTGTTCATGCATTGTCTCGTCGGTCTCTCCATCTTTACCATTTGTATATAACTCTTGAGAAGTCAGCATAACATCTTCTTCATCAGTATCAAATGTCTTCTTATGTTCAGTCTCAAGTTCAATCATACGTTGCATCCACTTATTAATCTGTGGTATACTCATCTTCTGACCCTTCTTCTTTGGCTTGACCTTGTTATACTCCTTATGAAGGAGTTTTGATAATGATTCAGTCGACTTGGAATCTTCGTATAAATTAGTTTCTTCTACCCATCTATCCCATGTAATTGCCCATCCCATGTAGTGTACGTAATAATGGTAACAATTGCGTTTCGGACCCCATCTACGTTTGTCTTCGTCTTCTTCTTCATCCTCTTCTTCTTCAACTTTCATTTCATTATCATCATTCAATATACCTCCATCTTCTGATAATGATGAACAGAATCCAAGATTAACTTGATTAGATTTAGGTCCCCACATTACCTTACGGATAAATGCTGGATATAGTAATCCTGTGGCATCATCTTTGGCATATACACGTGTTGCTAGATTGTAAAGTGATTTGGGTAACTTCTCTTCACTATAAATGTTGGTATCATCATTACTTGTTGTGATATCATTATTACTACTACTAGCCATGTCATCTTCTTCGCCATTCTCACTAAATGTAACTGTTGTCGACTTATCAATGTCCATACTACTATCAACCTCGCCATTATCATTGAACAGTTCACATGTAACATCTTTAGATTTCGAGAAAAATGATTGCTGATTCTCGATTTCATATTCCTCTAACGCCTCGTCAAGTGCAGCACACATTGGAGCAGACATGATGGCTTATATGATAGATGTACTTGTGTGTAGATATTAATGATAGTGTACCAGGTACCTATGTGATAAGTTTTGTGCATGTGTTGTGTTCGTTTATTTTTGTTTAGTGATCTTGCAACTAACGGATGTTTCTACTGCAGCAGTAGCTCCTATGCTCTCTCTATGGTATATATAGTGTTTATTTGTTGTCCACAGCCTTTATAATACCACCAACTACCCTAATAGCATTGGCATTGGTTTGCGATAATTAATTTCTAAATTAGAACGAATAAAACTCAAACCTCTTTGACCTCATAACTCTGTTACGGCAACTCCCAACCACAAAGCTCTTGAACTCCACTGGTCTATCCTTTTATAATATGCAGGTGAGTGTGTTTATGTTAGTTTGTGTATATTGGTGGCGGCGGCGGCAGTAGCGGCGGCGCCGCATATAATGTGAAAATTATTCCAACAATTTTGTATCTTTTGTGGTCGGTGGTGAACCGTATCATTATGTTCTATCTGATCTGATGGTATATCCTTTGTAATTGTATGGTATTATATAGAGATTAGAATTTTTATGTGTTGCAATATTCATACTTGATATCGGTATGATTAATCTCGTGCTGTTTCTAACTACCACACACACAAAATAAATACATACCACCACAAACACAAACAAAAATTTAGATCTTTATCAAAACACTCACCGGCCGAAAGCAGGCTTTCAACTTTGAACCCGAGAATCAGGTATTGGCCGTGAAGCAGGCATTACAAGAGAAGGAGGGTATTCAAGTTGATCAAATCCGTCTCATCTTTTCCGGGAAACAATTAGCAGATGATAGGGCATTGGAATCATACAGTATCAATGCAGGTGCTACTATACACATGGTATTACAATTACGTGGGGGTGCATTATAATTGATTGGTTTAGATGAATTATATTGAATGGTGATGGAATAATGTTTAGAATGGGTATTTATGTGTATTAGTGATTGAGAGGTTGACCTTTGTTGGATATGTTATGGATTTTAGTGATATGGTTCACCAAATACAAAGTCTGCAAGTATTCAATTGGAGATATGTATTTGACGTCTTTATCAGACCAATACTATTGGGGATTAGCCGATCATGATCACGTATATGTTAGTGAAGAAGAGTGGAGAGATGTGAATTCTTCATCAATAGATACAATCACTATACTATAAATACATTTTCATTGAAATAATACTCCAGGAATATTTCTTATCTATTTACCATGTAACCAAATTAAACCAACTCATCAAATACTTGAAATTTTTTCTTCATATGCGTATTGAAACAAACTTGTTACACAAATTTTGTAGCTTAAACAAAACACTTTGGACAACTTTTATTGAACACTTTGTGTATAAGAGCAAACATAAGCACTCAACGTTTGGCAATCAAGTGGGGGTTAATAGATGTTTGGCATTGTATGGGTGCATAACAGTGCAATGAACACCCCCAGCATGATTGTAGGGCCCTCCACCATACTTTTACAGCCCCATGTTGGCGGGTTTCATGAATCAGATTTTGATTTTCTGCCAGCTCTCAGGAAAGTTTGGCCATCAAGTGGGGGTATAGCAGCATGCAGGTGCTACAATAGCACATGTTTGGCATTGTATGGATGCATAACAGTGCAATGAACACCCCCAGCATGATTGTAGGGCCCTCCACCATACTTTTACAGCCCCATGTAGGCGGGTTTCATGCCTCAGATCAGGAAAAAATCTCGATTTTCTGCCAGCTCTCAGGAAAGTTTGGCCATCAAGTGGGGGTATAGCAGCATGCAGGTGCTACAATAGCACATGTTTGGCATTGTATGGATGCATAACAGTGCAATGAACACCCCCAGCATGATTGTAGGGCCCTCCACCATACTTT
>Ga0214477_101633_pt1 | contig 10016 bp, 13 predicted proteins | sample M1_20Mar14CPVII9_FD_165058 | JGI IMG/M metagenome (GOLD analysis project Ga0214477, IMG submission 165058) | Marine eukaryotic communities from Monterey Bay, California, United States - M1_20Mar14CPVII9sort6BwellC16 | ecosystem: Environmental > Aquatic > Marine > Unclassified | place: USA...
TTGAGTATATTTGTCACACCAGCGAAATCTACATAGGAATCGACCAATTTGTGTAGACGAGTGAAATAGTACACTCGTCACTTTACGTTCATTTTTGCGTGAGGCCACCATAGAAACCCCGCTTTGTGCACGTAAAAAGGCGAGTAACGTATTATTCCCACTGAGTTTAGTTAGTTGCGGTCTATGATTGTAGTGGTGGTGGCTACTTGATAGTTCCTTTAATGCTGAAATATACAATTAAACATCTTTAATAAGTATGAGCGGATCAGAAGAGGAGGAATTTCTACCCGTTGTTATTGCACAGGAAGAAATATCACAATCACTCAAAAAAATGAACAAGATTGTTAATAATTTAATGGCACGTGCTGATTGTGTACCATTCCGTGAACCTGTTGATTGGAAGGGCCTCGAGGTGAGTATCATATGTATATTTTATATATCTGTAGTGCTATTTATTTATATAAATCTCACGATATTCGGCCGTATATGTATTGCAAATCTTTCTATACCCTATCTACATCTCGTGAACTGAACATCTAAAACAACGCACCATACCTTACACAAAACAGCTATACGATTATCCAAAGATTATAGCAAAGATGATGGATTTAGGAACCATTAAAAAGAAATTAGAAAAGGGTAAATACAATTCAGCCTCCGATGCCGCCACAGATGTTCGTTTAGTATGGAAGAATTGCATGACATATAATGCCGACGGATCTGATTTTTACAAATTAGCAGATTCCTATAATAAACGATTCGAGGAACGGTATCAAAAGTTAATTGATGAGTTTGGAGAGGATATCATTTGTGGTAATAGTTCATCAGGGAGTACACAGCAGCGATCAAGTAGTAGGTCATCTTCTGGTAAGAAATCAAGATCAAATAGCTTTACATCCTCGGGACGCAAAACACCCAATAATAATAATACTGCCGAGGATAATAACTCTCCAGATAAGAGTGTAGTGAATTATGAAGCATTGGGTATTGTTCCATTGGATGTACGTACCCGATTTGCTGCTAGATTACAACGTCTATCGGGTATGGAATTAGGACATGTCTTACAAACAATTGATATGTCATGTCCCGAGGCATTGGAAGATCCGACACATGATGAATTACGTTTAGATGCGCCGAATATGGTTAAAAGACATCGATATGGATGGGATGACTTTGATGGTGGGTGTCAAATTGAGATAGATGTTGATGCAATCCCCGCTGAAACATTTTATAAACTTGATGCATACGTCAAGGAGAAGGTGCAAGATAGAGGACGAGGACCATGGAGTGATGATTTGACAGAAGCAGCAGAGGCCAGTGGTATCGGTGGCGGCGGTACAGGAGGAAGGGATAGGAAAAGAAAGAGTACGTAGATTGGAAGAAGAAAAGGCCTTGAATGAATACTCAAAGATTTCATATCGGCTATCGGTCTCCATGTAGAATACTTCTGTATGTCTTTGTGAGTAGAACATAACGAACTAAATGAAAAGGAATACATGATATCCCTTGCTTACAACTTACAACTTCATAAGTTGCCACAGTTTTATTGTGAAAGTTCCATAAAAGGATCAAAAGTTTCTAACTTTTTGATTGTTGTTGTGCAGGCACAACTCATGTGCTCATGTTCCTTCAATGTTATCGTCAATATCACATTGCAAGGTCGGATACACTCAGTATTATCAGTAGTAGATCGATGCTGCTTATTAGTTAAAAGGTAGTGTGGTCAAGTCAATCTCAAGAAGAATACACTCACATAAGTATTAATTTTTACATAATGGCAAATACGTCATTATCCCATGTAGGATTGTTGTTCCTACTTCTCAACACGATATCGGTATTATCATTTTCACCAGGTCTTGGTAGTAACTTAATAGACTTAACAACCAATGTTGAGCGTGATGTGTATTCAATGGCGGTAAGTTCATAAAATTTGATGATATGTTGGTGCACCGACATATTATTGCTAATATTTTTTCAATATTTTTTCATCATAGGAGTGGGCAACTAATTGTGGCATTCAACAAAGTGATGGAGTGCAATTAACAACCTACGACGGTATTGATTACTTTCCAATAACTCAAACTGACATACCACAGGGATCACCAGCAATATATGTACCAAACGAAATGATAATAACATCTACAAAAACATACAATGAGTTCCCATCATTAGCAACAGTTGAAAGTCAATTAACAGCGGCAGGATTAGACGATAAGTTACCACTATTTCGGATATTTTATAAGATAATTGCAGAATATGAAAAGGGGAGCGATTCATATTACTATAATTGGTTGAATAGTTTACCAAGAACATATAACAACGGCGCATCGATGACGTATGATTGCTTTGACTGTCTTCCACCATACGCCGCGTACTGTGCAATGGCTGACAGAACCAACCTACTCAACTTTCAAAAGGCTGTAAGACCATTAGGTGGCCCTTCAGCTGCACCATTTAGTGAAACAATATTAAATGATGGAGACATATTAAAATGGGCGTACAATATTGCAATCACACGATCAATAGATATGAATGGAGAGCGTATAATAGCACCGATGGTAGATATGTTAAATCATTCAAGTGAACCAAATTGTCAAATTACTTATGATGGACAGGATTGTTATGCTATTGCATTGGTAGATATACCAGCAGGAAGTCCTTTATCGATCACCTATGGAGATGCAAATGACTCTACGCCTTTGTTTGCTAATTATGGGTTTCTTACAGAAGATTCCCCCGGAACCTTCTGTAAAGTTATGCATATGGTAAAGGAGATTGAGGAGATGGGATACTCCTTCTCCGACTTACTCTTCTACAAAGACGGCAACATATCGCCCGCTGTATTCGATGTTGTATTATACCATGTCCTCAAGAAGAACAATGAGGGGGAAGCTCAGACTTACTATCAAGCAGTAATGAATGGAGACGAGGCTACTAAACAACAGTATCAAAATCAATATTGGTCGTACACAAAAGAAGAGCTACAAAACCATGTGGATAAACTGCTAGAAGATATAGACAAGTGGTCCTCCACAGCAAGTCAAATGGATTTGAATACTCATCCTAGGGCACCGCTCATCATTCAACATAATGAATTCGTGAAGAACATCTTTTTAGCTGTCAAGCCAAACCTTGACAACATGTAAGGACGTTAATGATGGTGGTTAGGACGCTAGAGTTAGAGGGTAGAGGCAGATATTAGGAGTAGAAAGACGTATAGAAGTAGATTATGTCTCTGAGTGTCTACTTTATTATAATCTACTAGCCAACATCATCTTGCTTCTCCATCGTCTTGACAACCTTTACCTGTCTATCTTCTATCATTCCTTCTAGTACTGAAATTCTATCAACCAATGCATCATTCTCAACTTGCATTTCATCCACTTGACCCTTTAAGCTGTGACTATTGAGCGGGTCTTTAGCAGCAGCCAATACCGTCCGTGCTAACTCATCCAAATCTTCATCATCTATGGCTAGTTGTGTTGATCTATCTCTAATAATGAATACATCCTCCAAGGTATTATTCCTTTGTGATGATTGAGATTGAGTAATCTTTTCTAATATTGATTCACCATTTTCTTGATTCTTTTGTGCTCTATTCTCGGCATGTAACTCCACTACTGAACATCCGATACTTGCAATACTAGCTGTGATACTTGCCAATACCCCATCAACATCTGGTCCTCGTACTCTAACCGTTGTATATCCTGGTCTTATATCATTATCAACCTCTACTTCAAACTCGAACTCTTGGCCGTCTTCCAAGGCTTGTAATTTAAGCAAGCTTGCTTTAGTTTCATCGACAAATAGCAAGTTGACTAATCCTAATGCACATCCGATTGTAACTCCAATAACACCTCCTGTCAATCCAACTATACGACTCTTTCTCATGGCACGTTGTGCACGAGTCATGCTAGTACCTCCACTAATCTTATGAAACAAAGCATCTAATCCATCACCAAATATAACCCCTCCTATACCACTAAAGATCTGACCAATACCAGCAGCGGCTAATGTAGATAGACCGAATGTAACACCTAATGTACAATCTACATAATGACCAGCGTGAATCATTATGGTGTTGTCCATAAATCCAAATCCGATCATTGGTATTGCCGATTTAAGGGCATGCATTGTAAGTTGACGTGCAGTTGGTGATAGTACAACAGTAGTAGCTAAAGATGATGATGATGATGATGATGATGATGTATTTGTTGAATTAGTTGTATTGCTAGATGAAGTACTACTTCTATATCTATAACATGATGGTATGTATCTAATTCTTTGTCTATCATGATTGATGATTGCTTTGTGTCTACAATGATGTTTGCTTATCGTCGACATCAGGATACCACTCCTTTTGCAGCAAGTTATCGTCGTCGGTCGGAGCATTTTAGTATATGATGATTGTATTGATAATATGTTATTGATCCTTTTTACAATATTATTGTGTCGGGGCAACTAATGAGCTCATTGGCTTGACACCATCCATGATTTGCATGTTTGGATGTGGGAGGGTTCTCAAGTATCTTTGACTTGATCGCCAAATCTTAGAGCCACACGAATTGTTGGTTTGATGATAGATAAAGGCTGTACAGGAGCGCGCGCCTATCCCTATCAATAACAAAGCAACCATAAACCATGCCAAACTATCACTCCATTGCAATGGTAGCTCGTCATGCTACTAAACGAGTATCATTATCGAAGAGTGGCGGTATCCAGCGTCCACTAATTTGTTGTAGTATTTCATTGGCATCTCAGCAGCTGTCATCATTTGATTGTTCTACTATACCACAGAGGATTGCAGACACAAACCGCAATGCATCATCTTTAATATATGGCAGTACGCTTAAGAATGATACTTCACGGTCGTCTTCTTTTGCAATACTAGCAGCGACAATTACAGCCACGTCATCACTTGCAATCATAGCCAATAATAACAACTCAACATTGTGTGAATCCCCTACTACCAGTAATAATACCGAGGGACTTGCAGATGAAACCGAAGAGGATAATAGTTCAAACAGTATAATTCAAGATGGTATGGATGCTGGATCCGAAATACCAATTAAATCACCAAAGTTGGATAACTTATCAACTGCTGAGGAAGATGATGATGATTCAGAGGATACCAATACTACTAACAACAATACTAACGATGGTGCGGATACAACCAATAATAACAATAACAATGAAGAAGAAGAAGAAGGAGATGATCCATCAAAAGACGAAGAAACATCCTGTTCAATATGTTTAATCAATCGGCAAGGACCATGTCGTAAACAATGGTTAAAATTTGAAAAATGTATGAAGGAACATGGTGCTGAACAGGATCGAGTTGATAAGGCAAGGAAGGAGAAGGATGCTAGTAAAGCAAGTGAGGAATTAGATGGCAGTGCAGGAGGAGATAGTGGGGATGGTGGGGTAGACGATAGTATAGAGAATAATGGAGAAGTGAAGCAATCGGTATCAAAAGAAGAAATGGAGGGGGATTGGGATGATTTTATGGTCAAGAGTACCAAGCCTGGAGAGGATGATGATGACGACGATGATGACGAGGACGAGGAAGATGACGAGGAAGAAGATGAAAATGAAGAGGAGAGTGAGGACGAAGAGACTGATAACAGCAATGAAGAAGATACCGACACTCCCTCGGCCCAACAACAACAAGAAAAAGACCAGACAGAAGATATCTCACTTTCCCAACGATGTGATAAGTTCATGATACCATGGATATCCTGTATTCAAGAACATCGAAATATCTACTCATTAATATCCAACGACTTTTATCAAAAAGACTACATTGATCCACTTGAATATACAGTCCATGATAGTCGTCGATTATGTTATAATAAAGATCATTCAGAAATTGGTGAGGTAGATGGGTATGTTATTAAGTATCATGGTGTTGAAATTGATTTGGGAAGTTGGAGGGAGCATGTTGAGGCTGAGTCTGATGATAGTAATGTTGATGATACCACATCAGGTACTACGACTGCGGCAGTTCCGACGGAGGAACCACATCTTATTAATGCATATGCCAAGTTTCAATTATCCAATCCAACTAATGGCCAGCCAATCGAAGTGGCATATATTAAAGATCAGAATGGTAGATTATTGGGATTTGATTCATTCACAAAGAGTAAAGAGGAGAATGGTGGTAGTACTAGCAACAGTAGTGATGAGGAGAGTATGCCTCACAAAAGTGATGAGGAGAAGGCTGCGGCACCTCCTGTATCAAATGATGGAGAGTGTACATTCCACATTGTACCGGGTGAAACTACAAGTATTACGGCTTATGCAATATACAGGGGTGATGTTGTAAAGAAAGAAGATGAAAGTAATGAGGGAGGAGTAGACGGAAAAGTTGCTGGTATGAGGGAAGACTTTCTGTTTACAACGCCTGCCATTCCTTTGCCAGGGACGAAGAATCAGAAGTAGATAGTATGTGTAGAGACACTCTTAAGTACACACGTCCTATCATATCATTACATGTCTACCATCAGCTCAAATATCAATCATCCAAAGTCTTAGTATACAGGGTTCTTGTCTAGCTCATACATCTCAAACCGGACTAAGATAAGCACTGTCGATACCCCACTTCATCATCAACAGGCCAGCTCCAATTAGAAATACTCCGCCAATTTGAGGATCGGCGTCAACATTAACTCCGCCATCCACTAGGGTTGTATGATATCTACTCAAGTAATGCCCAATGAGATATGTAGCGAGTACTATCGGAGCAACATGATTTGTCAATTTATGTAGCATTTTGTTCTTATCCAGTACATTATGATCGATTGGGATATCATCCTCAAGACGAACTACACTATCTCTATGTGGGTGTAGATTATCAACATGTAAGAATAGGGGTTTACTAATGTGTGTCTGTGTAGCTATGTTTGCTCTTCTTTGGAGTAGTCTTGTACTTGTTGTATAAGTCGTAAATGCCTGAACAGCTATGAATGTAGCCAGGCATAAGATCAGCCTATATGATTTCATCTTCTTACTTTGATATATCTTCCTTCGTTAGTTTATGCAGGCCACTTTGACGTATGATAGGAGGAGTTCTCAAGTTCACATGAGTGTACCCCGTGACGCCTCAGAAAAAGGAGACTCACCCAGAAGTTTAGGTAACCCGACTCATTTAAAGTGCACCTCTTCAACTACAATAGGTACCATATTATATGAATATTATAACAATATAACCATGGTCTCAATCGAGTACTCTCCCAATGGACGTGCCTCCTGTCAGAAATGCCGTGGTAAGATAGCATCTGGCGCAGTCCGTGTCGTCAGCAAAGGAGCTCCCGCGAGGTAAGAGAGTTCACATCTTGTGTTAATTTTTATACTTCACATGCACCATGTATATACTAACTTTAAACTTGGTAGTCGATCATCGGGATATATCAACAAATATACACATGCCGAATGTTATACTAATCGTAAAGATTTAACACAACTATGGGGCTTTCGTGATTTGAGGATTGAAGATCAAAAGAGATTTATGAGTGAGGATAAGAAGAGGGCCAACTTTCCATCTGATTATGTCAATGGTGATGGTGAGTGTTATATATGTGTTATGGATTATAAATATATGAAAAAAGTTATTAATATCTTGATGCATACCGCAGCCACCAAGTTGGGAGGATTACAAAAGCGAAGTATCAATCTTTGTGATGATGGTTCATCTGATGATGTACAACAACAACCTACTAAGAAACAAAAGTCAAAGGCTACTACAAATGATGATAAGAAATCCGCACCATTTACAATTACTGGATTGAAATATGCCGAGGTTAGTGCATCAGTTGGGGAGAAAGTAACGCTAGTTAGGGAACCTGAGAATGTAAGTAGATCGAGGTCATAGTTCACATTATTGCTCAATTACAGACATGTTCAATTTATAAAATCTAATGCACTTTTAAATCTTTACATTGGTTCATTCTATTATTATGTACAGCAATATGATTCAAATGCAATCAAGGTAGTGAACAAACAACACAAAACAATTGGTCGTATCAGTAGAGATCATGCCAAGGTATTATCCAAATCAATCGATGGTAATAGAGCTAAATTACAGGCCAAGGGACAACGATTGGTAGTAGTTGGTATTATTGTGAATGAGGGTAATGGATATGAACAATCGGTACAAGTTAGTTATGAGAAAGTTACATTGGTGAATGAGGATAATGGTGGTGGAAAGATCCCTGCCAAGGCCAGTGTTACCGTCTAAAGATTGATTGGGTAGATAATTAGTATAGAAGAAGGGGAGCTAGGATAGTTTGGAATGCTTGTTAGTTTGTTGGGATAATAGTGCTGTTGGTTGATAAAGAAGAGTCGTATTAGTATGGAACATGCCCTCTATTGTATAGAGATGTATATGCCAACAAAGACTATTTGGTTAAACAGTGATACATGAACATTGGTACGTTATTTGATTTTCTACATAAAGTGCTGTAGTTTTTATTACCTTTATTCTTCTTTGCGCATAATGTGTATTGGTGGTACTTGACTCGCTTCTTTCCTACTCTGGTACACTCCACTTGATATTCATTGGTAGTTGGTCGCACTGTGGCTTAACTTGTTATCTTGACTTGTTCTATAGCCACATGGATGTAATATATCTTCAAAAGGAGAGTCTTCAAACACTCAACTATCCAACACCACTTTAGGAGGTGAAAGTGAACCTATCCATCAGATTCAAAGTGTCAGTAGCATCGTCTAAGCACAACTTCTTCGGTTGGTATCGAATCCCATTGTTACGCTTTAACTCCTCCTTCCCCGCTGGAGTCTGATAGTATGCATTAATCATTTCCTTCTTCAGTTTCTGAACATTTTCTTTGTCGTGATGCTTATCCTCTTTTGCGGCATAGTATGCTTCACTTGCTTCTTCATATGATTCCCTGCGTCTGCGTTCATTACGTAATTCCAATTTTTCAAGGTCTATTGGTGAATCGGGCTTGTCGATTGAGGTATTATTATCATCAACATGATCAGCATGCTGACACTTTACCGAATCGTCAGTTTCCATATCGACCGGATGTTTGTAGCGGCCGCAATTTACCCACAATATACTTGCTACTAGATTGAGTCCCTAGCCCTGTTAGTTTGAGTGGTAACGTAAGTACCTGATTATAGTACCTAAGGTTTGTCATTTTTGTTTAACTAACCACAACCACCTACCTTACTCTCTGATAAACCGTAGTTGTCACTACTTGTAATACCACCCGTTATCATTATATTTGTAATACCGCCCGTCATTTGTTAGGTGAGTTGGGAGTGTCGCTGAATCATAATTATAGCAATGCCCGTCATTTATAATTGTTATTCTAACCTTACCTTCTAAGAATTCACCCAAAGATTACCAACATGCCAGCCAAGAAAAGTCAATATAGCATGAATAGAGAGGGAAAGCAGAAACAGAGTGGACTTAGACCCAAAGCTGCAGCAAATGGGACGAAGGGGTGTGCCGTATCTCACATAATGAATGTTAATGTTTCGCAGGATAAATTCATTCTCTGCCTAGGAGGCTTTCTGCTTGTTGCAGTCTGCTTGGCTGGCTATGGCGTTGTGCTTGCCTCTCAGATGAACTTCAATAAACCTTTGACCACAGTCAACTTAGATGATCTTTCACCGAGAGATTTAACATATTCGGCTGTTGAAATGGTCTGATGCAGGAGTTGTAATTGATTTGTAACGATGTTCAGTTGAATGAGTAGACATTATTATCAAGGGCGACGGGCCGGAGGCTGCCCCCGTATCATTAAATGTTTCATTAAAGTTATTAGAAAGAAGACTATACGAATATTAAACCATTGGGATTGCTGCCGACGCCGCCGCCACGTTTGTTAAACATGTTCTAACATTGGCTGCGAGCTTTTCATCTTCAGATTCAACAGTGACCTTTGCCGTACCATCAAGACCTTCCTCGAACTCTACTGTTGCGGTACAAACAAGGGCACCATCATTATCATCCGCAGCGGCGCCTTCTCCTTCCTTCTTGACATTGTTAT
>Ga0214477_101634_pt1 | contig 9992 bp, 10 predicted proteins | sample M1_20Mar14CPVII9_FD_165058 | JGI IMG/M metagenome (GOLD analysis project Ga0214477, IMG submission 165058) | Marine eukaryotic communities from Monterey Bay, California, United States - M1_20Mar14CPVII9sort6BwellC16 | ecosystem: Environmental > Aquatic > Marine > Unclassified | place: USA...
AAAGATAATTCTAAAGAGTTTATAAATGGATAGAGTAAGAAGTCGATTTACCTACTTTAGTTTTGTGTTGAGAATAATCAATTTGCAAAATCACTTGCATTTCACCATACCACACTCAACTTAAATTATGGTAAAAAACTTTGATAGTATAGCTCTATTCAAATTGATACTAATGAAGCAATGTCTTGAATTGTGAACTAGCCAATGTTGCCTTTACTTCATCATAGTTCTTGAGTGTAACATTATGAAATGGGATACTTGTCGCTGCATGGCCTGCTTGCTCTACATCATGAGATGTCAAGTTACTAGTAGATCCAACACCCAAGTAGGTGAATATTCTTTTCCATTCACTAACATCGTCACCTGACTGAAAGTAACAATTTCTCAAAAGACACCTTTATTGTTGGTACATCCAACTCCTTGAGTAGATCATCAACTCTATTTTCCATGTCATCAAGTTTTTTCAATTCTTCAACAAGGTTTCTGGTAGGTAATATTATGCCTGTACCCCCTTTAAGTTGTTGTTGTATGCAATCCTCATCATTCTTCTGGCAATGTGCATTGATTTTACCCAAAGAATGTTTGTGTCTATTCCATTCGAAAGGTCAGCATATACATGTCTTGATTCACTCACGAGATGAAAGAACACTCACCTTGATATTTGCACGTCCAATAAGTTTCGTCGTGATCGGATAACCTTTATGTCTTTCAATCTAGATAACAATTCCAAACCTTGACGTGCTTTGTCCTCGGTGAGTGTAGTCTTGTACGGCTTCCATTTAAAGCCAACAACACCAGCATTAGGGTTCTGATTCTGCTCATGACACATCAACTGGACTAACCAATCACCGTATATATCCTCAGCTGGAATAGTCTGCTGGAAGAAAATCTGTGATTTCTCGGTACTTCCTCCGGTATATTCATACATTCTAGGTATTCCTTTTTCTTTTAATCCAGATGAAGATAGTTTAGTATAAGGAGTTTTCTTTTAGTGAAAGTAGTGTTACTCAGATTCTCTAACTCTATAAATCATAAATCAAAGCGGCAACCCCTGCCTATATATACTCATATTCTAGTCTAATATGTCAAGGCAGTATTTATACAAAAGTGCATTGGATCTACCAAAGGTTTTTCCCAACGCTTTGCGTTACAATTCTGAGTTGGAGACTTTTTCGGATCGTCAACGTTACCCAATTATTTCTCTTGTTGCACCTGTAGTTGGTGCACCGATTCTCAAAGAGTTATCTATCTCAGATGATGGTGTAGTATTATCGGCCACAGGCAGTATTGTGCCAATGTTTTATATCGCTAAATCTTTAGAGCGGCTTGTTATATTGATGACAACATCCAAACCTGATCCCAATCCAGATAATGATCCAGTTGCAATCACTGGTGTTATGGCTGTATCATTTCTTGATTTAGCAGGATTTTATGATGAGGATAAGAAGAAGGCAAGGAAGAAGAACACAACCTTCAAACTTCCAAAAAATAATCTATCTCTTACTAATCTCCTTCGGTCCTATACCAATGTTCTTGATGGTGGAAAGTTGCGGAATGTTGGTGGTGGGAGGGAAAAAAATCCTTATGATGATCCAATGGAGGGGTATTGGGGCGTTAAATGGTTAGACTGTGTATTATCACTCATGGTGGAACAAATCAATTCAATGGAAGATCCTGCGGAGAAGGCATGGCATTTGAGAAGTAAGTTGTGTTGTGTTTATTTTTTAGTTTGTGTATATAAATAACTGACAAAATACATATTGCTATATATTTATTATCAGATTTTGTTCCTGCTAGATTTCAGGATAATAGTTTACATTCTCGTGAAGAATTGGGTATTAGTGTTATGCTTGAAGATATTAGTCAGCTTGCACCGCCGGTCAATTCTAGTGACCCCTTCTACTCAGGGATTTTATTGGACGAAGAAGAAAAGTTGATCCGGGATGGTTGTTTATATCAATCTTTTAAAAATGGGTTGTTGCGTGGTCTACCGGACGGTGCAGTATTTTCCAATGTACTTGGTGTGTTGATTCATCGTTGCCCAAGTTATCTTACCAAATCATCTGGTTGTGGTGGTGTGCCTTCGTACGTGGACAAGTCAGATACTATGCCGAAAGAGCAAGTTCATGAAGTTTTTGTTGAAGTCCTTGCTGCACTTTCTCGTATATGGGCTCGGAGGGCAATCATTCAAGATACTACAGAGAGTGGAGAGAAGAAGGAAAAGAAGAAGAAGGATCCGAATGCACCCAAAGGTCCCAAAGACGGTTAGTGGTGTGGATTGTGGAGTGTTTTTTTTTGTATGTGACTATTCTCATAACTTATGCCTTTTACACAGCAAAGGATTATTATAGTCAGGAACATAGGAATGAGGTGAAGGCTCAATTGCCTGTAGGATCTCACAGCAGTGTTGTGGTGAGTATTACATTTCTTGCAATTGTAATTATATACATCTGACTTATTACATTACTTTATATTCTTGCAGAATGTGCAGTTAAGTCAAAATTGGGCACAATTATCCAAGGAAGAGAGGGAACCGTATAAATTGAAGGCAAAGGAGGACAGAGAGCGTTACAAACGCGATATGGTCAAGTATGAGAAGAAGATGACCGAGTGTGAGGAGGAGATGTATGATAAAGCCATGGAGGGTGACATGAAGCCTGCATCCGTGTCCTCCAAGCCAAAGTCTTCCAAATCTGGGAAGAAGAACAAGAAGGCTCCTTCTCATGATGAAGCTAGTATGGCTTTGGAAGAGAGTGCTGCACGGTCTGCTAAGGCTAAGCATTCTCGTGGTGTTCGTGCCAAAAAGCGCCAAGCCCGTTCGGGTACTTCTTCCGAGGTAGCAAGTATGGTGCCTAGTCTTGGTGGCGGCACTTCTGAGGTAGCAGGTATGGTGCCTAGTCTGCCTAGTCTTCCTGCCATTGGTGGCGGCGGAGGGAAGCCTGCGACCGCAGCCCTCTCTTTAGCAGTAACTCGATCGGATTCGAGTATGGATGCACAGCAGGACACCTCAGACAATGAAGGGAATGATGTGTTAGCCGTTTGAGGAGATGGGGAAGAATGACGAATGATTTATATCATTAAGTTTAGTGCATTAGTGCATAAAGATAGTTGAATCTATTTCATGAGATATCTATGTATTTATGTTACATTTGTATTGATACGAATAATTATGTTAAAATGTTAATTCAATAACCCCATCCATAACTAGATCTACAATGTGGCTCAGTTCAACTAAGCGTAGTGCTAGAAATAGCTTTACTTCCCTCTCTCTATAAGTGCACTTGTCCCACACCCTCTCAACTTTATCACTCGAATGAAAGTTCTTATCACCGGGATCGTTTCCACCCCACTGTTCCCGTAGCTTTTGGATCTCACTTGACCCCAACTTGAATCGCTCACCCCCAACACGAAGTCCCGCCTTATCATACGTTCTCTGCAACTCACGCTCTGCTTTGTAGACATCTGGTACATTGTCTCGTGCAATGTACCTGAGGCTACACGCCCACACCCAAAATGCTTTTCTGATCCGTTGCATGACATTGTTCTCTGAGCAACCTAGTTTCCATGCCAATAGCCACTCAAGGTACTTTCTTTCCTCATCACAATCCCCATCAAGGCTCTGCCATATCTGTTTCAATGCCTCCAATTCATCACTTTCTAAAGCAATGCACCAAGCATATAGACTACCCAAAGTGTCCTTCTTAACAGGTTCCCTTAACTCAATACCAGCTAGGGATACTGCAGTACGAATGTGTGCTCCACCTCCAACTCGAACACATACAGCATCAACTTCCCTCGGAGCATCAATGTCGCCATAAAGTTCACCACCAACACGTTCCTTGAGATTAACTACGTGACAAGACTGTTCCAAAGTAAATGACGTGCAAAATCCAAAAGGAATCAATACACCATCAACAATGAGTGTAGCCCCTGCCAAATATACCAACTCAGTAATCATCTTCTTCCTAAACAACATGAGATCTCCACCAGACTCTCCAATATGTGATACATTCAGTAATCCATGAAGCTGAGGACACCCCTCCTTGATCTTCTCCATGAGTGATGCGGGTGCATCAACTCTATTGATGTATTGAACTCCTAGATACCAATAGTATTTCTCATTATAGGGTGATTCATTATTCAAAAGATCTTGCATGGTAATATTGAAATCTGCAGAGTGTGTGGCTTTTGTATTAAAATCAATCATTTGTTTGTCATCTAATATCATCCTAACTTGGTATCTCTCAACAAAAGATGGAATATCATCTATATTCAATAATCCATTGTTGCTGTTTGATTTAATCAGATGGAGTGGAATACCGTACACAGGATTTTGTTTGCGTATGTTAGTTCGAGTGATGGGAAAATTCTTTGGCAAACCATTATCATTCAGATCAAGCTTGGTCGTCAACTTTTGAGCAACTGCGTCTCGTTCAGAAGCTGGCAATGATATTCGTTTAGAAGCATCATCCACCAACGACAATACCCCTGGATTAACTAAATTCAGCGCATTACAAATTCTTGATTCAGTATCAACTTCTTTTTGTAATAAGTAATGTTTAATCTGACCCTCACCCAAACCGCTATCAAAACAATTGAGAATGTGACTTTTACACTCATCAGATTGTGAACTGAATTTTGTATTATTCCATGATTTCTGCACTTTATCAAGATGTTCTAACTGTGCACTGTCTTCTATATACGGTAGCTCATTCTTTGCTACTTTCAATTCTTCATTCTGTTGTTTCTGTAACTTCTGTTTTCTGCTATGTTCATTCTTATCCTCCTCGAATATATCACTAAGCGGTTTTCTCTTTTTGTTTCTTGGCATGATATCAATGTTGGATAACGTGGGGATGGAGTTGTTTACTATTTATTGGATATTATTTGTGGGGATGGAGTCAATGTTTACTATTTATTGGATATTATTTATGACGGTCGTTTGTCATTTGTTGTTGAGGTTGGTGCGGTGGTCAACTAATAAGTAATTAATACACACAAACAACGTTACAAGACGATCACCGCATATATAATGAACCAATATAATTACCTTGTTGATGTTTTGGCTGGAGGATATGAGGGATGTCTAAAAAAAGAATATGATGATATCATATTGTGTTGTTGATGTTGGAGAAAAAGTACCACTCCCGTATGCGAGATGCGAGTCACTATGGTATCCTCATTGCAATAATTTAAGAACTCCAACCAACCACCGCCTGAAGTGGCCATGCGGCCGGCGGCTACAGTTATAACAATGATATAATGATGCCTTTGCTCTTTGGGGGAGGGCGAGGGGGGATAGAAGAGAGGAGAAGATTTTTTTGTGTTCCAAAGAGGGCCACCACCAAGCGAGAGGGTAGAGAAGACCTAGCACTCTTAGTTTAGTTGATTGGTGCATCGATCGGCTTACCACTTCGGTCTATGCTTCTTCATCAGCGCTGCTGGAGAAGAGAAGCGTAAAAGAAGAACAAAATCAAGAAAAAGTGGTTAGAACATGTTGTCGACTGTCGAGTCTATCATTTTCTTTTATGTATTAGATTTATGCTGCATCATAATCTCTCAGCTCTTAACAGCCAATATACCTCATGAGGTTCCCGATAAGAGAAGCAACGACTGGATGCTCTATCGTTACTGCTGTTGTTGTTTTCGTAAGGGTGGTTTACTTTCTGTTGTTCATACTGGTACTACCCTTGTGAGCCATTGAGAGATAGTATCTCTAAACAAGCACCAATGAAAAATACTTGATACATGGAAGCTGTTCCCGATCGTCCTAGAGACATGAGTATAATCGGAACTGGACTCTGTTTGATTATGCATGGAGGAGAATGATCAAGGAAGTGTGTGTTGTTCTTTGTATGTGTCGCTGTATCATTCTTTTTAATGCCTTTATTATTCACTTTCAAGTCTGTAACATTAAATTGTGGTATAACTTTACCTGTCTTCTTATTGTTTTCATTATCTACCACAGTATCTGTGTTGTTACTATCAATATCGACAAAGGTAGATGAATTATTAATACTACTGGATGTTTTGGTATGATCTGATTCTACTACATACTTACTAGATGTTTTGTTACTGTTTGCATAAGATATCACCGAGTTATTATTGGCATAGGTAGCTGAATTATTACGATTCACATTAGATGGTTTGTTGTGACCCGACTCTAATATATGGTCATTTATTATAACATCATTCAATTTAACTTCAGTTTGGTTATGATTATCCAACTCAACCTCTCTTTGGTGGTGCACCTTCTTTTCGACAGAGAAAGGATGCGAAGTATAATGAATTGAAAGTACTGCAATTGTAAAAATCAATACAACCGATTTCAGAGGTAATCGTTGCAACGGCATGATACCAACTATTAATACCCGTACCCTAACACCATAATTACTCTCGATATAAAGAGTTAGTACTTAGTACTGGTAAAATCCAATGACGACGACCTACTCTGCCTTTCATACGCTTATGTCAAAAGATACCATTGGGGGTATCCTACCTGATCGCTCACTCGCTCGGTGCGACTCGGCGACGATACAAACTCATACTACTCCTACTTCTACTTCTGATATTGGTTGTTTCTTTTATAACCTTACCTTCTACTTTGCTCCAGTGAAATAGTGGCCCTAATCGCCTCTCTTATTTCATAGAACTGGTCAACAGAGATGTCCACATTATAAGAGCCACGAAATGGATCTCTCAAGTCATAGTTGACTACTGCTAAAGCACTGAAAGTACCAATCAACATGCTCCATAATATTCTAAGTTGGATAGCCGAAAGAAAGATTAGCAATTCTTGATTCGTCTCCATTAAAAAGGTAGTACAAATCGAAGAGCCAAGTAGCGTCAGAATCACATAATGAAGTGGAGGATATGTTGATTGTAAAGAAGATAATCGAATGGACCGCTCACTTCTCAATCGAGTCAAAGCGTCGTAGGCTTCTGTGAAGATATATGATGGCAATATTTGTGTTGAACTTTGCAGTTGTCTTTGTGAAAGGTTGAGATCATTCTGATATAGCGAAGAGTTGTTGATTGTTTCATTTGATACGGGTAACATTGTATCAATATACATTGTTTGATAACTAGCCATTGATACTTTATTCAATAGTCCTAAGAATCCATTCAACTCACAATCCAACATTTGAAGATCGACTGATAGGCCTGGTCTAGACTCAGCTATAATTCGGCTCGTATATTGTATTAAGTAATCCCGGAGACGATATTTTATTTCACCTAGTTCTTTGGGTAATGAATCAATCATTGTTGATAACATTCGTATGTCGTTTGCTTCAGTATTCAAACTCGTTCTTATTTGTTGTTGTCTCAATCGCAGTGAGTTTATAGTGTTAGCAACCAATGTTGCGAAGAGCAATGCAATACTTGGAACTACTAGACCATTAATTGCCGGAGTAATAATCTCAGCTTGATAGGCTCCACCGTCTACTGCTATCCAATTATTATTACTGATTATTGTTACTGCATTATCAAACAATTGAGCAGTAGACTCGTATGTTGAGTAGGCCAATAGAGGCATAATAATTGGTATATACCGCAAAGCTGCATCTATCATTGATGTATATGTATCAGAAGATATCGATGTACTACTATCAGAGACAAAGCATGTCTGCCCCGCATCTATCCCTGGTAATTCATCCATGTAACAAAGAAGATCTTCTTCTTCTTCTTTGTTTAATGACATAGTAGGAGAAGAGTCAGTGTGATGTACATTTGATCGATCGACTAACTTTTTGCGATATATATGCTCATCTGACGATTCTCCCTTGATGTGTAGAGGTTTCAGTCTGAGTACTCTATCACTTATTGAATAATCATAATATGATGATATGGAAGTTGGTTGTATAATAAATGGAAGGCATTCTTTACTCAATAGCAATTGCAATATTATAGATGATATGATTGATACTCCAATATTATTTTGGAAAGGCTGTCGTATTATTACCATCGCCAATACTAACTAATAAGGGCTTGATGCGTGCTTGGGTACCTAGTGCACCCCCGAAAGAGATGCGCGTGTGCTAAGTCTTAATTGCAGCAATAGTAGTAGAGTTGGCCTAAGGCCATCAAGCACAGTAATACTCGTTTAATCGCCATAATACTCTCCCTTGTGAGTGGAATCGATCTGATCTCCTCTTGCTCCTCCGATATTGATTTTCTCTGCGTCATAGTCTGAAGTTGGTGTTAATGAACAGTTTATCAATTTGTAATTATTTATCATTGGACCAACTCATTATATACTCAAGCCACCGATCGCTGCAAAGCAAAACTTCGACTCAATTTTAGAACTAGATATCAACTTATCTCACAACACATTGCAACATCAAACAAATAAACATTGCATCAACAAACTAGGGGGAGAATGGCAACATCAATAAAGAATGAACCCAGCGATCGATCGAAAGATAGGGTACAAATACTTGAAGATGAGACAAAGTTACTAAAGAATGATGTACAGAAATTCTTATCAATTATTGCATCACAAACACAACAACTAGCACGACAGGAAAAGATATTAAATGAAATAAGAGATGAGCGTAATGCTAATGCAGAGAAGAAACTCACAATTATGTGGATAATACTGATTGTGATTGTCATGTTAGTGATAATAATGTTTTACTTTGGGATACCTAATGTAAATTCAGATACCATGCTTCATTTAACGACGATTGTAACTCCTGTGAAATTACCCTTCATAACAACTGGAGTTAAGGTTAGATTTACAATGGGAGATCTAGGTGCATGTGTGAAGGGCGCATTGTTGGGTGCTGCACCACAAACTATTGATTTGTCTCTATCTTAAAAAGGAGATTACAGTTGTGATACGTGGAAGTAAGAATATGATAATATGCATGCGGGATACCGTAGTATAGTATCATCATCCAATCTCTCATCTTGGCAATATCGAGATCATTGAGTATTACAAATTACAAGAGACGAGAGAACATAGTAGAGAAGAGATAGATTAGTACTCTCTTACTCTTAAGTTAATGTTATCTACCTCTCATAGCAAATGGTATCCTCATTCACATCATTTATCTGCGTATTATCATGGACATGGGACACATCTTTCTTGATGTATATATACCTTTGGCAACCTCAATCGACTCGATCACATATACAAGCAGTACCTTGGTTTTTAACCTAAACATACATACCAGTAAGTACCTACTAGCTACCCAAATGACTCCATGGAAGGTTAATGCTTCGAATCTATCTTAGATCTCTGGCGTGGTGCGTCGTTTTTTGCACAACTTGAAAGAAGACAAAACTCAAACATAATTATTAGTATGTATGCTTTAATAGAGCCGAGGAAACATTGATAAAAACTCAGGTAGGATATTGATATATTAGTAGATATATCAATTAGAAAGTCGTTGTCCTCTGCAACTTACTCCTTTTCAATACAATTCAATATTCGCCCCCTATTGAAGTTTTACTCCGGAAGTTGTCGACGAGTTGTTAATCAATCACACTTCCATATAATTTACCAAGCCCTATTATTATATCATAGATGAGTATGAACACCAATACTGCCAACGATCCATCTAATTTAAATACCACCTATGGCATGGTAGGCAATAATAATAATCAAACAACTTCTATTGCAACAAATAATGGGATTAATGAGACATCAAGACAAGAGACTACTTTTGAGAATACAAATCTAACAATAACAAAGGATATGCTGCAGGGTAACACAGATGGCGTCGTTGATAACAGTAACCTTAAACCATCTAGCGGTGATGCTGGTATGTCGTCATCATCATCCTCGACCAATAATTTGCAAAGGACATCTGTTGTTTCATTAAATAATAATAATGGCGGCGGCAGTGTAGGAGACTTGTCATCCAATAACAACCACAATCAAATGAATATGAACTTTTTACACATGCAGAATAATAATGCTGCAATGAGAGGTGGTGGGAACAATTCCGATACCGATACCGATACTACTCGACGTGTATCAAAGG
>Ga0214477_101636_pt1 | contig 9989 bp, 9 predicted proteins | sample M1_20Mar14CPVII9_FD_165058 | JGI IMG/M metagenome (GOLD analysis project Ga0214477, IMG submission 165058) | Marine eukaryotic communities from Monterey Bay, California, United States - M1_20Mar14CPVII9sort6BwellC16 | ecosystem: Environmental > Aquatic > Marine > Unclassified | place: USA...
AGCTTTGGACATAACTGATGAATTCCTGGATGATCTTGCCATCAGGATTAGTTGTTGGCATTACAGCGAGATCTCTGTATATCACCAGTTCGGGATCAAGCTCAACCTCCTCAAACAAGTCGGGATTGGCATCAATCCAATCTGACCAGTAGATCCACACATCACATCCTGTCTTTTCAGGCTCAAGAAGTTGGTTCCGTGCATCTCCAGCCCCAGATGCTACATAACAGATCTTATTTCGGAGATCAATTGTATCCTTGAGGGAACCTGTACGGCCAATTACATCTTCCCAGAGTGCCGTGCCCGAAGTAAGAGTATCATGATAGTTGCCATCAACAATTACCATACCAATGTCATCTCTATCCAGGATATCAGCTAAACTTTTGATGCCTTTCGGGTTGCCTTTGCTAGTAATGATGGTAGCTCCATGCATTGTAAGAGGTGTAGCTAGATCGGCGTATCTGGCAGAGGATGTATCTAAAATGTCTTCATACACTCGAGCCATCCCGGCCAATTGCTGTTCCGCCGCTGACATTAGTCCACCACCACATTCTAGGGCTTGTTCACGCCAAGTGTGTTCAGGTCCAAAGCAAACTTCGACTTCCCTGTTACCTTCATTTGCTTTATTGAATAGTTCAGCGGCAGGTAACAAAGCTGTGTGAGGGCCGCCTGGCCCCCAGATCTTTGCCTTTCCGTTTCCACAAGTACAAGCTTCATATTCTGTAGAATAGATGTTGTCCATTCTAGCATTACCTCGAAGTCCAGCATTTGCAGTATGGATGGTAGAGAGTAATAGTGATGTAGACTTGATGAGATTCATAGTATGTTATTAGTCGTTGATATGATTATTGGATAGTAATTATTAGTAGATTATGTTCGATGCTGATAATGAGTGATTGATATTGTTATGTTTGCTTTTTCAGCAGAATAGCCATGTACATCGGCAAGATACACAAGCTCGATCAAGAACTAAAACTAGAGAGTATTGGGCCTTCGAATGTAGCAGAGCATGCGATCTTCTAGGGAAAGCGAATACTGCATAGAGCAAAAGACTGCACAGCGCCTAGATGGAGCTTGGCATACTTTCCTAATGCAATGTAAGAGCGGGCAAGATGATGATCACATCTTACTCAAGGCCCAAGATGATGGAGAGTTACTTGGCAGTCTGCTCTTGTTCCCATCTCTGTTAAGTTGTCGCCTCGATCAAATAGCTCATAAAATCGAACAACAAACAAACACAAAGACGACAAAGCAAACACTCAATCAATCAGTTAAACAAACACGAACATATCTACAACAACAACAGCAAATAACAACTATCACACAGTTTAAAAAACAAGTAAAAGTAACAGCAAGTATATAAATATAATCATGAAGACATTCTCAAGCATCATCGCCGCCACTGCTCTTCTCTTAACGTCATCTGTATCAGCGGATTCAAAACAGGAGAAAGATACGGTCAGCCAAATACGAATCCTCATGGAGATTGCACACGTAAAGATAGCTTCCCCCAAGATCCGAGTACACCATACTGGGAGTATGGACCTTGTGATCCCTATTATACATCTAGAAAGTATTGTGAGAAGGGATGTATAGTCAATAATGGGTATGGTGATCATTACGAAGTAGTACAGCAGACATCTCGTCGCCGCTTGGGAGGCAATAACTACAACAGCAACCACTTTACAAAGTATTCCGATCATGGCTGCCGTAATAACCACGGAGACAAAGGTAGTGACAAGTATGAATACGATTTGTACAAGAACATCTCTCGGGATGCATGTGAAAAGAAGTGCAAGGATAACTACAAGGGCAAGTGCTACGGATATGAGTATCAAAAGTCGAGTAGTACATGTGAAGTGTGGAACGTACCCATCTACTTTGACTTATACCAGACAAAGAAAGTCCACGGTTTAGATTGCTATGTCAAGGGCGAGGGTCACAATAACAACCACAACAACTTATGTGAATCTGGTTGCATCGTTTGGTAAGCTTTAGGCTGATGGAGAGACAGGAAGATACTTTGTGAGCAATAGCCAAACGACTAGACAAGTAGAGCATTTAAAGTAATAGTAATTGTAAACATAATGATCAAATACTCACATTTAGACATTAGAAAGTAGAGATATTAATAGGACGCCTCCTTGTATTGAAAGTCGAGTTCAGAAAGATAGTATGCAATCGATTGCAAACGATACCAAATACTGAAGACTCTCAACAGGTCACTAGAAGTAGTTGATTCCTTTAAATCAATTACTACTCTATGCTATGCATGGATATATGCTTAACATAAGCAATGTATTATGATAGCTCTACCAAGTTGATATTAGAATAGTACTGTTTTCAATGATGATTGCATTATGTTATTATTTAGCTATGTGGCAATACTCTCTAACATATACTCTTATACCATCTCTATCCTCTACTGATGAAACCCATTGACCGTTGATAATATGTACTTATTCACTGCTTTCAGTGGTGCCTATAATGACAGTTGTAGCCCATCTATGCTTTGGAGTCTTCTTGTGAATAGTAACAGTAGACTTGGGTGCTTCGTCTTTGTTTACTTCAATAGAGATATTCTATCAACTTTCGACCACCTACAACATGATGCTTTGTTTGGACTGCTAAAATTTTTGCCATTGGGTTCTCCATCCCTTTTGTTGTATGATGTATGTGTTCTGCTCTATAGTAATTGGATAGTACTTTCTTGGATGCTTGATACCTTTGATTGTTATTCGATTTGGACGTAATTGTACTTTAGTTGTCAATTGTCAATGTTATGGAGGCCAGATTCATGCCAAAGTAGGAACAAGATCAGGTTCTGAATAGATAGACGACGAACATAGTGTCAACAGTACCTTTGAGCCTCATCAATAATCAGTAAAGACTGCATAGCTACAATGCAATCTTGCATTGTAAGAAATATCTTGTCTTGATGTTCGGTATCCTAGCGAGGAAGTAGAAGAACTCAAATGAGACACTATCCTTCCCCTTCTCTTTACCTGGGATTGAGCTGTCACTCTCCCACATAAGTATATCGTCCCTCTTACTAAGCCAACGAGAGCTCAGTACTCGATTAATCCCATCATGTAACTAGAGCACCGATATGTTATTGATCACAGCAGAGCTTATAAAAATCAGATTAAGATAGAAGAGACATACTCATTTGATATAAACCAAGATTGATGAACCGCATTACATATTTCGTTTTCGTGATGAGCTTGCTCATTGCCGTTGTTAATGGTAAGTTTCTCTGGATGAAATTGATACTTCGTATATCTCATTCACATCTCATACCCAACTCATTCACATCTCATACCCAATATGTATATGTTTCCACAGGTTACAACTTGCGAGGTTTCTCTGACACTAATGGTCATAGGAATCTCGAAAAGTACAACGCAGCTCAAAAGAGACAAAACCAACGTGATAGGAGACGTTTCAACTATAACCCAGGTCGAACTTGGCAGGAAGAAGAACGTGAACGCTGGAGGAAGCATACACAAGCAGCCATGATTGGAAGGCCACGTAAGGATCCTTATGAAAGATGGATACCAAATGCTAAGCTTGGTGATGAAAACTATGCAAGGAAACGTGAGGTAGCACGTTCAAACAGATGCCGTGGTACTGGTGGTGGTGGACTCTTTGGTGGTCCTGGTTTTGGAGGAAGAGACTGTAATTATGTGGCACTTAATTGGGATGTGGGTGCAGGCCCAGGCAGCCAGAACCATGGTGAGAGGGACTATGATCCTATTCATGATAAAGACTATTACCCTGGTGACTTTGGAGTTGGAGATAGTTGGTGGCCGTAAGAACAAGGTCAAAGATAGAGAGAAGAAAGGGTGCAAGAAGGTACTTACTGTTTGATTAGATTCGAGATCCTTCTAGGACTTCTGCTTGCATGGGATCTCGCATGTTTTAGGTGACAAAGCACCCGTATAGAGATATGACCGTAAAATAGTGGCAGATAAACTGAACCCTCTTCTCTCAATCTTTGTGTTCCATCTCAGTACATGAGACATACACCAATCCTTCTCCTACTCATCCAAACTAAATAGGATCTATCGTTGGGAATTCGTTGGGAATGATAAACCGATGATCTCACCATTATCATTACATGATATACCTGCCCAATCACATACATTCTTATCCGTCTTCCAATGTCTACGTCTTTCTTCATCCCATTTATCCCCTGTGTAGTGTTAGATAGATATATGAACATATGAACACATTATGTGAGCAAAAAGAAGTAGACGATATCTGACACATACATTGATCACCACTACTACATAACAACAAAACCAACTCACCATTCATCAAATCATACAAAATAACAAGTAAATCTTCCTCCGTAACAACCTGACATTTAGTACTACTATAATTAACAACTAATAACAAGTTGATTTAAGTTTAGAAGTAATGTTATGCCTTATCCAATAGGTTGCTATTAACCAAGCCGTAAGTAATGACGGCTTTCGAGTTAACTTCGTCAGGGTGATTATTTGCAAAAATAATGAGCTCGATCTAATTTTCGTTATGTGCATAAGATGTGCACTTTTTGATTCGACTCTTGCCGCTACCTTCACAGTGTAGTACTCGAGTATCTTCTAAGATACTTGTTGACTCATTATACGATATCTGTTACCAGATATCGCCCGTGCAACTTGGATGAATAGTATGCCAGCTTACGCGATTGTTAGTATATAAGCTGCAAAAGTAACACAAGATATGATCAGATTATATCTTGTCGTCCTCTTCTTGTTGTTGAGTGAGAGAGAGGAGAGTGAAAAGTGAAGGTGGTCCTTCTCTGTATGTATTAGTGAGTACATACCTAGCTCAAGACATAAGATACATACAAAAGTAACACAAGATATGATCAGTTTATGTACAATTTATACATTATACAGATGGACTACACCCATCTACGCCCGACAGTGCTTGAACCGAGTCGTTAGTCTCATCATCATCTTTGTCATCATAATCTCTAACAATGGCTTCATATGTTAAGACCACCTTCCTCGAGTTTACCATCATCAAGCAGACTGGCCACCTACTAGATTGAATAATCTTTGTCTTCATTATACCACCCTCGACTCCGCCATTAGCATTCGTAAGAGATACAACTACATGTGTTAGTTGACTATTCTCATCACGGATACGTTCGATTAATATAGCATATGACCAGTATCTATCGGTACGTTTGACGAACAGTGGCGTGTTGATTGGTATGTCAGATAAGACTTTTGCAGCTTGTTCGGTAGAGGAGAATCGAAGAGAATGTGTTGAACATTTGAGAGTATCACCCACTTTGTATGATACTAATCCTTCTTGTCTTTGACTTTGACTGCTTCCTCCGGAGCCCTTCCTCTCGAAGAAAGATGTCAAATCTGCAGGTCTTTCATCTTCTTTACCAATACGAGTATCACGATGATGTTGGTGGATATCATCTTGCATACTATGACGCCTATTCGGTGGTGGTCTTCTACTTGGAACATGTGATACTGAGGGTCTGTCTCGATGTAGATCTAGCGTCAGCGTCTTCTCTGATCGTTTCTTTTCGAATACTCTTCGAACTTGCTCTAGCGTTTGGTTACTTATATCTCCATTAGAGTTTATGGATGACCTCCTTCTACTGCTGCCGGTACTGCTTCTTTGGAGTAGTCTACTACTACTACTACTACTATGCCCTTCTTGACGTTGATGTTGAGTCTGAGTAATATTATTCAAAGATGATGTCAAATCTCCTCGTCTCTTGGCACTTTCAGACTGCTTGGTATTTACATCTGATGTACTACTGCGGCGTCGCGGTGGTCTTCTAGTCGCGGATTGAGTAACTTGTGTTGATTGTGGAGGAGGATCAGGCCTTTTCATTTGTATCAATGATGATGTTGATATTGATACAGGATCTTGCCTCTTACTCTGACTCTTGACCTTTTCTGCATCAAGAGGTATTGAACATGAACTCTTACTCCGCCTCGACATCTCTCTTCTTTGAAACGTCTACGCCTCCTCTACTTTGGGATATGTACAACATCAACATGAAGCAGCATCATGGAATCATGTTAAGCAATCATGTAAAAATGCAATTAAATGGTTCGAGCACATCTATGCCCTACAAGTTATCATTATATGTCCGAGTACTCATCGCACTATGCAGGGTTAAATTAATTAACCCGTAGGTCTCAGTCATACTCAAAATTTAAATAAAAATAATCTTTAGTGTTGATTACAGTAACAAATTTATCTGGTCAATATTTCATATATAAAATTACAATAGTGCTAAATTCATGTCCATGTCCTACCTACACCCTATTCATAAGCCCCACCCAAGGGCTGCCCTACTAAACTACTTTTACTTCTATTTGCACACAGCCTACACCATACAACACACTCTCATACTATTTACTATCGAATACAGATCTCAAAAGTAATATGTATATCACCAAGAAATCTCTTCTATCTCTCCTCTTTTGCAGCGGATACACGCACGCCGCTGCCAACAACGATGAGGTTGAATCAACAACAACAATTACAAAGTCCTCCCTCCTTCGTGGCCATGTCTCTTCTCCTCTTGAGCTCTCTCAAGGGCCATACGATGCAGCAATGAATATACACGACACCTCCGCGTCATCCTCATCACAACACATAGATCACAAACACCTACGACCAGCACTACGTGTACTACAATCCAGCGTAGGGTGTTACAAATCATATGAGGAAACGATATATACCATCGATTCATATGTCTCCGCTGCAGTATCTGATTCCGCCTTTCCAAACTATGTATTAGATGAAGAAACTGGATTATGGGTAGATACCAACAGTGAAGATACTACCACCCACAATTACAAATGCATTAGTGTCAATCGTTGTGGAGATATAGGATTCGGTCCGGGCGAGGTAGGAGAAAGTTTGGCTTGGGAGAAAGTTGAAGAATGTAATCCCAATGAACCAATGCAAGAAGATCCAGAAATTGATTTGTGGGATGATATTTATTGTCCAAAGACATTTGATTCGTCCGAGGATATTTATGATGGTGGTGAAGTTCGTATGTTTGATGGTATTGTCTATCGATGTGCCGCTGCTCCGCAGAATATCTTTTGTAGTATGGAAGGTGAGTACAACGAATTGATGATTATATGTGTATTATATGTGCATACCTATATAACACATCTCTCATATCTTATGCATATCTTATGCACATCTATTTTATGATACTCTAGGTTACGAACCCGACAAGTATATACACTTCTCAACCGTGTGGGTTTGGGAACAGTTAGGTAGTTGTACGGGGACTTTCGCACCAACACCCAATCCCATCAATGCGTATGATGATATTGGTGGATGTTACTGTGAATATGATGCGGATAAGACATATGCCGCGGGGGATAGGGTATCGAAGAGAGAGGATGGTGCCCAGGTTGTTTATGAATGTAAAAATTCACCTGTCGATCAGTGGTGTGATATGATTGTAAGACTTATTCACTTGCTTGGTATTTGCACTACATTGTATTATACTTCCATCTAATCCATTCTCTTGCTATCCAACTCTTATCAATCAAACAATACAGACTTATGAACCAGGAGAAGGCCAGAATTGGATGATGGTAAGTGACACATCTTGTGTTCTTTTTCTGTACCGTGCTTATATCCCATCTCATATCAAACATTATCATTTCTACTTCTACCTTTAGGCATGGGATATTATTGGGACATGTGACGGTACTGTCGAACCTACCTCCGCCCCAAGCATGGACGATCTTGATGATGTTGGTGGCTGCCCTGGGGAGTGGGATGACAATACAGAATACGAGGAGGGTGATCAAGTATCTGTCGCCATGATAGATGAAGTCAGCACATCAAGTAGTCAAGCTTGCTTCTCTCCAGCGACGCCTACTACAACAAGTCCAACGGTTTCCCCCACGTCAAATGTGAGTGTATTTGTACATATTTGTACAGTCATATGATATAGCACATATCTTGTGCACATTTTGAAAAAGGATACCGAATCATTTTTTTCATCTCACTTACATAATATCTATCCCCTCTCTTTACAACCTACTACCTCTCACAGCCAACATCATCAAGTCCCTCTAAATCACCCAGTACGTCACCATCAAAGAATCCTACTGGATCTCCGTCAAAAGAGGTGAGTGTGATAGCTGTGGTATCTTCTTTATTGAATGAATTTGTCAACCTTCTAAATGGCATCCAAAAATATTACTCACAAACTTTTATCATTCCTTTCAACAACATCTGCAACTACAGCCAACTCAATTACCTTCATCAAGCCCGACCCAAGCACCCACAGGATCTCCGTCAAAAGAGGTAAGTATAGTAGCTGTGGTATCTTCTTTATTGAATGAATTTGTCAACCTTCCAAATGGCATCCAAAAATATTACTCACAAACTTTTATCATTCCTTTCAATAACATCCGCAACTAACAGCCAACTCAATCACCTTCATTAAGCCCGACCCAAGCACCCACAAAATCACCATCATTGAGTCCAACACAAGCACCCACACCCCAGGTACTTTTGGCCTGTGGAGCTTCAGTAGGTGTATGCTCCGGGCAGACTCAAGTAGCCAATATTAATGAGCTTCATGGGGTAAGGTGCTGTAGAGACTCATCTACCGACCCAGGCGATGCATGGGATCGATTTCGTCCTCAAACTTGCCCAGAAAATGTCTGGGGAGCATCAAACGATGCAAACGGTGTTTGTCAGGTTGCCTCTAATTATGAGGATGCGGACGGAATGTGTACTGGGTTAGGAGGACGTCTTTGTACAGCTGCAGAGCTTCTAGCTGACTGTACTCGTGGTACTGGGTGTTCGCTTGATTTGGAAATGGTTTGGTCGAGTAGTCCCGTTGGGGGGTCTGGATCACGAACCCTTGCAGCTGTTGACCGTAAACTTGAGGATGATGATGATGTCCGTGTTGTTTATCAATGTAAAGGTTGGCCATTATCTGTAAGTTTTTTTATCGGTTGGTGGAAATCTCAGATCATATGATATACTTTTTTGGTACATATCACACCACTCATCTCCCAAATACCTTTTCTCTTCTCATCTTTCTTCCTCAGGGACATTGCTCTCAGTTTAGTCCATCTGAACACGGTGGTTCTTTAGGATGGAAAAAGGTTGGTTATTGCAGTGGAAGTCAGGCCCCCACAACATCGCCGACCGACTACTCGGGTACTTGTACTTACGAGAAGTGTGTTGATGGCACGGCTTCTCCTTCCACATCACCCTCCTCCAGTCCGTCAAAAGGGCCTACTGGATCACCATCGGCCAGCCCATCAAAAGCACCTACTGGATCGCCGTCGGGATCTCCAATTACCGCACCATTGACTCGCCGTAATCTTGAAGTTTGTACAACTGAGGACGTGCTTAATTACTCGTCATCAACAGACTACAAAGAAGGAGACGTGGTACGTATCGGGACAACGCGGTTCAAGTGCCGAGGATGGCCTAATGGGCTGTGGTGTAACAAGTCCGCTTACGCCCCTTCCCTCAAGCCTGGTATCTGGAGTGATGCGTGGTCGGAAGATGGTAATTGTTTATACGAACCACCTCCTCCAAGTCAATCTCCTTCTAAAAGCCCTACAAATACCCCGTCGGTTTCTCCGACACAAAATGTGAGTGTATATCAGCACATATCTTGTGTGTAACATTTTGGAAAAAGGATACCGAATCATTTTTTTTCATCTCTCACTAATAACATTCTCTCTCTCTCTCTTCACAACTACTACCATATCCCTCGCAGCCAACATCAAGTCCCTCTAAATCACCAAGTATGTCACCATCGGACTCTCCGACTGGATCTCCGTCAAAAGAGGTACGCGTAGCAGCTGTGTACTTCTTTATTGAATGAAGTTGTCAACCTTCCAAACGGTATCCATTTTTTTTTTTACTCACAAACTTATTATCTTTCCTTTCAACAACATCTGCAACTAACAGCCAACTCAAGCACCATCATTGAGCCC
>Ga0214477_101640_pt1 | contig 9983 bp, 9 predicted proteins | sample M1_20Mar14CPVII9_FD_165058 | JGI IMG/M metagenome (GOLD analysis project Ga0214477, IMG submission 165058) | Marine eukaryotic communities from Monterey Bay, California, United States - M1_20Mar14CPVII9sort6BwellC16 | ecosystem: Environmental > Aquatic > Marine > Unclassified | place: USA...
GTGGCGATAAATGATATTAGAAAATGAAGAGCTTATTATAACCAATCTATTGACATATAATAGTAGCATAACTAATAGAAGTTTAGTATCTAGGTTATTGAGCTAATATGCTTACATCAACTATCACCAACCCCATATACAAAATATATCTTCTAGGGTTCCGAACTTCCTCTAAATAGTCGCTCACTCTCCTCAACACATCACATGTTCAAGCACTCTCCTCCTTGAGTAAAGCAATCATAGCCTCCCTAGATCCATCTACATCCAATCCCTTTTCATCCAACATCTTCCTCAGCGTCCCCACCCTCATTTTGTTGCAATCTGTACTATTTCCTTCTCCTTCTGTCTCCTCCCCTCTTGCCACAGCTGTTAATAAGTCGGTAGCAAGATGACCAGGAAAGATGTCAAGAGACACCTTGCCGATAATATCTCCTTTGTTTGAAACGATATAATCCATGACTACCTCTTTCAATAGAGCAAGGTTCTTGGCGTCGGCGTAGAGTAAGTTGTCCATGATGTTTTCCATCGTAAATTCAGTTGATTTAACATAAACCGCTTCTGCCTCAAGCTTTAAATGTACTAATCCGTACTTATCACAGGCATTAATTATGTCCTTTGCATTTGTCTTTACTTCGTCTTCTGATAGTTTACCACCATATGTATAGTAAATCATATGTTTAAATATCCCGGGCTTGACGTCTGTAATTGATACGGTTATAATACCGTCCTCCGCCGGTTTACACAGTTCAGCCAACATTGTTGATACATCTTGTAGAATGAAACGATGGGCATAGAACGTTGTAGTAGACCTTGACTTTTTGTTTGTATGTTCTTCACCGTTCTGGCTGCTTTCATTATCAACTTCGAATACTACATCAGCAGTTTCTTCGTCCATAAACTTTTGCAAAACATTTTTGTAAAGGGGGTTTGTTGGTATAAACTGAGTAATTGATTTGTCGGTAGTAGCAGTAGACGGGAGCTTCATCCGGACCTCAATGACTAACGATCCATACACTAATGATTCCATAAGTTTTGATCGTTTGACAAAGTTTTTTACGCTTCTCGCATTCTTATCTTCACTAGCAGCACTAAACTCTTCTGTTCGCGATTCATGGTAAACAACTTCTTTGCCATTTTCTTTCCTAACACTGTAACTATATTGGATTTTAATACTTGTAGTCGAGAAATTGGCAAGAGTTACGGCAGCATACCCTTCCTCTGAATTGGATCTGCCACCAGGCCATATTGCCACCTTCCACTGGTGACCAAAGCATGAAAATTCTGGTGATGCAACAACTCTTGTCGTAGTTAGATTTGCAAATCCATGAAATCTAACCACTGTGGTTGTCCAGTCCTCACTTAAGCCATCAGGTGGTGTGCCAAAGTCTACTATATTCATGCTCATATTATTCTTGATATTATATATAGACATATTGGCACTTTCGTCGTCTTCTTCTTCTCCTGTTTGTTCCTCCCCTCGACATCTGTAATCATGTAGACGTGCACTTCATTCGAATCTCAATAACCAATGATCCATTAACTAATGATTCTATAATTTTTGATCGTCTGGCAAAGTTTAGGGCGCACCAAGCATTTTGACCCCCACCATATGCTGCAAACTCATTTGTGTCTGGTTCATAATGAACCTCCTCTTTCCCATCCGAATCTCTAACACTATAACCATAACTGATTTTAATACTTGTATTTGATCTATTGACAAGTTCTACTGCAACATATCCTACCTCTGAATCCTCCTCACCTCCTGGATAAAGTTTTAATACCCACTGATGACCAAAGCAAGAAAATTTGGGTGATAGAACTTTCTCATTTCTTGTTGTAGGAAGATTGGCGAATCCATGATAGCAAACTTCAGTTGTCGTCCAACCTTTAAAATCCCCTGGTGGTGTACCGACGTCCACTCTACTTGTGCTCATATTGTCTGCCTTAGATATACTAATATTTGGTATTGCAAAGAAGGTGCACCGACTTTAGTCAAATTTTCTTTATGTACTGATGAATAACCGTCCTCACGCTTTACGATCTAATACCAATTGAAAGAGGAGGGTTAAAAACTGATTCAAATTGTATATCGACGATACGATATACGATATATCCTAATATCAATTACTGTTTAGAAATAGTTGCCTCTAATAGAGTAATAAAGGAAGGTGTACCTAAAACTAAAAGGCATAAAATCTTAGGCACTTCTTTTTTTATCCGGTTTAACGACGACGGGATAGTTAGTTCAATCGAAAGAGCGTTGAAACTACTAAAATTTGAATCTGCTAATACTCCTGATATATACCAGACTGTTTTATTGTGTGATACTATATTATCATCCAAAAGTTGATAAGCAATAAGCAGTGCTCATTTATTTTCTAACTCACTAGTTGTCCGTACTGAGTGTCTTAAAATACGATACCATTGTATAATACGTACTTTCTCACTCTAAATAAAACGTCTCTCACTCGCTTGAAATCAACTTTGCCACCTACTGCCGACAACACAACAGTGCATCATAGAAAGATCCAAAGATATCGTCTATCGTGTTTACCATAAACAACCACAGTGTATCGAATCGCCCAATAAAGAGTGATACATATTCAATTAGGCGGAGATCTCCCATAAAAAGCACTCACATCTCGTGTTTTGTATCATCTATCGTCGTATATCAACAATATAAAGCAATGGTGAACTATACATCAACAGCAACCATCCTCCTATCCCTCCTCTCTGCATCATCTGCCTCCTCTACTACCAATAATAATGGTGCAAAGTTTAACCTACGGAAACGTATCATAGGCCGTCCTATTAATACAGTAAATAATCATAAACTTAGTCCACAACATGATGATACCACCGCTGACGCTGGAATTGAACAAGAGCAATACCATCGTACATTGCAACTACAAGAAAATAGTATGAGTATGCCACCATTAGAGCAATCCCAGCTAGTCATCGACGGTAGTCCCGAGGGAGAGCCAACAGTTGGACCACCAGCTAACATGACACAAATTGAACAAGCAGCATGGTGGGATACATTCTTGAATAGTGGACGAGTTGGTACACCGTATCCTACTTATTATCCTACATATAGTCCAACAACTTCTGCTGATGTAGAAGAAGAGGAGGAGACTGATGCTCCTGTGGCGTCACCGGTTAGCAGCGCTCCTGTATCGTCATCGCCAATTAGTGCTGAGCCAACTGAGAGTGTTGCAAAGGCTACAACTACCGATTCTCCCTCCACTCCTCCTGTATCTGCATCTCCTACCAACCCTCCTGTATCAGCAGCACCAATCACATCAACACCAACCTCCACACCAATTACAGACTCACCAATCACACCCTACCCAACCTACAGTCCAACAATCGATCCACCACTACTAACAAAAGCAAACAACCTAGGATCAATCTTCGGTCCAGGAATGTATACTGAATGTCAAGGTGATTGTGATACACACTCTGATTGTTTGGGTGATAATTACATGTGTTTTTATCGTGATGATGATGAATTAGTTCCCGGGTGTGATAATGATAGTAGTGTTGGGGGTGTTGATTATTGTGTTGAACGTACTAATGAGATATTACAGGAGGTTGATATGGGTGTGGGTGGTTATGGACGTTGTGAAGGTACGTTTTGTATACTATCTGTATCTAATAGATGGGCATGTATCTATTTGATACATCCTCTAGACGTTTTGCTCACATCTTGTGCACACTTCTATTTCCCCTCTACATCCTCAAATCAACAGGTAACTGTAACTCAGACTCCGATTGTCAAGGAGATCTCCTCTGTCAAGAACGTATCGGATGGGACTTAATCTATGGATGTGTAGGATGGGGTGAAGAGAATGTTAACTATTGTCGTGAGAAGACTGATGATGAAAAGGTTGGTCAGTTAACGTTATTAGATACTGATGTTTATTCAGGTATTATTATGAATAGTAATAAGGTGGTTGAGGAGGAAGAGCCGGTAGCAGGAGGTGCAGTAGCTGGTAGTACAGAAGTATCACCGGTAGATAAGAGGACACCAAAGGTAATCAAACTAATGGATGAGACATCATCCTACTTTGTCGGGTATAACGGAAAACAAGTTACCATTACCAAGATTGATAAGGAAACGGATGAAATATCACTCGATGGGGTAGTACTCAATAGTGATGATACGCATGTCATTTCCAATTGGAAGAATGGTACTGATTTGGTAATTAGTGCAAGTGATATGGAAGATGGGTATGCCAGTATTGATCTTCAATTACAGGAGGCTGAACCTCCTTCGTTATCTCCAGAGATGAGTCCAACAGGTGGACCTTCCACATTAACACCCAGTGGAGGGCCTTCTACATTATCACCAACAAAGGTACCAACGGTAAGAAGTTCTTTCCATATAGATCGATTGAATCAGTCACATGCCATTACTAACCACACTATCTATCCCAACTTTAATCGTTTGCAGCCTGTTCCAACAGCCACACCTTCGTTATCACCGTCCTCTAGCCCCACCGAGAGCCCAACGGAAAGCCCCACATTTAGCCCGACCAAGAATGTAAGTCTATACCTTTGTCTTGTCTACGAGTATGATGCTAGTATCTTCTCTTCCTATATCTCTAACTCCCAACCATTGTTACCCTCTTATTTTCAAACATAAACAGCCCACTGCCAGTCCAACCTTAGCTTGTGGAAACACAATATGTGAACTAGAACTATCCGAGAATCCCGAGACTTGTCCCACCGACTGTATCTTCCGCAACTACTTCGCAAAAAATTATGAACGTAATGAAAAGTCAAATGGACACATGTTTACAGTATCAGCCAGTGATCAAGTCACTATTGGATACTTGGGCATCGTAGCCGAGAAGGATGGTAATAGTGATATTCAAGTATATACCAAGAGTGGTTCACATACTGGTTTTGAAGAGGATGAAACTGCATGGACATTGGTATTTGACAATACTGTTAGTGTTACAAAGGAAAGCTTTACATCGGTGAAACTTGATAGTGAGATTACTATTGAAGAAGGATCGAGTCAAGCCTTTTATATCTTCAGTAAGGTGGGATTGTTGTATCATAAGATTGGCAAGCGTAGAGAACTTGAGGGGCTAACATTGACATTCGACGCTAATGAGGATACAGAGGAGGAAGAACCTACCATTGCTGAAGCCAAGAAAGACAAGAACCAAGACGAAGGAGATGTCGTCCCAGCAGTAGTCACTATCGTCAGTGATAGTACTATCACGATTAGTCAAATGGTTGGTACCAAGAAGTTGTTCAAGGATGTATTGAATGTAGTGGCTGTATATACTGGTGGAATTAGTTATTACATGTCTGCCCGTGATGTTGCTTAGAGAGAGAGTATTGATCACGTTTGCAATTGTCTAGATGAACAGATATATGTATAGAATAGTAGGAGATGACTGTCCGCTTGGAGCGGATAGTTGTACGTTAGTAGTGCCGTGGATAAGTCTAGATGAGTTATTGATCTTTAAGCTTAGATCTCTCATCAACTGTGCCAAATTCTAGTTCTTGATATGTTCAACAAAGATACTACCAGAGTTCATGCATCTCATTCGCTTTTGGATATCATACTTCTTTTGAAGAAGAATGGAATCAACGGCTTTGTCTGCCTCTGGAATGATGTGCCACTCATTGAGTCGGCCACGCTTCAGCTCAATGATCACCTCAAAGATAGGTGCGGCAGCTCTAGTGGTCTGCTGTTTAGGCAACGTCTTTGCCCCGGTCTTCTTTTGTACTTCCTTGGCCTCTGCATCACCCAATGTGACAGTTTCAAGCCCACCGATGAGACCTCTAATATCCTTATTCTTGATGAGACTCCTCAAGTCGCCATGAGCGGAGGCAATCATTCGTACTCCTCGATTCTTGCTTGTTTGAGCTGCTTCCACTTCCCTCTTTCTTCCAATCTCATCTATGATCATCACAGACGGGGAGTATGATTTTGAACACACTCGATCATGGTATCAGCTTGACTTGGCAAGGACTTTACCATCATCCTTCTTGAGTTACCCACACAGATATGGGGGATGTTTCCGTCTCCGGCTATCTCATTTGATGTATCCACAATGAATACATTACTCTCTCGTGATAGAATCTTCGCCACGTCTCTAACAATTGTCGTCTTACCAGAACCCGGCTAGTATCATACCACACACACACAAGAGATCCAAAAGTGAGCATAATGGACGGAGAGTACTGGGTATGGCAACAAATGATCATCTTACCTCTCCGAGTAGCAAAATGCTCTTATCCGTTTCTTCCAACAAATCTCTAATCATATCAGAATTTCCTTCAATATGCCTACCAACACGGATGGTAAGCCCAATCACACCATTGCTATTATTTCGGATACCACTGATGCGATGCAATTGTCCATCTATGCCCGCACGATTATCGTCCCCGAAATCCTGCAAGCTCGACATTATCCCACGGATATCTCTATCCTCAACAGGATCTTGGGATATATACTTCCGCTGATGATGGTGCCAACAGTATGGACGTCTTCCAAGATCTAGGGATATATCACTTACTTTCTCCATCCCGATATCCTCGAGTGCATCACTCCACTCCATAGGTAAGATATTCAGTAAAGATGTATCGTCTTGATGTACAATTGTTGGTTTGAATTCGCCTCCTGCATAACCCATAAGTTTCTCTACAATATCATCACAATCTATCTGATACTCATTATTGTCGGGATCACGCTCACTACCTACAGTTGTAAAGTGTTCATTATTGGAATTAACATCGCCCTGTTGCTCATGATCGGCATAAGCTTCTACTTCTGCTTCAACAGCATCATCTTCAGGGATGATATTCATATCACTAATTCTTGTGGATGATTTGATGTGTCTTTCGTACGCTACAAGATCATTCTTGCCTGACTTCTTCGTTCCAATAGTACCTGATCTTCCTATCCATTCCCGAAGCTCTCTCTTGGGGCATTGTAACGCTGAACCAAAAGCCTCTTCATAAACAAGGCGTAGGTTCGACAAATATGATACTTCGTGATATTATTCTCCTCAATAGTACTCATTTCATCTACTACTACTATCGAACCGCTAGTTGGAGGGGGAGGATTAAAATTAAATTGGTATTGATCAACAGCTGGTCTTTGATCAAACGCCACATAATCGTTACCAAAATTTGACCTCCTTGTACCGATATGATTTGATGTACCAATCCAATCCCTAAACTTCTTTTGTTGTAGTAATACTCCAAATGATTTCGAGTATTTCTCCTTTAAGATAGACAGGGATATCTCACCACCGGATTCTCCAATGAGTGATAGAATGTTGCTTTCCTCGGTAGGGCTCATTTTAGTATAAGGTGGCACAACCTTTGGCTTTTCATATATAGCATAATAACATCGACCATTAGGACCATCAGATATTGTCTTTATTGCAATAGATTCAAAGCCATACATATAAGTCTGTAGATCAACATTCTTTGGTAAGTTTAGAATCTTACCATACTCTTCCTGGTATCGAGTCTCTAGCTCTGATAGAGGAATCTCCCCGCCATACTGCTTGATCAGCCATAATAGATTATCTTGTTTACCCATCTTTCAATTGGCTATTAGCCATGAAAATTTCACACAGACTTATGCCACTGCCACATCACTATCACATTCGTCATCGGTCATAGCATATATAAAACTTTCTATATCTATTGCAACAACTGAAATGCTGTCATAATAAAGCCGCCGACACTACTCTACATATACTAAAATATATGGCATTATCAATGGTACTTGTTTAAGCAATGAGCGGTTTGCTCTCCATAGATTCCCGTAGTAGACTTTTGGAGTTAGATGATTGATGATTGATGATCAAGGAGAGGCACGATGTGCGCATCGATTAGTGCTCATACTTCATACCATAATTCCTAAATGTATATGATTGAATGATGTATTAGCTTATTATCTTATATTGGGAATTGGGAGAGGAAAAGGATACCAAAATATCATTCGGATACCAAAATGGGGGAGTGATCAGAGGTGATCAGCAGGGGAGATTGTGCAGGGGATGCCTTTGGTGATATTAAAACCACCTATTGATTGAATAAAAGAATTGTTAGAATGTGTGTTAAGTTTAGAATATGGCTTTGTCTCTTGATAATTCTATCGAGTGGTGTCGAGAGCTTTGTGACACCGATACAAATACAAATGACAAGTAAACATCATCGACCATACATCACAATGTGTAGTAACAATATCATTCTGTCAAGAGTATCAAAGTTGAGTAAAAGGTATAGATTTAGTAGGTTCAGAGATAACATATCATTGCAATCATCAAATAAACACAATGAGGATACTAATATAACAATAGATAAAACATCAACGAGATCATGGCGACGATACTACTCAATGATGAGACCAATAACAATAATACAGGCAGTTGGTGCATTTCTAGTTGGTAGATTAGTAATCTTAACATCATACAATGAACAAATAAAGAATCAGAATACAATAACTACTACGATATTAGCATCAATTTCAATTTACTTAGCTTATGGGGCAGGTATGGTCATGAATGACTGTTCTGATTTTGATATTGACTCACAGCATGATACGAAACAGGATAGGTCTATTGCATCCAATAATATATCAGTTAAACAGGGATGGATGTTTTGCTTTGTTATATCAATGTTGTCTGTTGTACTTGCTTGCCTTGCAAATTCAATGAACAAAAATGGACACAATATGGCTACTACTGGATTAAACTTTGTTGGATGGACTATAATGAACATTCTACTCATGTTAAGCTATGCATTAGGAATGCAACGAATATTCTTGATTAAGAATATAATATGTGGATTCTTGGCAGTATCTCCTTTGATTGGCAGTGCTTCTCTTCTTCTTCTTGGTGGTACTAATAAGAATGATATACACAACATGATGATGGGAAGAGATATCACTAGCAAATTATATCAATTGACAATAATTGGTTTCCCATTACAAGTATCAAGAGAGATATTAAAAGATATAGAAGATATCAAAGTAGATTGTGGTACAAAACAGACATTACCCTTATTAATTGGTAAAACAAAATCAAAACGGTTGGCATATGGAATAGTTGCAATTATTAATTGGATATTACTCTTCTCTCCTTACTATTGGAAGATGTTTGCATCAAGAATACCTGTTTATGCTATATCGATTGTTGTGGGTGCACCAATGTGTATTAAAGCTAGTATATTACCATTGGAGGAAGGTCAACGTTTGTTAAAGAAGAGTATTTATGTTCTGTTGTTTGGTATGATCATGGGATTGATGATGCAGACCAACAAATAATAGTAATATAGATGTTATCATTATCATCGGTCACTAAAGAATACATACATCCATATCATATTATATAAGGAGTGCAAAAGAAGAGGAGATACATGCAACGACAGTATCATATCATACAAGAATATTGGTCACCATTAGTCTATTTAGAAGAGTAGGAGATGACTATCCGCTTGGGTTATACATTAGTAGTGCCGTGGATAAATCTAGGAAAGAAGTTGAACAGTATGACTGAGACTTACAATTATATCTCTACTTCCCCCTTCCTCGACTCCTTCCTCTTCTATGCTTCTTCTTTATCTCGTAGATGTCTATACTTTCATTCTTCAACTCCTCCGATATCTCATATCGCTGTCGTCTCTCGATATCTTCAATCTCTTGTTCTTGTCGTCTCTCCTCCTCTAGCATCTCCTTTGCTTCGATATACTTTGCAAGCTTTGTCTTCCACCAACGAGTGCCAAAGAATTGCTTCCTCATATTGGCCTGTACTCGGAATGCAGGATACAAGATGTGAGGGAACTTTTTACATTCACTCGAGAAATGGCTAAATATCATCTTGCCATCTTTCGAAAGATGGGTATCCTTTTGAGCTCGTACTACAACATCATCTCGATGTCGAGGATGAAACAGCCCAAGCATATCTAGGAATTGCTTGTTGTCAATCTCACCATATCCTTTG
>Ga0214477_101642_pt1 | contig 9972 bp, 7 predicted proteins | sample M1_20Mar14CPVII9_FD_165058 | JGI IMG/M metagenome (GOLD analysis project Ga0214477, IMG submission 165058) | Marine eukaryotic communities from Monterey Bay, California, United States - M1_20Mar14CPVII9sort6BwellC16 | ecosystem: Environmental > Aquatic > Marine > Unclassified | place: USA...
ATCAAGGGTAATGTAGACGAATTCTATATTTGGCTTGTCAAATATGAAAATATAGAATCCATGATGGCCTTGAAGGAAGCCGTAAGTGACGATGACTATTTGAATGATACGATGAGGATAGGGGATAGAAGTTATGGGGTGAAAGGATTCAAGCTCAAGGCATTTCGATGTGCCATATTAGAATATGAACATAACAAGACTGTCCAACGAGAAAGTAAGGCATCATCAGCAACAAGTGAGCCTCCCGAGGAGCTCGTATGTCCCATCAGTCTTCATCTCATGACAAATGATCCAGTTGTGGCGGCTGATGGTATTACATACGAACGTGCATCTATCGAAGATTGGTTTAAGAAGAGCAAGGCGAAGATTAGTGAGGCTCAGACGAACTTGGAGAATAGCCCTCATTCCGAGGCTGATCAGAGAGTTATCAATAACGGCATCTGCTCACCAGTATATGGTACAAAGTGTGATAATCTGGTATTGGTACCGCATATTGGTACGAGGAATATGGCACGTGCATATAATGAAAAGAAGAAGGAAGTGCACTAGAAGGACCACCTTTTGGAAAGGTGGCTTAACTCTACATAGTGAAGACATAATCATACTATCTGTTAGTGTTAGAGATTGATAAATAGTGTTGTTTGTATTTTAGACTGTGTTTGGCAAAGCATTGGCCAAGTTGAAAGGAGCAGCATCCAACAAGGCATCACAGAATAGTGAGTTTGGTATGGAGTTGGATGATCATCCGGTGAGTGTTTCTCCCACTGAAACAGAGAAGGAAACTATATTCTGAGCAAGATGGGTATAAAGACTGAAAGTTCTAATTCCTTGCTGTGTTCGGTAATGTTTTGGAGTGTCTGGCTAGTGGTATACTAGGCTATAATCTGCTATTAATTAGAATCTAAAGCTCTACCATCCGTCTGTTGAGTTTAAATAAGTGATCCATGTTTTCTGCAAACTCCCAATCGACGTGCATTATTGCTGCATCCTTCACGCTCACATTTCTTTCTCGGCTTTCTTATAGCCCCATGTTTGAAACAAACTCCTTTGCTTTTTGCTTGATTATTACATCCTTCATGTAAACATATCTTCTTCTTCCCCCCATGCTTCCTACAAAATCCTCCGGTTTCAGCCCAAGTAGAACAACCTTCATGTTTGCAAGTATACCTGTACTTCTTTGCACCGTGTTTTACGCAACGTCCTCCATTTACCACTTGGTTAGTACAGCCTTCATGCTTGCATCTCTTTACTTTTGCCCCATGTTTAACACAAACTCCTTTGATTTGTACATGGTTACTACATCCTTCATGAGTGCAAGTATACTTATATTTCCTAACCGTTGTTGGTTTTAGTGTGGCAGCTGATTCATGCTCACTACTCTCTGCTACTTCTAGTTGTCTTTTTCTCTTATTGGGTCTATCTGTAATAATCGTACAAATATCTCCACTTTGCTGTGTTTGTATGTATGAATAATTCTTCTTACCGACCTTTTTAATATCATTTCGTTCAATCAACCGCTTTAATGAATGCTTTACATTCTTCTTTGTTGTATCATACTCATCTACTATGCTATCATAATATTTCTGTATTTGCTCTTTAGATATAAATGCTTGTGCTCCTGATGTTGAAGATGACGATTGACAGTCTCGAATGTAGAATAGTATTTCATCATCCAATGATAAAGGCTGCTCTATATCTCCTCTACTCATTGCTGCTGAATGCTCTATACTACTTCCAGTTGAAACATCATAATCTGATGGTTCATCAACTTTGTGGTATCCTTTATCTGAACTTGTGCTACTATCTACACTGATTTGATGCGGTTGTATGTATGAATATCCCTCACCATCTTTACTAATAACTCCTCGTTTGACCAGTCTTTTCAATGAATACTTCACATCCTTCTTAGTTGTAAAGGTATCATAATCGATTGTAAAAAAGTTGCATATTTGCTTTCTACAAGAGATGAACTTTCTAGAAATAGATTGAAATTGCTTCTCTGTTGGAGATTTTGATGATGAACATTGCATGCATCGAATGTAGGATAGTATATTATCGTCTAATGATGTAGAAGGTGGTTGATCTGTACTCATTATTACTCTCTATTAATTGCCGAATAGCTGGCAAAGGTAGCTAGCCAATAGCCAACCACAAAAATGAGGTAGGGATAAGATATCCTGGGATACTTGACGGCGAGGTTCACCTTGGACTACCAAAACCTCTTTTACCCCTCGCTTTCGTTAGATGCTGCATGGCAACCTACACTCTTCAATAAAACAATGTCTCTTGCCGCTGCGCTGATCGACCACCAGACAGAGGTATGCAATCGTTTTAACTGCTACAGATAGATTGCAATATCTGAGAAGAGATCGGGATACCAGTCATAAAATATAGAACGCTATAAAGTATGAAAAATTAACATCTTTGGCAATTGAGTAAGAATCTGAGACGTGCACTTTATAAGTCAAGATCTGGCAAGAAGACTACAACTAACGATGCATTTTATAACTTTTTTAAATAGGCAGTCAATCAATTCTGTATGAGATTTACAATTAGTTATCAATCTTCAAAAGTGTAATAATTAGAAGAAAGACACAGAGTAAGAGCCGAACACTTCGTTGATAAGCTTTGATTCGGTATGAGATTTACAAACAGCAGGGATGATGGACCATCAATCTATACTGTAATGAAAGCTTTGGCGGCGCTTCCATTCATATTCACATCATGTGTTTGGTACATTGCTCTTTATCCTGCCCCGACACTTCCTCAAGTAAAACATTTAGTATCATGGAAGGGTGGCATCGGTTCTAATAATATTAACAACCAGATGATGGTTCCAGCTACGATGTACGACGCCTTTAAACTCGGTCAGATTGCAAATAGTATGATTACAACCAGTGGCAGCAGAGATGAGTTACTACATGAAGCAAATGATATCCTCAATAAAGAGGACTTTAATTTGACCATAAAAGATATAACAGAAGGCAGAGTAGAACAATCCATTAATGATTACTGTACAAGACGAGCAAGGTACACTAAGATATTTAAGGGTGCATTCTCTTTTGTAGGAATCTTATCAAAGATTGCAATTGTCGGTATATTAGTAACACTGTGGCCAACATTAAAGTACCTCTACACAACATTACATTTAGATATATTATGGGAACAGATAGTACGAGTTGCAGCATGGGTTGCACATATTATTGAACCTCTGATTGATGTTTTAGGATACACAATTACACTCATGGTAGTGGATCAGTCATTATACTTTGAATCAATGAATGGAGCACGGACACAACTGTGTATACTTGCGGCTGGTATGGCTCTTATTACCATCACTTACCAGATTATGAGAAGAGATGAAACATCTCTGGACATAACAAGGCACAGACACTTCATTACTATCATGTTTATCTGGGGTATCTCATACCTGGCACCACTTGCATTGATTAGTACCTCACAATTGATTGGATTCTTTACTATTGGGTGTTTATTCGGTTCATTAGGATTCGTGGCTTTCCCAATGCCCTATGGCTGGGTGGCTGGGTTCCAAGACGAAGCGTCAATTGACAAATGCATGTGGACATCTCTTGTGATTACATCCTTTTCAGTCTGTGCAAAGATACTGTTGTATCCACCTCGTAGTATCATGGATATCTTTCAAACTGGCTTGTCTGTATTTGGAATGATGTGTTTTGGTCTAGCTGGTTTGATAAAGAGTTCAAGGGGTAGCAATGATACTTGGTGCACTTTTGGAGATGTTATCAAACCAAGTATATTTCTATATCCCTTTATGTGGCTGATCATTGGCTTTATAGGTACTCTTACCTCATTAGCATCCCTAACAAACACGTCAATAACATTTGTGTGCTTGTGGATGACACAATTTTACTGGAGGTTAGCCGGTTTTACTTCTGTGAGCACATTCGTGTTCAGTTGTGTTTTATTTTATGTGACATTGCAGTTAGGAGCCCGAGAAGACTTTGTCAAGAGCATATTTAGAGTTTGAAATAAAGTGATCTAAAGGTCTATAATGTATCATACTTTCACTACTTTGAAGACTACGATATCTTACTCTTTTACTCTTATCTTACTCTTTATGAGCCGCTTCTTCCATCAAAATCACATGGATCCTCACTCCAAGTCTTTAACATTGACTCGAAGTATGACACATCACTCACAGTAACGTCCTTTGACTTGATAAACTTCTCTCGTATCCACTCGCTTGACTTGGTACCCTGTCTTATCAATTTCTTTCTTATACGTCTGTATTCTGAATCGCATATGTTAATAGACTCTGGATAGCTCGAATCATTGACATTCTCTTTTGTTTCAGATGCAAAGTGTTTCAATGGATGTTGTAAGTTGAGGAATGATTGTATATCCTTTTCAAATTGTAGGCGTCGTTGAGTATCGGTGTCCTCAAGTTGTTCAATTGTGTATATGAATACCTTGAGTGGGTTGGGTGACAAGCGTAACTCGTATGAATCTAATTCATTTGATAGCATGTCTAATACTTCATTCTTTGTCATTGAAACTTTTGCCAGTTGTTTTAGTTGAATATCGAATTTGGCAGCTGTTGTGGATATACCTCTCCATTGCGTTGTCCCGTGCAAATCATGTGGTGAGGGTATTGATGATGTCCAATTCTGCTCATAGCTTTGTCGGACTCTATAGTTGTATAGACTTCGAAACCACAGCACAGGATGCCTCAATCCGATGATAAGCTTTGTTTGATCTGATAAGTCTGCTAAATTCTCAATAGCTAACGACTTTCTCAATAGATCTGAGCATTTCATACCATGTTTTAGTATTCTTTGGGGTTGTTTATCATTGATATCTGATACCAACTCTCTACTATCTCGAAGTATAACATCTTTATCATATTGTTCATTTAACCAATCTAACAAAACAACCTTTCCACTATCCTTTTTTACACAGAGCTGTTTAGATAACTCTGAATGCTTAACTGGCATTACAACTTCAGGATGCGAACTTAATGCTTTTAATAGGAATGTTGTGCCAGTCTTTTCAAACCCAACAATTGCGAAGTCAAGTATAGTTTCTGATCTAGTTGATGTTGTTGCATTATTGTTCACATTAATTGCAGAAGCTCTCAATGGCAGCCATTCATCATCTATTATTGTAGATATGGTATCGGAGGATGAAGTAACACGTCGTACCATGTACATAAGAAGTATAACACCAATTGCAAAACATATATATGATATGTAATGCCGCCATTGATATCGACTCCTTGGTGACAACGGAGGTGAAGACAAATTATAATTGATATCACTAATTTTCTGCTTAGGCATAGGTGACGGCAGCAATTGATAATGAGTTGGTGAATTATTGGTTGGTGAATTAGGTCGACGAGATGCAGTCATACTGATATTATATATTATATTCTTATCAACTCCTTAATGTAGAGAGATAAAAGGATGGATGGTGTATGTGTCTCTATTGGTGCACCTTAATTTTTGTATCACTTTTCTCCGACTGGCCGCCACCTGCCGAGCACCCCGCCGCACACAATGTTAATAAGTTATATTTGGGATGTTCCTAGGAGTATATATGCCCAGTCACTCACAAACTCATCATATACCTAGTGCAATAATATCGTATGATCGTATAGCATTCTTCATTCTTTCCTCACTTCAGTTGATTTGAAAATGAGGATGAGGATACCGTGACAGGAGAAAGATACCAATCCAAAAATAATATAATGCTGCACTTTGCATACATAGCTCTGACTGCTTGAGGAGAAGAGGTGTAAGTATGAAGACATATCATGAATATAGAATGTAGATACATATTGGAAAGGATTCAGAGATCTTGTTCACTTTTTATAGTAGGATACAAAGATACGAGGTGAGGATCTAGAAGAGACAGATCTAGAATGTTGTGCACAAGATGTGCACAAAAAAACTTCGACTCATATTGCAATTGCTTAGGTACATAATATGAATGACTAGGATGCCTAAACTGTTCATTCTATATTTACATTTATTTCAATTTGCATAGTGTATATCTAAAATGTCGGAGGACTTGAATCATCGGCAGTTTCATTTCGTTGTATTAGGCTGCCAAGTGTTGGTACTCTCGGAAGAGCGGCAGTTTGTTGGGTATCACCAGGAGCATCATCTTCGACACTATTGTTTGTACGTTCACTTTCAGTAGGTGCAGTATCAACAGTCTGAACACCTGTTTCAATCTCCCAATTGGAATGAAAGACGGACTGAGAATGGCTATGAATACTCCTCTTCATCTTCATTTTTGGTTGACTACTCCCTTGGAATAGCATCTTTGAGTCTCTTAGTCCTCCAGGGCTTGTTGTGACCTTGTTCATTTCGTCTATTGCTTCCCAGATGTTAAACTCTTCCATGATATGAGTCGGAAGTTGCTGCAAACGAATAATCTGAGTACTTGTACTTAAGCGTCCACTATGAGCCAACTCCTCACATACCCATGTATCTTCAACCAATCCATCAAGAACTTCAAGCAGGTCACTAGCAGGTGCCTCAGGAATAAGCTTCTGTCTAGATAGACGCTCAACATACTGGATACTATTGTTCAATAAGATCAAGCTTAGTAAATGTCCCTTTACAGAGAGCACATCTTCTTCGTCAATATCATTTACATCTGCCTCGGCTTTTCTAATCTGAGCTTGACTTTCCTGAATGATCTGGGATTCCACAGGGCTAAGCTTTCCGTAGACTCGAAGGAATCTATCTTGAAAGATCTGTTGGGCATGCCGATGAGCTCGTACAAAGGCAAGGTTCTGCCTGACTAGGAACCGAATCCGAAAGTTAACAGGATCAAGAAAGTCAAGTCCTAGGCAACACTTTCGTTCTCTTCTCCACAACTGCTTCAATCTACGCAGTGTCATTACAAAGATTCGATTAGCTAATACTACCCGGGTATCACTGGCAACTCTAGTTGCTTCCCAATCATTCAAGGGTTGACCTCTATGCTCACAAAAGTCCAAGCCTTGGAATAAACTGTACGTCAAGTCACCATACTCTTCTAGACTTCCATTCTCGATCTGATGGTAATAGCACGAGCGTAGTATCTCTATGTAATTGAGTCGTATTTCATCAATATCATCTACATCGATATTCTCAGCATCATTAAGGCCTGTAGCTGGGTTTGCCACATGACCAAACAATTGGTTAAGACTCTTCTCACTCTTCATTCTATGCCTCGCTGGGCTTGGACTAGGACCACTACGCTCTAATGTAACCAACCTCTCATAGCTCTGGCTCTTAAACATTTGCTCAAACGACTTGGATCTAAGACTCATAATGGCACCGTTTTCTATCTGATCTCCTTGCAGGTATGGAAAGATTGAGGCTAAGTGTGGTTTTACATACAGGTTTACAGGAGTTGCATTCTTGTGTCTCTCCACAGCAATCATCAGCTCCTCGAAGGAGAAGCTATCCAAATAGGGGACATGAGCTTGGATGACTGAATGATCAATGCCCTTCCATCTTTCTTGGCTGAGTAGTCTTACATATGATTGGAGTGCATTCTAAGAGATGATTAAGAAGAAGAGGAGTAAGCTTGGTGGTCAGCAGGTAAAGTACACATCTGACCATGACTACCAAGACAAAACATACCTGAACCATTTGCTGTTTGTAGTTTTCCAACACGGCCTGACGAGTCTTTTCGGTTGCCGCAAGACCAAGCGCCGAGAGTAATGGGCCGGCTGTCATTCCATTTATGAGAAGAGTAAAGACAGATATACCTCCAACGAGAAAGAACATCTGATCTGTATTGTTCCTTGTCTCTTCATCATCCGTGTTATTGTAAACTTGTGCCGATAGTGATAAAGCTAAAGCTATACCCACACTACCTCTGAATCCACCATAGCTCATGAATATAGACTCCTTAACATTGGTACCAATTCCAATTCGACTTGTGAGTGGATACAATCCAAATACTAACAAGAAGCGGATTGCAATTAGAATCACGAACAGTAATGCCAAGTATCCCCAGTCTTCGGCAGTTGTTGAGAATGTTTCTTTTGATAATAGATCTCCCCATAAACACCCACCCAAGACGAATAGTAATGTGTTTAGTAACTCCGCGGTGACTTGCCAAAAGTGGAGAGTCAGCATGTAGTCATTGATGAATGTTTCTCCAAGTACTTTAACCGTGATACCACAGGCAATGGTGGCCATGATTCCTGAGCAGAGACATATAATCTCACTTGTAAAGTATGAAAGATATGCCGATGATACCGTAAGCACAACTTGTACAACATTCTCTTCATCTGATAGTCGTCTATTCAAGAACTTTAACATCAATACTGAAACAACTCCAAAGGCAAATCCAATTGCACAACCACCAAGTGATAATCTAAAGAAGTAAACAAATCCTTCTCCGACACTGAATGTGCCAAAGCCTGCAGGAATACCAAGTTCATAGAAGTAGAGAGAACTGAAAATGTTGGAAAGTACAACGACAGACCCATCATTTAGAAGTGACTCTCCAGATATATGCATGTTTAGTCGATGTGGTGCCCCAGCCGAGTTGAGTAAAGATTGTACCGCCACTGGATCAGTTCCGGATAGCATTGCTACGGAAAGATAGGATGTGTAAATAATCATAAGATGCGAAGAGCATAAAGAGAGAGAAATGAGCATATCATATGAGTCTATTTGCTTACCTCCGAAGCTCATACATAAACTCGTTGTCCAACCATATGGAAGTATATAACCGGCCACTAATGCTGTTAAACCTGTCCCTCCTAGTACCATTGGGAATGCAAAGATTATAAGTTGCCAGAATGCTGTGTAGGTATTCAAGAGGTTAGCAAAATGAAATGAACACAAGATGTGCACAAAAACTCTCTCGCCTATCAACACACTCACCTTGGAAGAATAAATGCACATTAATTGTAAACGAATCATTAAATATCAATCCAGGCAAGAATACCAAAAGAATAACCTGTCCATTGATACCCAACCATATATTAACACTCTTTGCTAAATCATTCTCTTGATTATTATTCGTAACATATCCAATAATTGTTCCTAATAAAAAGACTAAAGCTGTATATGGTAAGACTTTAATGTATCTTGATATTAAGTAATATATAATTATTGCAAGTGTTTGTGTAAAGAATGGGAATAGTATTGCGTATACTGGATTATTATTCTCATCATCGATATAATATGAATCATTTTCTTCTTCACTCGATAATGTTAATGGCGTTGAATCTACTGCAGTATCCTCATTGTCAAATAATTGTGATGCCGCTGATCCATTGTATAATGCAAGTAATATTCCGAGTAATACTATATCTATGTTGGTATTGAGTAGCTGCTCATGTAATGTTCTTTTACTTTTGGACGATGAAGATACTCTAGACCTCCTTCGACTTAACTTTTTCGTCGGTGTTTTGCAACTATCATGCCGCCGATGGCCACTGCAATTGCAACTCATCACCATCTATTGCAATACATGCTTTTAGGAGTAGGAGATATCATCTTGTGGACTAACATTGTCCACTCCTTCTGCTTCATGAACGACGTGTTGTTTGCCATGATTGCTTCTTGAATTTCGAGCCGAAGTGACAGAGAGACTAAGTAAGGGGAACAAACCTACTTTATTTTAGGTACGAGCGAACCGGCAGAAAGAGGAATATCTTGTACAATTTTTGATATGAACCCCTGCTCCTACATATCATTCATCTAAGCTACTAATCATCATTACTATCTTAATCTAAAAGAAATGAGAAAACATAAGATTGATGAAACTTTTCTCCACTCTTCCTTCTTTTGTATCAAGGGTGCATCTCCTATCATTCATCTAATCTACTAGGGCACGCCAACTTAAAGTTCTGTATTACAGACCCCACCCCCCCCCTCATTTCAGTCAGCCAACATGGATCCAGGATAAAACAGCTGTTCAGGATAGCACTAAGAGCCACCTAATAAAGGTTGGTTCTCATGAGCTTCAATC